>Ga0209851_1000102_pt1 | contig 27343 bp, 30 predicted proteins | sample GWRWT4_14Oct14_FD_187195 | JGI IMG/M metagenome (GOLD analysis project Ga0209851, IMG submission 187195) | Sand microcosm microbial communities from a hyporheic zone in Columbia River, Washington, USA - GW-RW T4_14-Oct-14 (SPAdes) (version 2) | ecosystem: Engineered > Artificial ecosystem > Sand... | reverse complement strand
CGTCCACTGCTGAGGAAGCCCAGGATGCGATCGCCGGGAATGGGATGGCAGCAGCGTCCGAAGGTAACCACCAGGCCTTCGGTCCCCTGAATCGCCAGGGCGGCGCGATCCCCTGCGGCGGACGAGGCGTCGAGGTCCGAACCCAGTCCGGCGTGCTGGACCAATCTGCGCGCCACCAGCGGTGCCATGTGCTCGCCCAGCCCCACGGCCTGCAACAGCGCATCCAGGCTGCCCAGCCCCAGATCCGCCAGCACCCGTTCCCAAACCGTGCTGTCAATCTGGTCCAGCACCACCCCATAGGCCGTCAGGGCGCGCTCCATCAAGCGATGGCCCAGGGCCACGGCCTCGTCGGTTTTCAGGTTCTTGAGGTAATGGCGAATGTTGGCGCGCGCCCGCGCGGTAATGATGAAATTGAGCCAGGCCGGGTTGGGCAGGGCAGATTCGGAGGTCAGTATTTCCACCGTCTGGCCATTGCGCAAAGGCGTGCTCAGCGGCACCACCCGGCGGTCCACCTTGGCCGCGGCGCAACGGTTGCCAATGTCCGTATGCACCGCGTAGGCGAAATCCACCGGCGTGGCGCCCACCGGTAGCCGCATGATGCGGCCCTTGGGGGTGAAGACATAGAGTTCGTCGGGAAACAGGTCGCCCTTCACACTCTCCAGAAATTCCTGGGAGCTGCCCACCCGCTTTTGCATTTCCAGGATGCTGTGCATCCATTCGCGCGCGCGGTCCTGGGTGCCGCCCGGCGCGGTTTGCTCCGTGAAGGGGTATTGCCAGTGCGCTACCACACCCACCTCGGCCAGCAAGTCCATTTCCCGCGTGCGGATCTGCAATTCGATGGGCACCCCATGGGGGCCAAACAGCACGGTATGCAGGGACTGATAGCCGTTGACCTTGGGGATGGCGATGTAATCCCGGAACCGCCCTGGCACCGGCTTGTAGACGCTGTGCGCAACACCCAGGGCGCGGTAGCAATCGTCCACACGCTCCACCTGGACGCGGCAGGCATAAATCTCGGCCAGTTCGCTGAACGTCGTTTCGCGATTGCGCAAGCGCAGATAGAGGCTGTAAAGGTGCTTGTCGCGCCCCATCACCTGCGCCGCGACGTTCTCCCGGCCCAGCGCGGCCCCCAGCGCCACCTCCACCTGATCCAGCACACGCTTGCGATTACCGCGCGCGCGTTCGACCAATTCGGCCAACACCCGATAACGGAAGGGATACAAGGCAGCAAAGCTCAAATCTTCAAGCTCGCACCGCAGGGCGTTCATGCCCAGGCGATTGGCGATGGGCGCATAGAGCGTCAAGGTCTCGCGGGCAATGCGGCGCCGCTTGTCCGGTCGCATCACGTCCAGCGTACGCATGTTGTGGAGCCGGTCGGCCAGCTTGATGAGCATGACGCGGATGTCCTGGGACATCGCCAGCATCATCTTGAGAAAGTTTTCGGCCTGGGCCTCGGCCTTGGATTTGAACTGGATCTGGGTCAGCTTGCTGACACCATCCACCAGTTCCGCCACCTCCGGATCGAAGCGCTGGACAATGTGCTCCTTCGCGGTGGGCGTATCCTCGATCACATCATGGAGCAAGGCGGCCATGATGCTGCGGTAATCCAGGCGCATCATGGCCAGAATGCGTGCCACGGCAACGGGATGCGAGATATAGGGCTCGCCGTTCAGCCGAATCTGCCCGGCATGGGCTTCCATGCCAAACGTACAGGCGCGAACCACCTCGGCGATCTGGCTCTCATCCAGATAGCGTTGCAGCTCGTGAATCAGCTGCGGATAGCCGGGAATGTCGAGCAGTCCGACGGATCCATCCCGGTCGATGCGTTCACTGACATCCAGGGACATGGGCTTGGGGTCCCGGGCCCCCTTTACACGTCACCCGGCGCCGGGACTTCAGTCACCGGCTCAGGGATCAGTTCACCCGGCTCCAGATCGTCGATGGCGCCCAGTTGGGGGAAATGGCGCACCAGGGGAATCTCCTTCTCTTTCAGGATCTCCCGCGTCACATTGCCATTGGCGATTTCACGCAGGGCCAGCACCGTTGGCTTGTCGTTGTCCCAGTCCAGAAACGGCTCCACGCCACGCACCAACTGGCGCGCCCGCTTGGCCGCCACCAAGACCAACTGGAATCGATTGTCCACATTGGACAAACAGTCCTCGACCGTCACTCGAGCCATGATTCATACCTCCGCAACCGCCCCAGGGCGGATGCCATCGCAGACCACATAAAGACGTCCCATCCCCGCCACCCCTTCGGGCGGCCTTTCATCAAAGCCGGATGGATTTGGATTCCAGTGTATGCCAAGCGCGAAAATCAGGCCAGCAGCTCGGCCAACAAGGCGCCACGACGCGCCGCCTGCACGGGGGTGCGGCAGCGGGAAGCGCGCACGACGGCCTTCAGTTCGGCCACCGCCTGATCGAAGACGTCGTTGACCACCAGATGATCAAATTCAGCGTAATGGCGCATTTCTTCCACCGCCAGGGCAAGGCGATGCGCGATGACCTCGGACGCATCCGTGGCCCGACCGCGCAAGCGGCGCGCCAATTCCTCGCGCGAAGGGGGCAGGATGAAGACGCTCACACACGCCGGGATGACCCGGCGCACTTGCTGCGCGCCCTGCCAATCGATTTCCAGGATGAGATCCTCCCCCGCCGCCAGCCGCTCGACGACCGCCCCGCGGCTGGTGCCGTAGCAGCGCCCGAACACTTCCGCATGTTCGAGAAACGCGCCCTCGGTGACCATGTGCTGGAATGTCGCGGGGTCGACGAAATGATAGTCCCGGCCATCCACCTCCCCCGCTCGCGGCGCACGGGTGGTGTGGGAGACTGAAAACGCCAGCCCCGGCACCTCGGCCATCAGCGCCTGAACCAGACTGGTCTTGCCCGCCCCGGAGGGTGCCGCAATGACGAAAAGACTGCCGCCGCCCATGACCTTCACTCCACGTTCTGGATCTGCTCGCGCATCTGCTCGATCAGGACCTTGATCTCGATGGCGGCCCGGGTAATCTCGGTATCCTGGGACTTGGAGCCCAGGGTATTGGCCTCGCGATTGAACTCCTGCAACAGGAAATCCAGCCGCCGCCCGATGGGCTCGGCGCGCGCCAGGGTCGCCGCCCATTCGACCAGGTGGCTGTCGAGCCGATCCAGTTCCTCGGCCACATCCATGCGCTGGGCCAGGAACAACAGCTCCTGTTCCAGCCGTCCCGGCTCGGTTTCCACTCCCAACTCGGCCAGGCGCGCCAGCAACTTTTCGCGCGCTGCCCCGCGCACCTCCGGCAGTCGCGCCCGCACCTGGGCCACCCAGTGGGCAATGCCCGTCGCCCGCTCCCGCAAGCCCGCCGCCAGACGCTCGCCTTCACGGCGCCGCGCCAGCGTCAGCGCCGCCAAGGTTTCCTTCAACAGCGCCAGCGCCTCCTGTCCCAAGGCTTCCAGGTCCAGCGGGGATTCCTGAACCACGCCGGGCCAGCGCAGAATTTCAATCACACTCACAGGCGCGGGAAATTCAGTCGACAACTGGGCACAGAGTCGCCCCAGGCCATCCATCAATGTGCTGTTGAGAGTCAGGTTCTGGCCCTGCCCCGGATCGCGTGTAAAACGCAGCTGGGCCTCTAGCTTGCCCCGCCGGATGCCCGCCACCAGTACCTCGCGCACCGCCGGCTCCAGCGCACGCCATTCCTCCGGCAGGCGCGGCGTCATTTCCAGATAGCGGTGGTTGACGGTCCGCAGCTCCCAGGTCAGCCGGCCTTCCGGCAAGGCGCGTTCCGCGCGGGCAAAACCCGTCATGCTGGCAATCATCTGTTTCTCCATGCCGCCGGTCCGTTCCCGGCAGGGCGGGAAAGTCCGGAGCGGTATACTGTCGCGCAGAGGGCGGCCAACACCGGCTGCCCCGCCCATTCAAACCGACAAGGATACCCGAATGCGCCCCAGCGGCCGAAACCCCGACCAGTTGCGACCCATCCTGCTGCAGCGCCAGTTCACCCGCCATGCCGAAGGTTCGGTGCTGGTCGGATTCGGGGATACGCGGGTGATCTGCACCGCCAGCGTGCAGGAATCGGTTCCCGGCTTCCTGCGCGGCAAGGGGCGCGGCTGGGTCACCGCCGAATACGGCATGCTCCCTCGGGCCACCACCAGCCGCTCGGATCGTGAAGCCGCGCGCGGAAAACAGACCGGACGGACCCAGGAAATACAGCGCCTTATCGGCCGCGCCCTGCGGGCGATCGTCAACACCGAGGCCCTGGGCGAGCGCACGATCATCCTCGACTGCGACGTGATCCAGGCCGATGGCGGCACCCGTACTGCGGCCATCACCGGCGCCTATGTCGCCCTGCACGACGCCATGCGCCAGTTGGAGCGGCGCCGGGCACTGGCGCGCTTTCCGCTGCATGGGCAGGTCGCCGCGGTCTCCGTCGGCATCTACCGCGGCACGCCGGTGCTGGACCTGGACTACGCCGAAGACGCCGAAGCCGAAACCGACATGAACGTGGTGATGAACGAGGCTGGCGGATACATCGAGCTGCAGGGCACGGCGGAGGGCCATGCCTTCCGTCCTGAAGAACTGGCCGACATGCTGGACCTGGCGCGCGGCGGGATTGCGCAACTGCTGGAAGCCCAGCGTCAGGCCCTGGCGGAGGATCCAGCGTGCCGCGCGAAGTAATCCTGGCCACTGGCAATGCGGGCAAGCTGCGGGAATTTCAGGGCTTGCTCGCGCCCCTGGGTTGGACGCTGATCTGCCAGAGCGAGCGCGGGGTCGTGCCCGCCGTGGAGGATGGCCTGACGTTTGTGGAGAACGCCCTGGCCAAGGCCCGGGCCGCCAGCGCCCAGACTGGCCTGCCGGCACTCGCCGATGATTCCGGGCTGGTGGTGGATGCCCTGGATGGCGCGCCCGGCGTGCATTCGGCCCGCTATGCCGGTGCCGAGGCCAGTGATGCCGACAATATCGCCCGCCTGCTCGCTGCGCTGGCCGATACGCCGGAAGCCGAACGCCGCGCGCACTTCCATTGCGTCCTCGTCTATCTGCGCCATGCCGGGGATCCCGCGCCGCTGATCGGTCAAGGGCGATGGAATGGTCGCATCCTGGAAGCGCCGCGGGGGACGGCAGGCTTCGGCTACGATCCCGTCTTCTGCGTTCCGGAGCGGGGTTGCAGCGCGGCCGAGCTGGACGCCCTGGAGAAAAACCGACTCAGCCACCGCGCCCAAGCACTCAATGCACTGCGGAGTCAGTGGACCGGCACCGACCACTGAGTACCCGATGCACCCCAAAGGACTGATCACCCCGCCGCCCCTGGCCGTTTACGTGCACCTGCCGTGGTGTGTGCGCAAATGCCCCTACTGCGATTTCAATTCCCATGCGCGCAATCCTGCGCTCATCCCCGAAACCGACTACCTGGCCGCTCTGGAAGCGGATCTGCGGCAAGACCTGGCCTTGCTGGGCCCACCACGCCCGGTGCAGAGCGTCTTCTTCGGTGGCGGCACGCCAAGCCTGTTTTCAGCCTCGGCCATCGGCCAGATCATCCACAGCCTACGCGCCCACCTGCCTTTTGCGCCCGATGCGGAGATCACGCTGGAGGCCAATCCCGGCACCTTCGAGCAGGCCCGTTTCGCCGGCTACCGCGAAGCCGGCGTCAATCGACTCTCGCTGGGGATTCAAAGCTTCAATGACCGCCACCTCAAGTCCCTGGGCCGCATTCATGGGGGCAGCGAGGCCCTGCGTGCGGCCCATGCGGCCCGCGAGCTGGGTTTTTCCGGTCTCAATCTGGACCTGATGTACGGACTGCCCGGGCAAACCGAAACCGAGGCACTGGAGGATGTCGATCAGGCGCTGGCGCTGAATCCCAACCACCTGTCGCATTATCAGCTCACGCTGGAGCCCAACACGCCCTTCGCCATCCGGCCGCCCATCCTGCCACTGGGAGAAACGCTGTGGCGCATGGAGCGGCGCTGTCGGGTCCGGCTGGTGCGAGCCGGTTTCCGCCAATACGAGGTGTCGGCCTTTGCCCGACCCGGCCATGCCTGCCGACACAATCTCAATTACTGGACCTTCGGGGATTATCTGGGGCTTGGGGCAGGGGCCCATGGCAAATTGACCGATCCCGGCTCAGGGCAGATCTGGCGGACGCGCAAACACGCTCACCCTCAACGCTATCTGGCCACCGCCAAAGGTCCAGAGCGACTGGCCGAGCACGCCGCTGTAGCGCCCATGATGCGGCCGCTGGAGTTCCTGATGAATGCCCTGCGGCTGACCGACGGATTCAGGCCGGAACTCTATGCGCGGCGCACCGGGCTGGATCCGGGTGCGCTGCTGAGCAAGTTGGCGCCGGCCCTGGCCGATGGCTTGCTGCGGTTGCAGGGCGGCAGCCTGATGCCCACCCCACGCGGGATGGCCCTGGTCAACGAATTGCTGTTGCCGTTTCTGGGTGATGAATCATTGCCATCCGCCTGATCAACGTCGAAAAACCGCCCGTCGCCCACTGTTTTTCCCCAGCTTATGCACAGGATGGACCCAATCCAGGGGTTGACTTTTTTCGCTTCACAAAGCTTTCAACAAAATCAATAAATAAAAACAACTTATTGAAAAATAATGATTTTAAAAAAACGGTCATTTTATGACCAGGGGACTGAAACCCTTGTTTCTTGCGGCTTTCCACACCTTGCCCGCGCCTTGCCCACAAGATTATCCACAGGCAATGTGGACAACCCGCAGGCCCCCGCTGATGACCCTCAACTACCGTGTTCCGCCGCAGGTGGGCTATCCTTGGCCCTTCGACCGTCCTCCCTCACCCCTGGATTTCCATACGATCCGCATGCGTGCCGATGCCATTCTTCTCATGGCCAAAGCGGTCCTTCGCATTGAGGCCGAGGCCGTTGCAGCCCTCATCGACCGGATCGGCGAGGACTTCCTGCTGGCCTGTGAACTGCTGCTCGGCTGCCAGGGCCGGGTGGTTGTCATGGGCATGGGCAAATCCGGCCATATCGCGCGCAAGATCGCTGCCACGCTGGCCAGCACCGGCACGCCCGCGTTCTTCCTCCACCCGGCGGAGGCCAGCCATGGCGACCTGGGGATGGTGACCCGGGCCGATGTGGTGATTGCGCTGTCGAATTCCGGCGAAACCCAGGAGATTCTGGCCATCGTCCCGCTCCTCAAGCGCCAGGACATCCCGCTCATTTGCATGACTGGCCAGCCCCACTCCAGCCTGGCGCGCGTCGCAAGCGTGTGTCTGGATATCGCCGTGGATCAGGAAGCCTGCCCGCTGGGTCTGGCGCCGACTGCAAGTACCACCGCAGCGCTCGCCATGGGGGATGCCCTGGCCATCTCCCTGCTGGAGTCGCGGGGCTTCACCGAAGCGGATTTCGCGCGTTCCCATCCGGGCGGCACGCTGGGCAAGCGCTTGCTGTTGCGGGTGGAAGACCTGATGCATCGGCCGCCCCGCGTGCCGCAGGTCGCCTTGGGCACATTCCTGGGGGATGCCTTGCTGGAAATGACGCGGCAGGGCTTGGGTATGACCACGGTGGTGGACGCCCAGATGCGCCTGCAGGGCATTTTCACGGATGGCGACCTGCGCCGCGCCCTGGCTGATGCCGTTGACCTGCAGCGAACGCCCATTGAAGCCGTCATGACCCGGCATGGAACGACGCTCGCCCCCGACGCGCTGGCCGTGGAGGCGCTGAATGTCATGGAAGCGCACAAGATCACCGCGCTGGTGGTGGTGGATGACACAGATCGCGTCATCGGCGCCCTGCACATGCACGATCTGCTGCGGGCCGGCGTGGTATGACGCAGACAACGGAACTGCTTGCGCGGGCGCGGCGCATCCGGCTGGTGGTGTTCGACGTGGATGGCGTCCTCACCGATGGCCGCCTGTACTTTTCCCCCGAAGGGCCGGAGATGAAGGTGTTCCATGCCCGCGACGGCTTGGGAATCAAGCTGCTGGCACGCCATGGCATCGCCGTTGCCGTCATATCCGGACGCGAATCCCCGGTGGTGGCACGCCGCATGGATGCCTTGGGCGTAACCCATGTCTATCAGGGTCAAGACGAGAAGCTGCCGATCCTGCACCAGCTGCTGAGCGAACTGACGCTTCCATCTGAGAGCTGCGCCTATGTGGGGGATGATGTGATTGATCTGCCTCCCATGGCACTTGCGGGCCTCGCCTGCGCCGTAGCCGACGCCCATCCTGCAGTGCGCCGCGCCGCGCATTGGGTCACCCAGGCCGGCGGCGGACAAGGCGCAGCGCGCGAGGTCTGTGACCTGATCTTGGCGGCCCAGGATGCCCTGCCGGCCGACTGGCGGCCGGCGCCGTGAATCGGGTGATCCGCCGCCCATGGGGCTTCCTGCTGCCATTGGGGGCCTTGGCCGCATTCCTGGTATTCAATCCCCTGCGGGAGGATAGAGACACGGACGCGGAAAACGGCAACCAACAGGCGGATTACGAGCTCCATGGCTCCCGTATCGACCGACTGGATGATGCGGGTCAGCTATCCCTGCGTTTGTTCACCAAGATGGCAAGCCATCTTCCATCGCTTGCGGGAACCACACTGACCGAGGTGACCTTGTTACAGCCTAATGAACAGGCCGTCCCCAATCGCTTGCAGGCGCCGAGCGGCTTTATCCCCGACGATCAAAGCCTGCCCATGCGACTCGCCGCCCCGGTCCGGATCGAGATCCAGGATCATCACGCGGGTCTGCCGTGGCGGCTTGAGACCGGCGAACTGGAATACCGAAGCCAAACCCAGCAGCTCCATTCCAGCGCTCCGGTTACCTTGACGCAAGGCGACAACCGGCTTGCAGCACAGGGGATCGATGCCGACCTGAGGCAAGGACAGGTCATCCTGCTGGGCCAGGTGAGGGCGCGATATGTTCCGTAAAGCTGACAACGCCCGATCCATCCTGGCGGCGTTTCTGCTTGGCCTGAGCGGCCTCATGGCATCGCCACTGGCGGCGGCGCCGCCGGTGGATCTGCCCATCCAGATCGAAGCGGATCGGGCCGAACTGGACCAAGGGCAACGCCAAAGCATTTTCGTCGGCAATGTCCGGATCACCCAGGGAGCCGCCGTATTCACTGGCGAACGGGTGACCCTGAGTCACATGGCCCGTGGCGCACCCCAACACATCGAGATCACCGGCAATCCGGCTCACTTCAGTCAGCCGGCCGACGCGGGCAACCCCGCCATGGAGGCGAAGGCCCAAACCATGCGTTACCAGTCGGAGTCAGGCCAGCTCGAATTGAGCGGCGAAGCCTGGATACGCCAGGGCAGCGATGAAGTGTCCGGCAACCGACTGGTCTACGATCGGCGCAACCAGCGCATCCTGGCGACCAGCGAGGATGGCGGCGAGGATCGGGTGCGCATCACGATTCAGCCGCGCTCCGGTTCAGGCCCCACCGCGCCATGAGCAGCATCCTCCAGGCCGAAGCCTTGACCAAACGCTATCGCGGCCGATCCGTGGTGAATCGGGTCTCGCTGCAGGTCCAGGCCGGGGAAGTCGTCGGCCTGCTGGGACCCAATGGCGCCGGCAAGACCACCATGTTTTACATGATGGCGGGACTGGTCAGCGCTGACGAGGGGCGCATCCTGCTCGACGGCGAGGACATCTCGGCGTTGCCGATCCATCTCCGGGCCCGCCGCGGCATCGGCTATTTGCCCCAGGAAGCCTCCGTATTCCGCCGCCTGACCGTGGCCGAGAATCTACTCGCGGTCCTCGAGCTACGCCCCGGCCTTTCGGCACTGGCACGCCAGCAACGTTGCAACGCCCTGCTGGAAGAGTTCCACATTGCCCATCTGCACGATTCGCGCGGCATGAGCCTCTCGGGTGGGGAACGGCGGCGCCTGGAAATCGCCCGGGCGCTGGCCGCCGAACCACGATTTATCCTGCTGGATGAGCCTTTTGCCGGCGTCGATCCCATCTCGGTGGTCGATATCCAGCGCATCGTCATGCATTTGAGCAATCGCCAGATCGGCGTGCTGATCACCGATCACAATGTCCGTGAGACACTCCATATTTGCCAGCGCGCCTATATCCTTAACGAAGGCGGGGTGATTGCCCAAGGTGAGCCCGAGCACATCCTGGCCGATAAGACGGTCAGGGAGGTTTACCTGGGCCAGGCTTTCCAGCTCTGAACCCCGTTGTTTCAGCCGTGTCACGTCCCGCCGCAAGGGAGTAGAATTTGAACGCAATGATTTCCGCCAACTGCTCACTCAACTCATGAAGCAGACTCTGCAACTCAAGCTGGGCCAACGTCTGACCATGACGCCCCAACTGCAACAGGCGATCCGTCTGCTGCAGCTCTCCTCGATCGAACTGCGGCAGGAAATCCAAACCGTCCTTGATAGCAACTTGATGATCGAGAATGGTGAGGCAGAGGGGGGCGAAGAAGCCGACGGCGAGTACGCCGAAACACCTACCGATTCCCTGGCCGCTCCGGAGACGCCAGCCGAATCCCAGGAGGAAGGCGGCGGTGACGATTTCGATGCGGCTTGGGAGGATCCCTGGTCCCAGGGCGACGAAGGCAGTGGCGGCGGCAGCGGGGAAGCCTGGGACTTCAACCAGACGCCCAGCCAGGAAGGCGGCGAGTTGCGTGACCATTTGCTGTGGCAAATGCGCCTGACCACCTTTTCCGATACCGACCAAGCCATTGCCCTGGCCATCATCGACGCCATCAGCGAGGATGGCTACCTGACCGAATCGCTGGAAGCCTTGGCGGCTGAACTGGGCCCGGATCTGGTCACGGATACCGGGGAGATCCAGGCTGTCCTGCAACGCATCCAGCGCTTTGATCCCCTCGGGGTGGGCGCCCGCGACCTACGCGAAGCCCTGCTGTTGCAGTTGCAAGCGCAAGCTCCCAGCGCAGGACTTTGCGTGGCCCGCGCCCTAGTCGAGCAACACCTGGATCTGCTGGCCGCACGGGATTTCGCCACCCTGCAGCGACGCCTGAAAATCACCGAGGAAGAATTGAAAGCGGCGGTGGAATTGATCCAGCGGCTCAATCCCCGTCCCGGCGCCCAGATTTCCCAAAAAACCGCCGGCTACGTGATTCCGGATGTGATCGTCCGCCGTTCCGGCACAGGCTGGCGCGTGGACCTGAATGCCGAAACCACCCCAAGGCTGCGCATCAACCGGCTCTATGCCTCCCTGATCAAGCGCGCCGATCACAGCCGCGACAATGAAACCATGCGCCAACACCTACAAGAGGCGCGCTGGTTTCTGAAGAGCCTGCAAAGTCGCAACGAAACCCTGTTCAAGGTCGCCTGTAGTATTGTCGAGCGCCAACAGGCCTTCTTCGATCATGGCGAGGAAGCCATGCAACCCATGGTGCTACGCGAGGTCGCCGAAGCCGTGGGCATGCACGAGAGCACCATCTCCCGGGTGACCAACCAGAAATATATGCACACCCCGCGCGGCATCTTCGAATTCAAATATTTCTTTTCCAGCCACGTGGCCACCGTGGATGGCGGTGAATGCTCCGCCACAGCCATCCAGGCCATGATCCGCAAACTCATCGCCGGCGAAAATCCGCGCAAGCCCCTGAGCGACAGCAAACTCACCGAACTGCTGCTCAATGATGGCATCAACGTGGCCCGTCGCACGGTCGCGAAATATCGGGAGTCCATGTCCATTCCGCCTTCGAACGAACGCAAGCGGCTCGTCTGAAGGCATTCAGTGTCCAAGGGGATCGCCATATGAAAATCGACGTTACTGGCCAAAACATTGAAATCACACCGGCTATCCGGCAATACGCCGCGGAAAAGCTGGAACGTATCCAACGCCATCTCGATCACGCCATCGAGGCCCACATGGTGCTACGGGTGGAAAAGGAGCGGCACCACGCTGAAGCCAAGATCCCGGTCAACGGCGGCGCCCTGTTCGCGGATGCCACCAGCGAGGACATGTACGCGGCCATTGACGCCTTGGCCGACAAACTGGACCGCCAAGCCCTGCGCTACAAGGACAAGCACACCGACCATCACCCGCGGGAAGCCCGCAAATCCGACCTCCATAGCGAATGACACCGCACGGCCGCGCCAGCCTGATCTCGCGGCTGGCGCGGCCTTTGCACTGAAGCCTGTATATGCTTCCAGTGGCGCAATGATCCTGAGGTGGGATGCTTGTGAAACTGTTGATCCTGAGCGGCCTGTCCGGCGCTGGAAAGAGCGTGGCCCTCCATATGCTGGAGGATCTGGGCCTTTATTGCGTCGACAATCTCCCGCTTTCACTGCTTGAATCCCTGGTGGACGCCTTCTCCCGCAGCGGCGACTTCTCCGCCCAGAAGGTCGCCGTGGGAATCGATGCCCGTTCCCGGGCGCCCGAACTGGACACCTTTGCCCTGTGCCTCGAGCGCTTGGAACAGCGGGGCGTGGAGGTGGAGACGCTCTTCCTCCAGGCCGAAACAGAGACTTTGCTCAAACGCTACAGCGAAACCCGACGCCGCCACCCCCTGAGCAGCCCCCAAACCGCATTGGCCGAAGCCATCGAACAGGAACGTCAACTGCTCAGTCCCATCGCGGAACGCGCGGACCTGGTCCTCGACACCAGCCTGACCACCATGCATCAGCTGCGGGACCTCATTCGGCACCGCATCCATGGCCGCGAAGGCCTGTTTTCACTCATGTTCCAGTCGTTTGCCTTCAAGCAAGGTGTCCCCTCCGACGCCGATTTCGTGTTCGATATCCGCTGCCTGCCGAATCCGCACTGGCAACCGGGACTGCGTCCATTGACCGGCCTGGATGCAGCAGTCGCCGCATACCTGGAAACCGCGCCCCTGACCCACGACCTGTTCGACGACATTCGCCAATTCCTTGAACGCTGGCTGCCCCGTTTCGAGACTGAAAACCGCAGTTACCTCACCGTGGCCATCGGCTGCACCGGCGGCCAGCACCGCTCGGTTTACATGGCCGAACGACTCAAAGCCCACTTTGCCCAAACCCACCCCAAGGTTCTGGTCCGCCACAGCGGAATAGCTATCTAGCAAGTTGCATGCCCATTTTCGCTATTCACGCTGGACCCACACCAATTTTTGCCCTTACAATAACGGTCATTCCTCTCTCCGCCTTGATGGCCCGGAGAACACCTCGTGCGCAAACTGGAGCTGGGCGATGTCCGACACCGACCGTTCCGAAAACCAGCAGCTTCGCACCACGGCCCTGCGTGATGCGCTGAACAGCGGCGCCTCCCAAAACGCTCGGCGCCTCCTGCAAACCCTGCATCCGGCGGAAATCGCCGCCCTGCTCGAGTCCACTCCCTCTCCGGAACGCGAGCTCATCTGGAATCTCGTCCCTGCGGAGGAGGATGGCGAAGTCCTGCTCCATGTGAACGACGCCGTTCGCAGCGCCTTGATTCGGCACATGGATCCCGCGGAGCTGGTCGCGGCCACCGAGAATCTCGACCTGGATGACTTGGCGGACCTCATCAATGACCTGCCCCAGGCCGTCACGCGGCGCTTGCTGCAAGCCATGGACCAGCAAGAGCGGCTGCGCCTGGAAGCCGTGCTGTCCTATCCCCCGGAGAGTGCCGGCGGGTTGATGAACCCGGAAGTCACGACCGTGCGCCCGGACGTGGCACTGGATGTCGTCATTCGTTATCTGCGCTTCAAGGCAGAGCTGCCCGACCAAACCGACCAGCTGGTGGTCGTGGACCGGTATGGACACTATGTCGGGGTGTTGCCGCTGCAGACCCTACTGGTCAGCGACCCTGATCAGACGGTTGCCGAGGTGATGGATACCGAAGCAGAACCCATCGCCGTCGATCTGCCCGCTCGCAAGGTGGCCCAGCGTTTTGCCGATCGCGACCTGCTCTCGGCGCCGGTGGTCAATTCCGACGGTCAAGTCATTGGACGAATCACCATTGATGACGTGGTGGACGTGATCCGGGATGAAAGCGAACACTCGTTGATGAGTCAGGTCGGTTTGGACGAGGAGGAGGATATGTTTGCGCCCGTCCTCGTCAGCTTCCGCCGCCGTACCGTGTGGCTGGGCATCAATCTGATCACGGCCTTCATTGCCTCGGCGGTGGTGGGCCTGTTCGAAGCCACGCTGCAACAGGTCGTGGCGCTGGCCGTGCTGATGCCCATCGTGGCCAGCATGGGCGGAATCGCCGGCAGCCAGACCCAGACGCTGATCATCCGCGGCCTGGCGCAAGGGCGGCTCACCGCCACCAATTCGCGCCGTTTCATCAACAAGGAACTGCTGCTGGGACTGCTCAATGGCCTGGCCTGGGCCATCGTCACCGCGCTGTTGGCTTATCTGTGGTTCGGGCGCACTGACTTGGCCGCCGTCATCGGCCTGGCCATGGTGGTCAATCTGTTGCTGGCCGCCACCAGCGGAATCGGGGTGCCGCTGTTGATGCGACGCCTGTCGATCGACCCCGCGCTGGCAGGCCATGTCGTGCTGACCACCGTCACCGATGTCGCGGGGTTTTTTGCTTTTCTTGGGCTGGGCAGCATTCTGCTGCGCTAAAGAACGGACTGGCAGCGGACTGGGTGCGCCACGAGGCCATTCCTTGTTAAAATCCGCCGCCCTTGTCGGCAATCCATCACAGCGCCCAGGATGAAACACGCATGTTCAACGGCCTCACTCTCGCTGCTTTTTTGCAAGAGGAACAACGGCTGCACGGCCTGAGCCCGGATCTCGCCGGCGTGGTCGAGGACATGGCCCGGGCCATCAAGCAGATTGCCCATCACGTCAGCCAGGGCGCCTTGGGCGATGTCCTGGGCAGTACCGATGCCGTCAATATCCAGGGTGAGGTCCAGAAAAAGCTGGATGTGGAAGCCAACGACATCATCCTCCGATGTCACGAATCCTCGGGGCGGGTGGCTGCCATGGCCTCCGAGGAAATGGACTCCATTTACCTCCTGCCCATTGGCGAGCGACGCGGCGACTATCTGTTGGTGTTCGATCCCCTGGATGGCTCGACCAACATCGACATCAATCTCTCCATCGGGACCATTTTTTCCATCCTGCCCTGCCCCAGGGGAGTCAACGAACCGCGCGAAATCGATTTTCTTCAGCCCGGTCGCAACCAGGTCTGCGCCGGTTACGCCATTTATAGCCAGGCCACGGTGCTCGTGCTCACCTTGGGCCGCGGCGTCCACAGCTTCACGCTGGATCGCCAGATCGGCGAATTCTTTCTGGTCCAACGCGACCTGCGCATCGCTCCCCAAGGCCACGAATACGCCATCAACACCTCCAACTGGCGCTTCTGGGAACCGCCGATCAGGCGTTACATTGAAGAATGTCATGCCGGGGAAACGGGCCCGCGCGGCAAGAATTTCAACATGCGCTGGATGGGGGCCATGGTGGCGGATTGTCATCGTGTGCTGAGTCGTGGCGGGGTTTTTCTATATCCCCGGGACCTGCGCGACCCCAACAAACCCGGCAAGTTGCGCCAGCTGTATGAGGCCAATCCCATCGCCCTGCTGACGGAACAGGCGGGAGGAGTCGCCAGCACTGGACGGCGATCCATTCTGGATCTGATGCCCCAGACCCTGCACCAGCGCATCCCGGTGATTCTCGGTGCGCGGGAGGAAGTGCGTCTCATCGAAGACTATCACCTGGATCCCCCGCTGCAATCGATGTGAAACCGGTCTGGCTTGAACTCTCAAGCTTGAGTATGGCCGAGGCGTCCCCTAGAATGGCATCGCCTCGGCGGCGCTAAATCCCCGACCTTGGTATAGCGCCAAGGCGCACAGGATCCGCGGATCATGGGCCCCTTCGCAAGCAGCCGCATCACCTTTGCCACGCAAGGAACAGTCATGGCTCTGCGCATATACGGCATTGCCCTCATGGGCCTCTTTTTGCTCCCCACCGCTTTGCTTGCTCGTTCAGGGCAAGTGGATGTCCCCATCCTGGGACCCAACGGCCCTGCCCGTGAACACATCGGCGTCACCTCCTGGAGCGCCCTCAAGGATGAAGGGGTCGTCCGCCAGCAGTATGATTTCAGCTGCGGCTCCGCATCATTGACCACGGTGTTGCAGGAATATATTGGCTTGAAGGTTTCCGAACCCGACGCCATGAACGGCATGTTGCGCTATGGGGAAACCCAGAAAATCGTCGAACGGCGCGGCTTCTCGCTCTTGGACATGAAGCGCTATACCGCCCAGATCGGATACCGCAGCGCCGGCTTCAAGGCCGAGTTCTCCGATCTGACCACGCTTGAACATCCAGGCATCGTGCCCATCAAGTACGCCGGTTTCGATCACTTCGTCGTGCTCAAGTCGATTCATGCCGGACACGTGATGATTGCCGATCCTGCCTTGGGCAATCTCACCATGACCACATCGCAGTTCCAGAAATTCTGGTCGCCACAGGTGGTTTTCGTCGTCTATCCCAAAACGGGTGAAGAGAAAAATACGGGGCTTGCCCTATCCGACAATGATCTGAGCTTTATTGGCGAGGATCGCATCCGTCGCACTGCCTTGCTCGAAATCCCCGGGTTTTGGTCCGCTTTACAAAGCGCCAATTTCCGATCGGTGGGCATCCGCTGATTTCGGATCCGGCGCAATACCGAATCAAGCCATTTTCCACGCATGCTTTTATTTCACCCAATCCACGGAAGACACCCATGACGACATTTTCGGCATCTCTGCTCCGGACACGGGACCTGCCATGGAGCCGGGTTATCCTGGCTTCCATGACCGCCGTGAGTTTCCTGATCGCCATCGTTCCTCAGGCGACTTGGGCACAAACCTCACCAGAGGCCTCGCCCGAGGAACAGCAACGGGCCCGCGAAGTGCTGCGCCAAAAGGAATCCGACCCCAGTAAAGAGGAAAATCTCGAGCAGATCCTCAACCAGACCCAACAGGATTATTCCCTGGTAAAACAGGGCTGGTGGGATATTTTCCTGAATGTCGATTACACCTACTATGGCAACGCTCGTTCTCAGGATGCGCTGGTCCTCGAGCAAACCCGTTCTGGTCGCAACCAGGCGCCGACGCTGCAAGTCCTGGACTTCCGGCCCATCGACGTCGTACAGGATGCCCAGCATACCCTGACGCCGCGGCTAACCGTCGACTACGGCTTGCTTGACAACCTGAGCCTGGGTTTTGCCCTCCCTGTGGTGGGCAAATATGACAACGTCGATGATGTCACCGAATTCAATATTGGCGATGTCTCCTTGCGCCTGCGCTGGCAGCCTTTTTCCGCCCTGCCTGGGCAGGCTCGCTGGACTCTGCAGGGAGAAGTCACCGCCCCCACGGGCTCCAGCCCCTTTGAAACAGATCTTGGCGATGAGCTCGCCACTGGCGATGGTTTCTATTCCGCCAGCTTGGGCCTGAATGTTTCCAAGGTGATCGATCCTGTCGTGGCTTTCGCCTCCTTCAACCTGATTCAGGGGTTCAAGGAAGACGGTCTTGATCAGGTTCGGCAAACGGTCGCCGGGGCACCGTTGATCCTGACTGAAGTGGAGCCAGGCCTACAAGCACAACTTGGCCTGGGGGTCGCCTTCGCCCTTTCCTATGATGTTTCCATGACTTTCCAGTACCAGCTGGGATACGCTCAGGAAACGGACCTCAAGTTCAACAACGGCCAGTCCTTCTCGAGCCTGGACCAGACCATCGGCGTCTTTAATCTCACCACTGGCTTTCGCATGAGTCCTGACCGCGTGTTGAACGTGTCCATCGGGTTTGGCAATACGGATGCATCCCCGGATATTTTCCTCGGCGTCAGCCTGCCCTTCACGGTGGAAAAGCTTTCCGATCTGATTTGATCTCGCCCCTTTGGGTTGCTTGGATTGACATCGTAGCGCCCGCCTTTTGGCGGGCGCTTTTTCATGAGGAAAAATGGATCTTGGCTTCCAGGTTGGGCTGCGAATCCGCATGGGCAAGGGCCTCATCCTTGTCGATCAGATCGTCCCGATACAGCCTGTAGAGGACGGAATCCATATCCTGCATCCCGCGCACCTTGCTGTCTTCCATGGCCGGCTTGATCTTGTCAAACTGACCCTTGGACACCAGTTCCGCGATATAGGGTGTATTGATCATCACTTCCACCGCCGGCAGGCGATGACCTGTCTTTCCCAACACCAGACGCTGGGAAACAACGGCGCGCAAATAGAGCGACAGATCCAGAAACAGCTGATTATGCTGTTCGGCCGCGAAAAAATTGGCAATCCGATCCAGTGTCTGCGGTGCACTATTGGCGTGCAAGGTCGCCATCACCAGATGCCCCGTCCCGGCAAGCTCCAAGGTCGCAGCCAGCGTCTCCCGATCGCGAATTTCCCCCACCATGATCACGTCGGGCGCCGATCGTAATGCGCTTTTCAGCGCTGCAGGATAGGACTGGGCATCAAGACCCAATTCGCGCTGATTGACCACTGATTTGCGACTCTCGAGATAGAATTCAATCGGATCCTCGATGGTGATGATATGACCAGAAATATGTTCATTCCGATGCTGCAACATGGCGGCCAAAGTCGTTGATTTGCCGCATCCGGTCGAACCCACGACCAACACCAGCCCTTGGCGTTGCATCACCAGATCCTGCAGGACCAGGGGCAAACCCAGATCCCGGATGCGCGGCAGCGCGGGCTGCACAAAACGCACCACCAGCGCCAGTTGCCCACGCTGACGAAAAACGGTAAAGCGGAATCGCCCCACCTCGGGCAAGATATAGGAATATTCAAGCTGCCAGCGTTGCTCCAAAATTTCCCGCTCGCGCGTATTGAGCGTCTCATCGATCGCCTGCGCCACCTGCTCGGCCGTTAGCGGCATCTTCCCCACCGACCGGTTGCGCCCCTCCAGACGCAACTGCGGCAAAACACCCGGACTCAGGTAAAAATCCGAGGCGCGCTGTTCTACCATCATCTGCAGGTAGGATTTCAGGATCATCGCTCAGCCCCTTGATAAAAGCGCGAACTGTTCATGGCGGCGCATCGACCAACACCATGCGTTCGTCATCATAGCGGCGCGAGGTCTTACGACTCTCCAGCTTGATGCGCAGACGCAATTCATTCTTGGAATCGGCATTGCGCAACACCTCCTCATAACTGATCTGATCGTTTTCGTAGAGATCAAACAGATATTGATCAAAGGTACACATGCCTTGGGCCGTTGACTTGGCCATCACCTCCTTGATCTGATGGACCGCGCCTTTGAAGATCAGATCTGCAATCAAAGGCGTGCCCAACAGAATCTCGAATGCCCCTACTCGACCCGATCCGCTGGCATGGGGAATGAGTCGCTGGGACACGATCGCGCGCAAATTGAGCGACAGATCCATCAGGACCTGCTCGCGTTTTTCCTGCGGAAACAGGTTCACGACTCGGTCCAGCGCCTGATTGGCGCTATTCGCGTGCAGTGTGCAGAGGCACAGATGGCCGGTTTCGGCGAACTGCAGGGCGTATTCCATGGTTTCGCGGTCACGCACCTCACCGATCAGAATCACGTCCGGCGCTTGCCGCAGGGTGTTCTTGAGGGCAATCCCCCAGTTCTCCGTATCCACTCCGACCTCGCGCTGGGTCACGATGCTGTTCATGTGGGGGTGAACGTATTCCACTGGGTCCTCGATGGTGATGATGTGGCCTTGGGCATGGGCATTGCGATAGCCCAACATGGCAGCCAGGGTGGTGGATTTGCCCGAACCGGTGGCGCCCACCACAATCGCCAGCCCTCGCTTGGACATCACCACATCACGCAATACATCGGGCAAACCCAAGGTATCGAAAGCAGGAATCTCGGTTTTGATGGTGCGCAAGACCAGTCCAACCCGTCCCTGCTGGACAAAGGCATTGACCCGGAAACGACCGATGCCGCGCGGGGCCACGGCGAAGTTGCACTCATTCTTCCCTTCGAATTCACGGGCCTGGCGGTCATTCATGATGGCTCGCGCAATCGTGGCGGTATGCTCGGGCAAAAAGGGTTTCTCGGCCACGGGATTGAGCGCCCCATCCACCTTGATGGCAGGCGGAAACCCCGCCGTGATGAACAGATCCGACCCCCCCCGACGGACCAACACCCGCAGCAAATCATGCATGATACGTACGGCCTGATCCCGATCCATTGCCGATCCCCCTTAGAAATTTTCCTTGTGGGCCGCTTTCACCCGGGCGAGCTCCTTGGTGATCACGTTCTTGCGCACCAGATCGAGCAAACACTGATCCAGTGTCTGCATGCCGAATTGCTGACCCGTCTGGATCGAGGAATACATCTGGGCGATCTTGTTTTCCCGAATCAGATTGCGGATTGCGGGGGTGCCGATCATGATCTCGTGGGCTGCGATCCGACCGCCGGCCTTTTTCTTGAGCAGGGTTTGGGAAATGACTGCCTGCAGCGATTCCGACAACATGGCGCGCACCATGTCCTTCTCTGCGGCAGGAAACACGTCCACAATGCGATCGATGGTCTTGGCGGCCGAGCTGGTATGCAGGGTCCCAAACACCATGTGCCCAGTCTCCGCCGCTGTCAGGGCCAGCCGGATGGTTTCCAGGTCGCGCATTTCCCCCACCAGGATCACATCCGGATCCTCGCGCAGGGCCGAGCGCAGGGCCTGCGCAAAGGTATGGGTATCGCGCTTCAGTTCACGTTGGTTCACCAGGCACCGCTTGCTGGGATGGACAAATTCGATGGGGTCTTCAATGGTGAGGATATGGGCAGCTTCGTTTTCATTGACATAGTCGACCATGGCCGCCAAGGTGGTGGACTTGCCGGAGCCGGTAGGACCGGTCACCAGCACGATCCCGCGGGGTTTCATGGCCAGATCTTTGAAGATGGCCGGACAGGCCAGTTGCTCCAGAGTGAGAATTTTTTCCGGGATGGTGCGGAACACCGCCGCCGGGCCTCGGCTCTGGTTGAAGGCATTGACGCGAAAACGTGCGACCCCGGCGATGGCGAAGGAAAAATCGGTTTCAAACTGCTCTTCATATTCCTTGCGCTGCCGGTCATTCATGATGTCGTAAATGAGATCATGGGTCTCCTTGGGATCCATGGCCGGCAAATTGATCCGCCGGATATCGCCATCGACCCGGATCATGGGTGGCAGGCCCGCCGAAAGATGCAGGTCGGAAGCCCCATTTTTGACGGAAAACGACAGCAGTTGCGCGATATCCATGGCGATCCCGACATTCCCCGTGACTGACCCTAAGATTAACGACAGGATGACCACGGACCTTAATATCAAGTCTCCCGATGAGCAGGAACGTCGCTATCGGGCCGTGCGGGAACGCATCCGCCAAGCAGTCATGGGCGCCGGACGCGACCCCACCGAGATCTGTCTGCTAGCGGTGAGCAAGGGGCATCCCGTTCAGGCCCTCGACACCCTGCAGCGTCTGGGGCAACGCGACTTCGGCGAAAGCCATCTCCAGGAAGCCCTGCCCAAGCTCGACACACTCGCTGGCCATAATCTGAACTGGCATTTCATTGGGCCGCTGCAGGCCAACAAATGCCGTGATATCGCCGCCCGCTTCGACTGGGTGCACAGCCTGGACCGGCCACAGTTGGCTGAACGGCTCAACCGGCTTCGACCGCAGCATCTGCCTCCCCTCCAGGTCTGCCTGCAAGTGAAGCTCAGCGCGGAACCCCAGAAATCCGGCGTGCAACCCGAGGATCTTGCGCTGCTGGCCGAAACCGTGGCGGGTCTCCCCCGCCTGCGCTTGCGCGGCCTGATGACCATTCCCCAAGCATCCCGCGAACAATCCGAGCAACGCGCCGTCTATGCCCGATTGCGCGCACTATTCAATCATCTGCGTAGCGCCGGCCATGGTTTGGACACACTGTCCATGGGCATGTCGGAAGACCTGGAAGCCGCCATTCTGGAAGGCAGCACGCTGGTGCGAGTCGGCACGGCATTATTCGGTCCCCGCCCTGCGGCGCGGACTTGAAGCGAGCCGGTTGCACGCCACGCACGGGATGCCGATCATAGGGCCCGCAATTCACCTTCCCGGAAGCGGACACGACGGCATGGATCCCTTTATCGGTTTTATTGGCGGCGGCAACATGGCCTCCAGCCTGATTGCCGGCTTGATCCGGCAAGGCACCCCCGGTGCATCCTTGGGCGTGGCTGAACCGGATGCCGAAAAGCGCCGACAGCTCGCCACAATCTCCAGCCTGCTCGCCACACCGGACAATGCCCTCATCGCGCAGCGGGCCGATGTATTGGTCCTTGCGGTGAAGCCTCAAGCGTTGCAAGCCGTTAGCCTGGCATTGCGCGAACCACTGGCGGGCCGCGCGCCCCTGGTGATTTCCATCGCCGCCGGCATCGGGACCGATGCCTTGGCGCGCTGGCTTGGCCCATCCCTGCCGATTGTGCGTGCCATGCCCAACACGCCCGCTCTAATGGGCCATGGCGCCACCGGTCTGTTCGCTAACGCCGGCGTTTCCAAGGCCCAGCGACAACAGGCCGAACGGCTCTTCAACGGGGTGGGGATGGTGCGTTGGCTGGCGGATGAGGCCCAGCTCGATCTGGTCACCGCGCTGTCCGGCAGCGGGCCGGCCTATTTCTTCCTGTTCATGGAGGCGCTGACCGAAGGCGCTCAGGAACTGGGGCTAGACTCGGACTTGGCCCGAGACCTGACACTCCAGACCGCCTTGGGCGCCGCCCACATGGCCCGGGACAGCGGGCTGGGGCTGGATGCATTGCGCGTCCGGGTCACTTCACCCGGCGGCACCACGGAACAGGGCCTGCGCGTCTTGGAACGCGAAGGCTTGCGCCGCATCGCCCGTGAAGCCCTGGCGGCAGCACAAACGCGCGCAATCACGCTGGCACAGGAATTGGGAGAAGCGCCATGATGCTCGGCTACTGGCAGGATCCCGTGGTTTTCCTGCTCTCCAGCGTATTCAAAATCGCCGCGGTGCTGTTCTGGATCCGCGCGCTCATCGTCCTGACCTCCCGGGATCGCTTCGATCCGCTGTTGCGATCGATCGTACGTCTGACGGAACCGGTGCTGGCGCCGTTGCGGCACGTCATCCCCACCTATCGGGGTCACGAGATTGGCGCCCTCTTGGTGCTTCTGCTGTTGCAGGTCGGGTTTTATTTCGCCCTCGCCGGGATTACGGGACTCAGCCTGCCTTTGCCCCTGTTGCCGCGGATGGCAGCAGCCGATCTCACGGTGCTGCTGCTCAATATCTATACCTTCAGCATCCTGATCCAGGTGTTACTGAGCTGGATTTCTCCGGGACAATATCCGCCCGCGGCAATGCTGCTGTTTCGCCTCACTGGCCCCCTGCTGGATCGGGCGCGGCGACTGCTTCCCGACACCGGCATGATGGATTTCTCGCCCCTGCTGGTCTTGCTGTTGTTGCAGGTGCTCAAGCGCCTGATTGCCCCCTTGGGAACGGGCCTGTGACCCTCTTGCCGACTCCCTTCTGGCACTGGCAGGGCCAGGATTTGATTCTTGCGATCCACGTCCAGCCCGGTGCGAGCCAGGAAGGCATGGCAGGGCTGCACGGCGAGCGTTTGAAGATCCGGATCGCCGCGCCCGCGCGTGATGGCCAGGCCAACCGCCGATTGCTGGGGTGGCTCGCGACACAGATGGATCTCCCTGTCAGTCGACTGGATCTGTTTCAGGGAGCCGGGTCACGCGCCAAACGGATTCGCATCCGCGCGGCCCCCGCCACCCTGGAACAGCGCCTGCAGAGCTGGAGCCAGCCCCGCTGAACACATCATCGCCCTTGCGCCCTTCCCACGCCGTCACTAAACTCGGCCGGTCACACCGCCCTTCCCTTCACTGCGCGCGCCCCGAGCCATGCCACCCCTCGACCCCCCTGAGCCCTTGACCCAGACCAGCCCGTTTCCCAGCGATTCTGTCGGACTGGTTGCGCCTCAGCGCATGGCCTTCGATATCCCGCTGGAACTGGAGGGAGGCAAGCGCCTGGATGCATATGATCTGGTCTATGAGACCTACGGCACCCTCAACGCCGACCGCAGCAATGCCATCCTGGTGTGCCATGCCCTTTCCGGTGACCATCATGCCGCCGGTTACCATCGCCCAGAGGATCGCAAACCGGGCTGGTGGGACGTCTGCATCGGCCCGGGGAAGCCCTTTGATACGCGCAAGTTTTTCGTGGTTTCCCTGAACAATCTAGGCGGCTGCAAGGGCAGCACGGGCCCCACCAGCACCAATCCCGCCACTGGCAAAGCCTATGGGCCGGATTTTCCCATCGTGACCGTGGGGGACTGGGTGAACAGCCAGCGGCGCCTGGGTGAACGACTGGGCATCCGGCAATGGGCGGCGGTGGCCGGTGGCAGCCTGGGAGGCATGCAGGTCATGCAGTGGAGCATCCACCACAGTGAATGCGTGCGTCATGCCCTGGTCATCGCCGCCACGCCCAAGCTGTCGGCCCAGAATATCGCGTTCAACGAGGTGGCTCGCCAGGCGATCCTGTCCGACCCGGACTTCCATGACGGGCGCTATGACGAATATGGTGTTGTGCCGCGGCGCGGCCTGATGCTGGCCCGCATGTTGGGGCACATCACCTATCTGTCCGAGGATGCGATGCGGGAGCGCTTTGGCCGGGAACTTCGGGAAGGGCGGATCCAGTTCGGCTTCGACGTGGAATTCCAGGTCGAAAGCTATCTGCGCCATCAGGGCACCTCGTTCGTGGATCGCTTTGACGCCAACACCTATCTGCTGATGACCAAGGCACTGGATTACTTCGATCCGGCGCAGGAATTTGGCGGGAATCTGGCGCAGGCCTTCGCAACCAGCCAATCCCAATTCCTGGTCGTCTCCTTCACCAGCGACTGGCGGTTTTCCTCGGCACGCTCGCGGGAAATCGTCAACGCGCTGATGGAGGTCAGGAAGCCGGTCTGCTATGCGGACATCCGCTCCACCCAGGGCCATGATGATTTCCTGATGCCCAATCCGGACTATCTCCACGTGCTGCAGGCCTATATGCAACGGGTTGCCGTGGAGATTGGCGCATGAGTGTGCTGCGTCCCGATCTGGAAATCATTTCGCACTGGATCCGCCCCGCTACACGGGTGCTGGACCTGGGTTGTGGGGATGGCACGCTGTTGCGTCACCTGCAGGACACCCGGCAGGTGACCGGCTATGGTTTGGAAATTGATCCGGACAACGTGGTGCGTTCCCTGCAGGCCGGCATCCAAGTCATTCAGATGGACGTGGATCAGGGACTCACCCCATTCGCCGATCAATCCTTCGACTATGTGATCCTGACCCAGGCCCTGCAGGTGGTACGCTACCCGGAGCAGTTGCTGCAGGAAATGCTGCGGGTAGGGCGGGAAGGCATCGTGACCTTTCCCAACTTCGGCCACTGGCGTTGTCGGCTGCAAGTGGCCTGGAAAGGGCGCATGCCCGTTTCCGAAACCCTGCCGGAAGCCTGGTACAACACCCCCAACATCCATCTGTGCACCGTACGGGATTTCGAGACACTGTGTCGGGATCAAGGCTACCGAACACACAGCCGGCAAGTGGTGGATTCGCGGCATCATGGCAGTTGGTTCATGCATTTCGCGCCCAATCTGCTGGGCGAAATCGCCCTCTACAGCCTGACCGGCATGAAGGGCACGCCGCCTCGATGAAGTAGGCTATACTCGGAAAAAACATCAGGGGCGCTTCGCGCCATGTTCAGGGAGACTGCCATGCACGCAAAAAAAACAACCACCGCTTATTGGATGGCGGGTCTTCTGTTCCTCATGCTGTCGGTTTCTGCGGCATGGGCCAACAGCTTCGAGTATGAAAACTACATCTTCCATTACAACGCCCTGCGCACCGATGAGCTGCCCGCTGAATCAACCCAAAAAGCCGGCATTCCCCGCAGTCGCAACCGGGGCTTGATCAATCTGGCGCTGCGCGAGAAGCGGCCTGATGGAAGCACCGTTGCTGTTCCGGCGCAGATCACGGTTAGTGCAGTCAACCTGAACAACCAATACCGCGAGCTGTCTCTGCGCGAGGTGAGAGAGCAAGACGCGATCTATTACATCAGCGATTTCGCCATCAATAACGAAGAAACGCTGCGCTTTCAGGTCAATGTACTCCCCGAAGGCGCGAAAAAACCATTCAAGGTCCAGTTCGAAAAGCAATTCTTTACCGCGCCCTGAACGAATCAACAGCGCCAAGCGCGCCCTCAGCCAGTCGCCAAAACCACTTTCTGGCGCACCGTGATGATCCAGGGAACGTCTTGTCCTGGACGCCACGACCAAATTCGGGTTGAGCATTACCCACGGCAGAAGGCCTCGCCGACACCATGTTCTGATGTGGACGAGGCCGCGGTGGAGGTCAGTTGGAGCGCCAACGGGGCTGATAGCGGCCGCTGGCATAACCCTTGAAAAAAGTCCGCAACGACAAATGATCCACAGGTGCTTCCAGGGCGTCCCTTAACAGGTCGGTCTCGGGGACGTAAGTCTGATGTTGGTTGCCGTCCACCAGAAGACGATACCAAGGCTGTTCCCGGTCTGGCGCGGGCAGGGCATCCTGGGGATACCAATCTTCCCGACCGAGGAACCAGGGATCCACATCCAGTACCACAGCCCGATAATGCAATTCCCGGTGCTCGACCACATGACCGGGGGCGAATTTTGCTTGACATACGGTAGCCATCGCGGACTCCTTTGGTGTTGTTCTTGGTGGATAGAGGACAGCGGGGATGCTTGATTCCCTTCTGCCTCTCTTGCGACTCCAGCGGAAGCACTTTGTTCAATCTAGCGGCCGCTCAAACCACGTCTTGAGCGGCCTTCAGGCTTCGTTGAGGCGGGGCAGCAGGGCAACCAGGTTGCAGGGCTTGTGGCGGGCATCGAGCTGGAACTTGATGATGCGTTCCCAACCGGTCTGGCAAGCATTGCGGGAGCCCGGCAGACAGAAGATCAGCGTGGCATTGGCGACGCCGGCAAAGGCGCGGGACTCCAGCGTGGACACCCCGATTTCCTCATAGGAAAGTTGCCGGAACAACTCTCCGAACCCGTCAATGCGCCGATCCAGCAAGGGAGTAATGGCCTCCGGCGTCCGATCCCGTCCAGTCAGCCCGGTGCCGCCCGTGGATAGAATCACCTCCACGGCCGGATCCGCGATCCAGGCACTGACCTGAGCTCGGATACGATAGAGATCATCCCGCAACAGCGCCCGATCCTGAAGATGGTGGCCCGCCGCCCGCAAGTGCTCCACCAACAGATCCCCTGAAGTGTCGGTCTCCAGGGTACGGGTGTCCGACAAGGTCAGGACAGCGCAGCGCAGCGCGCGGAATTCGGCTTGGGCCGGCATGTTTAGATCTCCCCTTCGTCCTGGTAGAAACGACGCGCCAGATCGCGCAGAACGGCCAACTGGCCATGGAAAAAATGACTCACGCCTGGCAGGGTAACCAGTCGCGGCGGGGGATCCATCTGTTCCACCCAAGCCACCACCTGGCCCGCATCCACCACCTCATCTGCCATGCCCTGGATGACCCACCACGGGCAGCGCGGGGCGT
>Ga0209851_1000101_pt1 | contig 27419 bp, 24 predicted proteins | sample GWRWT4_14Oct14_FD_187195 | JGI IMG/M metagenome (GOLD analysis project Ga0209851, IMG submission 187195) | Sand microcosm microbial communities from a hyporheic zone in Columbia River, Washington, USA - GW-RW T4_14-Oct-14 (SPAdes) (version 2) | ecosystem: Engineered > Artificial ecosystem > Sand... | reverse complement strand
TACGAGGCAGGTGAGTATGCCAGTGGCATGCGCACCAGTGTCAATCCCGATTCGATTTGGTTTTATTTCGATGCTGTTACAGATCGTATGGCCATGCACGATAACCGCGCCAAAGTCATCCTTATGGCTCAGGAACGGTTCGCGAATCCAGATCAAATCCTTGCTGTCCTGCGCCTCAAGCGGCGTCCCCGGCCGCACCCCTGCATGGGTGAAGAAATATCCCCCGGCCCGGTGGCAAAATTGCAGGCCAAGCAAAAATGTCTTTTCCTCCCGCGTCATGGCTTCGGACAACAGGCGCGCCGTCTGCTGCAATTTTGCGGGCTGGCTGAACTCCGATGGCGGCGTAATGCCATATTCGCGCAGCACCGCATCCCCGCCCCAGCGCAGCCAATCACTGCCTTCTGCCGGATTTTGCATAAATTGCAGGGCCAGCGCCTCGTGATTGCCGCGCAGATGCAGCTTTGTCATTCCCGGCAGATTGTCCCCCATCGCCAGCGCCAGCACGCCGCGGCTGTCCGGGCCGCGATCAATATAGTCCCCCAGATAAATCACCCGGTTTCGCGCCCAGCCGCGCGCCGCTGCATCCTCAAGGATCATTTCATGCAGGCGTTGCAGCAGATCGGACCTGCCATGAATATCGCCGATGGCATAAATCCGCTCGCCCGCCGGCGCTGTCACAATGGCGCGCCGGCGTTTCCGGACCAGCAGGTCTTTCATTAGGGAAAAATTAAACGCCATAGCGCCATTCTATACCCTTTCCAGCCATTTATGTCATTGCTGAGCTTAAGAATTCGGCAACCCTGTTCTGCAATACTGTATTAACGTCTGTGAATTTGAGTGGAATAAAATGGCAAATGCGGCATTTCCGGTGCCTGTTTCTGGCGTCCCGAACGCTGGTGCCCCGCATGCGGGAAGTCAGGAAGCGGCATTGCTGGATTATGCCGCCCGGCTGGCCAATCACAAACAGGGCCGGCGCGCCATTCATGTGCGCCTGTCCCGCCTGTCGCCCGCAAACCGCCTTGAGCATCATATACGCATCGTGATGAACACGTTTGAGCCGCTATTGCGCCGGTTCAACGGGCAACTGTTCCGGCTTTGGAACAATGATATTGTCGCCGGTGTCAAGGATGCGCGGATTTCGGATATTGAAGATTATGCCGTCAAGCTGCGCTTTTTATTTTCTGAAGACCCCGCTTTGCTGCTGGAGGAAGCCAGCAATGAGCCCTTCTGTATCTGGTATGATATGGAGTCGGATCATCCCGCCTTTCTGAAACTGGCGCAGGCGTTCGATACAGAGGCGGGCCAACACCGCCAGCGCCTGAATGCGGCGATTAAGGCGCATGAGGACAAGTCAAAACACCCGCCGCCTTCGGTGTCCGCAGGCGCAAACAGACTGACGCCGCTATTGCTGGACCGTTTCGAAACGGCCCTGCGCAATGCCGATCTGAGCCTGATGATTGAGCGGCAGAATATTTTTACACTTGCCGGAAACGCCCCGCCCAAGCCTGTCATGTGTGAACATTTTGTATCCATCCGCGCCCTGCAGGACAGGCTTCTGCCCGGCATCGACTGTATGGGCGATCGCTGGCTGTTCCAGCATCTCAGTCAAAGCCTGGATATCCGCATGCTGGCTGCATTGCCGGAGATCACGAAAACCGTCACTGTGCCGATTTCCATTAATCTCAATGTCAGCACCATCCTGTCGCCCGAGTTTCTGAAATTTGACGCAGCCATGCGCCGCATCACCCAGACGGCCATTATCCTGGAACTGCAAAGCATAGATTTGTTCGCTGATATGGGGGCCTTTATTTTTGCCCGGGATTTTGCCCATGAACGCGGCTATGGCATTGCGCTGGACGGGTTGAATCCGCTGACTTTTCCGTTCATGGACCGCGCCAAACTCAAGCTGGATTTTGAAAAGATCATCTGGAACCCTGAAACCTGCAATGCGCATAATCCAGAACGCAGCGCAACCTTTGTTGAGGCGGTCAATCAGGCGGGCGCCGCGCGCATCATTCTGTGCCGGTGCGATACGCAGGACGCAATAAAATTTGGCCAGGCGCTGGGGATCAAACTGTTCCAGGGCCGCTATCTGGACCAGCTTGCATCCGGCTGATAAGGGGTGACGGCGCATATTCGCGTTTTGCGCCAGATGAAATCTCTGCGATGATAGGCCAATGACAGTTTCTGATTCCGATAATGCTGTGCGTGTGCGCGGATTGAGCAAACGCTATGGCGAAGTGCTGGCGGTTGACGGCATTGATTTTGATGTGGCCAAAGGCACTATTACCGCCCTGCTGGGCGGCAATGGGGCGGGGAAAACCACCACTATCGCCATGATCCTTGGCCTCGTGGAACCCAGCGGGGGATCCATTGAGGTGCTGGGCTGCCAGCTGCCGCAGAACTATCACCGCGTTCTGCCCCGGATGAATTTCGAAAGCCCCTATGTGGATTTGCCGCACCGCCTGACGGTTGCGCAAAATCTGAATGTGTTCGCCATGCTGTATGGTGTTATGGACCGGGCGGGGAGGATTGCGGAGCTTGCCGCCGATCTGGAACTTTCCGAATTCCTGCATCGGCCCACAGGGCAATTATCGGCCGGACAGAAAACCCGCGTTTCGCTTGCGAAATCTCTGATCAATGCGCCTGAACTATTACTCCTGGATGAGCCGACGGCTTCGCTTGATCCAGATACCGCCGACTGGGTGCGCGGCTATCTGGAAAATTACTGCGCCACGCGCGGGGCCACGATCCTGCTGGCATCGCACAATATGGCCGAAGTGGAACGGATGTGCGACGTGGTGTTAATGATGCGCGCTGGGCGAATCGTGGATTCCGGCAATCCGCCGGCACTCATCGCGCGCTATGGGCGCAACACTATGGAAGAAGTTTTCCTGGATATTGCGCGCGGCACCGGCAAGGGCGCCGAACTGGCGCAAATTTCCAGATAGATGTTACGCCCTACGCAACCGTCCAGGTATTGCCCGACCGCAGCAGCTTGTTGATATCAGGCTTCGGGTTCTTGGCCTTGGCCTGATCCATCTGCGCATGCGCGGACACCTCATAGCTTTCCGCGGGGTCGCAGTAAATCACGCCCAGCGCCACCGGGAACGGCGCTTCCATGCCGGCGATAATTCCGGCCAGCGCACGGTTCTTTTCGTCATGCACCAGAATGTCATCCACAGTGACGCCATTTTCACCGACCACGACCATTTCCAAAGTCAGGTTTTTCGGATTGAGGCGAACACCGCGATTCTTGTCCTTGCCGAACAGCAGCGGCTTGCCATGTTCGACCAGAATTTGCGCGTCGGCGGCGACTTTTTTATCGGTGATATGGGCAAACACATCATCATTATAGACAATGCAGTTTTGCAGAATTTCCACAAAGGATGCGCCCTTATGTGCATGGGCGCGTTTCAGCAGCGTGCTTAGATTGGCCTGCTGCACATCAATGGCGCGGCCGACAAAACGCGCGCCCGCGCCCAGCGCAAAACGCAGGCCATTGGCGGGACGGTCCACCGAGCCCTGTGGCGTGGACGGAGATTTGGTGCCGACCCGCGAGGTGGGCGAAAACTGGCCCTTGGTCAGGCCATAGATTTCATTGTTGAACATCAGATATTGCACATCGACATTGCGCCGCAGCAGATGAAACAGATGATTGCCGCCAATGCTCAGCGAATCGCCATCGCCGCCGACCACCCAGACATTCAATTCCGGATTGGCGAGCTTCACCCCGGTGGCGACTGCGGGGGCGCGGCCATGAATGGTGTGAAAGCCATAGGTATTGATGTAATAGGGAAAACGCGCCGCACAGCCGATGCCCGATACGAACACCGTATTTTCGCGCGTCGCGCCAAGTTCCGGCAAGGTTTTATGCACCGCTTTCAGAATGGCGTAATCGCCGCAGCCGGGGCACCAGCGCACTTCCTGGTCAGTGGCGAAATCATCCGGTGTCAGTTTTGTGGGCGCGTTCATATCACTGGTTCCCTGTCGATCTAATGGCGTTATTATTCGGCGGCTTTGGCGGTGGCGAGGCGCGCGCGGATGGCGTCTTCCACTTCGCTGATCATCATCGGCTGGCCGGATACTTTGTTAAGACCCTCGGCCGGCACCAGATATTCCGCGCGCAGCAATGTCTTCAACTGTCCGGTGTTCATTTCCGCAACCAGCACTTTTTCATAGGAATGCAGCAGATCGCCCAGATTGCGCGGCAATGGCCAGATATAGCGCAGATGAATATGCGATACGTCATAGCCGGCGTCGCGCATATTGGACACTGCGCGGTTGATCGGGCCATAGGTCGAACCCCAGCCGACAACCACCATCTTGCCGTTGGGCGCGCCCACTTCGACCTGCTGTTCGGGAATGTCATTGGCGATGCCGCGGATCTTGTTGGCGCGGGTATCGGTCATGCGCTGATGGTTTTCAGGCTCGTAGGAAATATTGCCGCTATTGTAATCGCGCTCGATGCCGCCGATACGGTGCGCGAGGCCCGGCGTGCCAGGCTTGGCCCAAGCGCGCGCCAGGGTTTTCGGATCGCGCACAAAGGGATGAAAGCCTTCGGGATCGGTGCGGAATTTAACCGGGAACGGTTCGTAATCCGCAATGTCCGGCACCAGCCAGGGTTCGGCCGCATTGGCGATATAGCCGTCCGACAGCAGCATCACCGGCGTCATATATTTGGTGGCGATGCGCACCGCCTCAATCGCGGTTTCAAACGCATCGCCTGGTGCGCGCACCGATAAAACCGGCATTGGCGCATCGGCATTACGTCCGAATACGGAAAGATACAGATCGGACTGTTCGGTCTTGGTGGGCAGGCCGGTTGAAGGGCCAGCGCGTTGCGTGTTGACGACAACCAGCGGCAGTTCGGTGCCGATCGCCAGGCCGATGGCTTCGGTTTTCAGTGCGATGCCGGGGCCGGAGCTGGCGGTGACGCCCAGCTTGCCGGCATAGGAAGCACCGATCGCGGCGCAGGCGGCGGCAATTTCATCTTCCGCCTGAAAGGTCATCACGCCAAAGGCTTTCAGTTCGGACAGCGTATGCAACACCGATGAAGACGGCGTGATCGGATAGGATGCCAGCAGCATTTCAAGCCCGGCCAGCTGGCTTCCGGCCAGCAGGCCCCAGGACAGCGCCTCGCTGCCCTGCACCAGGCGATAAAGGCCTTTTTCAATATTGGCCTGGCCGATGGAATAGCCAGCACTATCGCCGCTGATTTCCACGGTTTCGCCAAAGGCGTGACCGGCTTTCAGCGCGGCGATATTGGCGGCGGCCACTTCGGGCGCCTTGGTACCGAATTTATTCTGCAACCAGTCAATCGTCGGCTGCACATCGCGGTCATACATCCAGTATACCAGGCCCAGCGTCCACATATTCTTGCAGCGCAGCGCCTCTTTCTGCGACAGCCCCAGCGGTTTGGCCACATCCAGCGTCATTTTGGAAATATCAATTTCCAGAAGCTGGTAATGCGCCAGAGAACCATCGGTGCGCGGATCAACCTTGTATCCGGCCTTGATGAAATTGCGTTCGTTGAAACTGCCGGTGTCCAGAATGATCAACCCGCCTTCGCGCAGATTGGACAGGCTGACCTTCAGCGCCGCGGCATTCATCGCCACCAGCACGTCGGACTTGTCACCGGAGGTTTTGATGGCGCGGGAGCCGAAATTGATCTGAAACGCCGACACGCCAAAGGTGGTGCCGATGGGCGCGCGGATTTCCGCCGGAAAATCCGGGAAAGTCGCCAGATCATTCCCCGCCAATGCGGTGGAAGATGAAAACTGGCTGCCGGTGATCTGCATGCCATCGCCGGAATCCCCGGCAAAGCGCACCACCACCGATTCAATTTTTTTGCGGCCGCGCTGCGCAACCGGTCCGGCAACAGATCCCACCATGTGACTATTGATCCTGCAAATTAAAGGCGCACTTTGTCACCCGGCCGGGCCGGACGCATTGCTGCCTGTTCTTCCTCTCCGGGGCTGGCTTCAGTCTTCTGAAACATGGCCCGCCCATTTCTTATGCCCAGATTATAGGCGATTCAACAGATTGTTTAAAACGCTAATCGGCTTCTGGATAAATTAATCAGCCACTACTTATACGTGTATTAGGGCCGCATGAACATATGATCGGCATCGGGGTCAAGATTCTCGATATGGAAGCTTAATTCGCTGGCAATATCCTCCAGGCTGCGCCCGGCCCGGTATACTTCCAGCACCCGTTCGAGCATGGCGCGGGCGATGGTGTCGGCTGGAATTCGGGCTTTTTCGCCCGCTTCCAGTGCGGCGTTCATATGGCTACGGCTGATTTCAAAGGCGCTGCTCATGGCTTGCTCCGGTGTTCAAAGTCCTTGGGTCAATTCAGCCAGCCCCCGGATGATGCGGTCCGGCTGGGCGGGCGGGTTTTCTGGCAGGCCATTTCCGGTATGGTCATGCCAGATTGTGTGGATGCCCAGGCGTTGGGGGGCGGCTACCTCCCACTCCAGATTGTCGCCCACCATCCAGGCCGATTGCGCGTCCGCGCCCACAGCCTGCAAGGCATGCAGATAGGCCTCGGTTTCCGGTTTGCCAAAGCCGACATCACCTTCTACCTGAATATGGTCAAAGCGGTGCTCAAAATCAAACCTCCGAATCTTTTCCCATTGTGGCTGTGTCGCCCCATTAGTTATCAGCGCCAGCCGTACCCCCGCCGCGCGCAGCCGGTCCAGGGTTTCATGGGCATGCGGAAACAGGCTGATTTCCCGGTCGCGCAGGGCAGCCAGGGCGTCTGCAATCCGATGCGCCAGCGCGTCATTTGCGATCCCCGCCCGCCGCAATCCAATACCGGTAATTTCGCGCCGCGTGCGGGCCAGATCCAGCCGCGCCGGCTTGTGGCGCGCACTGTCCGACCAGAATTCCAGCGCCGCCGCATACAGCGCATCCGCGGTGGCGTCCAGGCTTGAGGGGGCCAGATCGGCATGAAATTCATCCAGCGTGCGCCGCCACACATCACGGGGACTGCCCTTGAAAGACAGAATCAGCGTGTCATCCATATCAAACAAAATTGCGCGCGGCAGCATAAGCAGTTTTCCCGGCCGGTTAGTTCAGATTCAATAGATAAGTCAGATCGTCCGCATTTCCAGCACGGTCCAGCCGGGGCAGCCCATGCAGCCGCACGCCGCCTGTAAATCGCTCCAGCGTTTCCAGCGTCTCGGCCAGCGAAACCGGTGATACGGGGCTTTCGCTGACCACGATGCCCGCGACCGGAATGCCCTTGGATTGCAAAGCCTCCAACGCGCTCAGCGTATGACTGATACTGCCCAGATAGCTGCCGGTCACCAATAATGCAGGCTGTTGCAGAATCATGATCCAATCGCGCACCGTGTAAAGATCATTCAGCGGGACCAATACGCCGCCCACCCCTTCGATCAGCAGATAATCCTCCGCGCCAGTTCGGGCCGCCGCGCAAAAGCCAATCACTTCTTTCAGATCAATCTGGCGGTTTTCGCGCCGCGCCGCCATATTGGGCGACAGTGGCGCCTCAAAGCGCCAGGGCGATACGGCGGTGATAGTTTCCGCATTCACCGGCAGGCCCAGCGCGTCTAGTAAAATCCGCGTGTCGCTTTCAGCTTCTGTTTCATCCGTGTACCCCGTTATCAGCGGTTTTAGCGCGCGCACGGTTTTCCCCTTTGCGCGCAATTGCCGGATCAGCAAGCTGGTGACAAGAGTTTTGCCGATTTCCGTTCCAGATGCCGTGATGAAAAACCGCTTCATGCCGGGCCCGCCTCATGCAACACCGAAGCCAGCCGGTCTATATCCGTATCCCTGTGCGCGGCGGTAAAGGTGAAACGTAATCGCGCCGTACCGCCGGGCACGGTCGGCGGGCGGATGGCGGTGACCAGAAAACCGGCTTCCTCCAGCATCGCAGACAGCGCCAGCGCGCGTCCGGCATCGCCGATGATCAGCGGCACGATAGGGCTTTGCGCAACGGGCAGATTCATGGCGCGGGTAAAGCGGCGTGCTTTGTTCAGGGGGGCCGCGCACAGTTCCGGATCGCGTTCAATAATTTCCAGCGCGGCAATCGCCGCCCCCACGCTGCCGGGCGGCAGGCCGGTGGAATAAATCAGCGTGCGCGCGCGGGTGCGTATCAGATCAATAACGGCGCGCGAGGCGCAGATATATCCGCCATAGACGCCCACCGCCTTGGACAGCGTGCCCATCTGCAAGGGCACATCGGCTTTTGCGCCCTCCGCAAAACTGCTGCCGCGCCCCTCGGCCAGCACGCCTATGCCATGCGCATCATCGGTCATCAGCCAGGCGTCATAGCGTTGCGCCAGCACCGCCAGTTCCCGCACCGGGGCCAGATCGCCATCCATGCTGAACACGCCATCCGTCAGGATCAGGCAATGGCGATAGGCCCCGCGATGCGCGCGCAGCAGTTCCTCCAGATGCGCCAGATCATTATGCCGGAAGATCAGGGTCCGCGCGCCGCTCAGCCTGCCGCCCGCCATCAGGCAGGCATGGCTTAGCGCATCTGCCAAAATCACATCCTCCGGGGCGGCAAGCACGGGGATAATGCCAAGATTGGCCAGATATCCGCTGCCGAAGACACAGGCATCCTCAGTGCCCTTCAGGCGCGCCAGCGCCGTTTCCAGTTCGCGGTACAATGCATGATTGCCCGACACCAGCCGTGATGCCCCCGCGCCCGCGCCAAACGCCTGCGTGGCGGCAATCGCTGCTTGCTTCACCTGGTGATGCTGGCTGAGATTAAGATAATCATTGCAGCAAAATGAAATCAGCCGCCGCCCGTTACGAAAGGCGATGGCGTCCGCGCCACGATCCGTTTCCACCAGCCAGCGGCGCAAATTTTGCGCTTCCAGCCCGTGCAATTTTTCCGTAGCGAATTTTTCCAGACTATCCATCTCAGCGCCGCGCCGCCCATTCACCGATCACTTTTACCATGCTGCGGGTCAGATGCTGCAACGCATCCGGGGCAATCGTAAAAGGCGGCGTGGTGTAAACAATATCGCCGAACGGGCGTAGCCACACGCCTTCTTCAATAAAGCGCGCCTTGAACCAGTCGCGCGCCCGCATATCCTCCAGTTGCACCACGCCGATGGCGCCTTTCACGCGCACATCCAGCACGCCCGGCATGGCGGCGCAGGGCGCCAGAGCTTCGCGCAGATGCGCCGCTATCGCCGCCACCTGCGCCAGGCGCGGTTCTGACTCGAACAGATCCAGCGAGGCATTGGCCGCAGCGCAGGCCAGCGCATTGCCCATATAAGTCGGCCCATGCATCAATGCCCTGGCGTCATCTTCGCCCAGAAACGCCTGATACACGGCGCGGCTTGCAACCGTCGCCGCCAGCGCCAGCGTGCCGCCGGTCAGCGCCTTGGAAAGCGTCATAATGTCCGGAACGATTTCGGCCTGGGTGCAGGCGAACATCGTCCCGGTGCGCCCGAACCCGGTCATGATTTCATCCAGAATCAGCAGCAGCCCGTGCCGGTCACACAGCGCGCGCAGATCGCGCAGCACTTCAGGGCTGTGAAATTTCATGCCGCCCGCGCCCTGCACCAGCGGTTCCACTATCATGCCGGCAATTTCATCGCGGTGCGAACGCAGAAATGCGTCCAGCGCATCATGCTGGGTGCGGTTGCGCGGCAGATCGGAGATATATTGTTCCAGCAGCGCGCCCTTGAACAAGGCATGCATGCTTTCATCGGGATCGCATACCGACATCGCCCCCAGCGTGTCGCCGTGATAGCCATCGCGGAAACAGACAAATTTCGTGCGGCCCCTGCGCCCGCGATTGATCCAATATTGCAGCGCCATCTTCATTGCAATTTCCACCGCGACCGAGCCGGATTCGGAAAAAAACACATGATCCAGATCGCCCGGCGCCAGGCGCGCCAGCCGCCCTGCCAGCCGGCTTGCGGGTTCGTTCACCAGTCCGCCCAGCATGACATGCGGCATCCTTGCCGCCTGATCGATAATCGCGGCACGGATATGCGGATGATTATAGCCATGACAGGCGGTCCACCAGGACGCAATGCCGTCAATCAGCTGGCGCCCATCGGCAAGCTGAATGCGCACCCCTTCGCTTGCCACGGCCGCCAGCGGCGCGGGCGCGGTCTGCATCTGGGTATAAGGCAGCCACAGATGCTGTCTCGCATCTTGCAGCCAGTCCGCCGTCGCGTCAGGGTGATTGTGCCGTGTCATGACGGCAGTTTAGCCTGTTTCGCAGAATTATTCACCGGGTGCTTGTGATAAAGCCCGCTTTGCGCGACGATGGGCAATAATATCGGGGGAGGGGTAGTGGCATGGTGGCGCTGGACGGCTTTATCGAACGCAGTTTTACCCATGATGGCAAGACCAAGCCGGTTTACTGGCGCGGTAGCGGGCCGGGCATAGTGATCATGCATGAAATTCCCGGCATTACGCCGGCTTTGCTGCGTTTTGCGAACTGGGTGGCGGAAGCGGGGTTCACGGCGGTTGTCCCGCATCTGTTTGGCGAGCCGGGACGCCCCAACAGTAATGGCTATATCGCCAAATCCATCGCCCAAGTGTGCATTTCCAATGAATTTTCGGTGCTGGCCAGCAACCGGTCCAGCCCGGTGACCGACTGGCTGCGCGCGCTGTGCCGTTCGGTGCATACTGAACTGGGCGGGCGCGGCGTGGGCGCCATCGGCATGTGCGTGACCGGCAATTTCGCGCTCAGCCTGATGATGGAGCCCTGCATGATGGCGCCGGTGCTGAGCCAGCCCTTTCTGCCCTTCGCCATCGGCAAAACACGCTGCGCGGCGCTGCATGTCAGCCCGGCGGAGCTGGCGAATGTCAAACGCCGCGTGGCCCAGGGTGAAAAAGTGCTGGGGCTGCGTTTTACCGGAGATTTCACCAGCCCCGGCGCGCGTTTTGAAACCCTGCGGCGCGAGCTTGGCGATGGCTTTGAGGGCATCGAGATAGACAGCAAATTTGGCAATCCCGACGGCAACCCGCTGGCCCATAGCGTGTTGACCACCGATCTGGTAGATGAAGCCGGGCATCCCACGCGCGTTGCGCTCGACCGGGTGATCGGGTTTTTTAATGAACGGCTGAAATAAACAACAGGGAGAGAATGACGATGAAAGACGTGGCAGGAAAAGTAGCCTTTATCACCGGCGCCGCCAGCGGCATGGGGCTTGGCATGGCCAAGGCATTCACCCGCGTGGGCATGAAGGTCATGATGGCCGATATTGACGCGGCGCGGCTGAAGTCCGCCGCCGCCGATCTGAAAGCCAAGGGTGCGGATGTGGATACGTTCCACTGCGACATCACGGTCGAAAAGCAGGTCTTTGATGCCGCCAGCGCCACCGTCAAACGCTTCGGCAAGGTGAATGTGCTGTGCAACAATGCAGGCGTCAGCGTCGGCGGTTTAAGCGAAGAACTGTCGCAGAAAGACTGGGACTGGGTGGTCGCCGTCAACCAGACCGCCGTGGTGTACGCCCTGCGGGCATTTTTGCCGCTGATGAAGGCTAATGGCGAAAGCGGCCATGTGATGGCCACTTCCTCGATGGCCGGGCTGATCAATGCGGGCGCGGGCTGGGGCGCCTATAATGCCAGCAAGCATGCGGTGGTCGGCATGATGGAAGTGCTGTATAGCGAATTGAAAGATACGCCGCTGGGCGTGTCGCTGCTGTGTCCCGGCGGCGTCAACACCAATATTCTTGAGGCGGGCAAACACCGGCCGGAACATTTTGGAAAATCCGACGATCGGCCGATTGCGCTGAACCCGATAGATGACACGCTGAAAAGTGGACTGGACCCGGATGTGGTGGGCGAACTGGTGCTGGACGCGATCCTCGAAAACCAGTTTTATATTTTCACCGACCCCAGCATGGAACGCCAGATCGACCGTCTGTTCGACCGCCTCAAGCTGGGCTTCGCATGGGCCAGAAACAATGACCATCTCAAGGCTGCCAAACAGCCGGGTCTGGTGTGGAGAACGAAATAATCTGTCAGGCAGCTATTGCGCAGACGGCAGTATCCGGCTGCGCAACAGTTCGGCGAACCAGGCGCGGAAACGTTCTGCGATCTCGGTTTCGTCCGTAACCCCGGCGGCGCGGCGCACCATCGGTCCGAACAGCCCGTCGCCGAATGCGGCCACCGCGCCCAGCATCACGATAAACAAGGTGTCATCCCGGTCCGGCGCGGGCAGGCCGCGTTTCCTGCTTTCTTCCACGCGCATCGGGTGGATCAGATCCGTCAGATCGCGCAACAGGCCCCGTTCGGGCGATTGCCGGATGGCGCCGCTTAATATCATCCAGCCGATCAGGCGCGCATGGCCCTGGCGGCTGAGCACGTCAAATACCCGGTCCAGAATGGGATGCATGTCGGCATCGCGGGCATGGGGGCCGGTAAAGGCGGCAAACAAATCCCCGCGCAATTGCTCCAGTGTACGCTGGGTCAGCGCAACCACCAGCCCTTCGCGGCTTTCGAAATGATGCAGAATGGTGGGGTGCGAAATGCCGACATCTGCGGCAATATCCTGCAAGCGGATGCCTTCGGGCCCATGCTCCGCCAGGCGCCGTTCGGCGGCGTCCAGAATGACGCGCCGCGCCTCCTCGGCGGTGCGCCGTACCCGTTTGATTTTCCCCGTTATTGTCATGATAACAGGTTAAAGGCTAAAATCCCGAAAATGTCCAGACCAAGCATTTTGATGCTTGAAACCGGGCAGAAAAACACTACCTACAAATCTGACAATAGTGTTCTAGCCCTGCGTTCCCTGGTCCCCATTCAAGAAGCCCCATTCAAGAAGAGAGTTGGCCCCATGCAAAACGAAACCGTTCAAATCGGCCAGGATACCAGAATAAGGCCCCTGGTGGCGATCCGTGCGCTACGCGCCTTGTTCAAAAACAAGGAAGATACCGGCCAGGTCTTTAAAATCGTCGCGGCGCTGACGGGCAATTCCATGCAAAAAATCCTGCAACGCTTCCGGGCCAGCCCGGTTGGTGCGGCAGTGCTGGCGGAGAATCGCCAATTGCTTTCCACGCTGAGTAACCGGGAATATTTGCGCAGCCTGCCCGAGGCCAGTTTCGGCCGTATCTATCAGCAGTTTCTTGAAACCGAGGGCCTGTCCGCCGAAGGGCTGGTGGATGCCAGCAAGGAGTCCCCGCAATGGGAAAAACGCAAACAGGAATTTGAAACATTTTCCAGCCGGCTGCGTGACAGTCACGATCTGCAACATGTCGTGACCGGATATGGCCGCGATGCGCTTGGCGAATTATGCGTTCTGGCTTTCTCTTATGCGCATACGCGCAATCGCGGCATTGGCTTTCTGGTTCTGATGGGCATGTTTAAATTCAAGAAGGATCTGCCGCGCGGCGTTCCGGTGTTCCGCGCCGTCCGGGAGGCCTACCGTAATGGCGCCAGGGCCGTCTGGTTCCCGGGTGCCGATTGGGAAGCCATGCTGAAGTTGCCGCTTGAAGAAGTACGGCGTACACTGAACATTATGCCGCCTGTGATATACAAGTCCGCACAGCCGCGCATGATTGAACTGGAAGCGGAATATCAGCGCAACATGAAACTGGGCGCCGCACAGGCGGCCTGAGCCGCATAGGGTCTAGACTATTTTGTAATCATATTGAGGTACTCACACCTCTCCACTTGTCACCCCGGATTTATTCCGGGGTCCAGAGCCACAAGGAAAAGCCTGAGTTTGGGACCCTGGACCCCGCACCAAGTGCCCCCGGGTCCGGCCTTTGGCCGGCCCGAGGACAAGCTCGGTGACACCAAGGTTAGGCGATTCAATCAGGTAACAAACTGCTCTAAAAGCCGAACATGTGATCCAGGCTGAAGCTGGCGGTTCCCTGCATCAGCCCGTGAAAACCGAACAGGCGGCAGGTGGCGTCACGCACAATGATATAGGCGCCCGTGCCTGCGGCCTTGCGTTCGCCCGCGTCAAACATTTTTGAATAGCGCCAGAACAGGCTGCCGCTGCATGCGATGGTAATCTGTTTTTGCGCCACCACCTGGCCTGCGCCATCATGCAGGATCAACTGTGTGCTGGATGTGGCATGCCAGGGCAGGGATGCGGGATAAATCAAATGGCACAGCGCATCCATCTGCGTTCCCAGATTTTGCCCCAGCCGCAAAAACAGCCGCGTAGAAAGACCCGGCGGCGCATCGGTATAGGATTGCGGCTCATCCTTGTAAATGACCGGCACATTATAAATATGCGCGCCAAATATCGTTTCGGCAGTATGGCCGCTTGATCGCAAACTATATTTACCCAGCGCATGCAGCCAGCCATCCGCCGAACCGCCATCGCGGAAATCATAGAGAAACTCCACATGGCCAAAGCCGCCGGAAAACTTTGCCCCGCTTTGTTTCAGCCAGGCGTCAATGTCAAGGGGCACGCTGTCGCGCCGCTGCAAACGGCCCATAAAATGCTCCGCAAGTTTTTTGCCGCCCGCATCATACAGTTCGGCGCGCAAGGGCAATTCATTCTGCCCCGCCGCCATCGGCGTTGGCAGCATCAGCGAAGAAAACTGTTTTACAGGCGGCACCGGCAGCGGCATCAGATAGGCCTTGCCCATCGTGGCCGCAAGTTCAGGAATTTTGGGATCGGGTTGCAGGTCCGTGCGCGCGACATTGGCGTGCGCGATGCGCCTGCGGCCATCGCCGCGCACAACTTCATAGCGCGGACGCACAAAATATTTTCCCGCGTGAATTTCGATCTGTTCCGGCCAGCGCGCCTGCGGCAGCAGTTCCGCAACATCCAGCGCATAAGTGGCAAAGGACGCAATTTCGGTATTCAGCCGGCTGAGCTGTTGCCCCCCCACAAGGCCAAGCCCGATCGCGCCGGCGGGAATGGGTGCGGGATGGCTGTTTTGAATATACAGGATCACTCTTTCATCCGGCATCGGCGCGGGCATGCCAGCGTAAAAATCCGCGGGCCAGGCATTGGCGTCATGATTGCAGGATAGCGCCGCGCCGGCTTCCCCGTAAATGTCCAGCGCATATTTGACAATGTCATGTTTGGCCACGCGCACGGCATGCATGAACAGCGACCCGCAAAAATCCCCCAGCTTGAAACGCGCGCGCACCGCGCGGCTGTCTATGCTGATCAGTGCGCCTGGCTGCGGCAGGGTCTCGTGCCATTCGGCCAGTATATTTCCATGCGCATCAAACAGGCACAGCCACAGGCCCGGATTCTGCGCCCCATGCATGCCCCAATAATTGGCCGTGGTTATGACCGTATGCAGCCCGCTATCAGCCTCGCCTTCCACATCCCGGAACAGCGCAAAATTTGTAGCGAAATTCAGCGGATCAATATAATTGCCCGCATTGGTCAGCATGTCCGTATCAATCCGCATCTCGTCCAGGGTGCGCACCTGTATTCCGGCCGGAAGCAGCGGCTGTATCTGCGCGGTCAGGCGCGCCGCGTCAAAGGACAGCACCAGCAGGGTCTTTGCGCTGGATTGCGGCAATTGCGTCAGCAGCCGGGCGGGGTGCCCAAGAATATCCGTACCCAGATCTTCTACCCGCTGCACATAAATATTTTCAATTTCGCAACGTGAAATGCCGAACAGCGCATCAAACGCCACCGCAACCCCGCGCGGATCGTAAATCGCAATGGGGCCATTGCGCATACAGGCTTCAAACAGGGCCTGACCGCGCCGCGCCGCCATCGGATGACCCAGCGCCTTGAACAGCGAATGGCCGCCCGCATTATTGCCAGGCCGCCAGCCGCTTTTCAGATCGCTATTGGAAAATGTTTCAAGCTTCAGCGCCATCAGACTCACACAAAAGGGACAAGTTTTTTTGCAGCCGCCGACAGCCGGTGGCGCCATTGTTCACGCCGCACGACGCCGGCATCGCGCACCCAGTTCATCTGAATGGCGCGGCGCTGCCCCTCATAGGGTTCGTGCCCGTGCCAGCTGTTTGGCGTGCGGCGGAACACCAGCAGACTGCCGCCATTGGGCGGCACTTCGGCCGCCATATCGTTCAGATTATCAGGCCCGCGCAACAGCCGCAGGCGCCCCCCCTCGGCGTTCCAGGGCGGGTTCAGATATAGCAGCACCGTAATGATCTTGGTTTCGCTGTCATTGTGTATTTTTCCATCGGAGGCGCGGCAATATCCGCGCACGGTGAACATGGTGGGATAGGGGGAAAGATCCATATTGAATTTTTCTGCGATGGCTGCCTGAAATGCCGGTCCATCCAGTTCTTGCAGCAGTTCCGCAAAGCGCCCGCGAAGTAGCAGCCGCACCGGCGGATAGGAGCCGGGGCCCGGTACTGCGGGAAAATCCCTGTTGATTTCCGCCAGGGCCCCGGGATCAATAAATTCCGGCACCAGCACATAATCGAACGGGTCATGGTGCAGCGGGGCAGTCCGCAAAGCCGCTATATCAAGCATCGGCATGCACCCCCTCAATTGTTGCGCAGTATCAGCAAAGGCTTCACCGCCCTGGCCACCGTCGCCGTATCATCAAATGCGGGCGGCGTCCATGACATAAGCTGAAGCGTCTGGCCGGGAATAAAAGGCCGCACCGCGCCGCTGCTGCGCATGGCGGTATGAAAGGCGTTGAATTTTGCCGATCCGCCGGGCAGATCATAGACATAGACCGGCTTTTGCGCCGCGCAGGCCTCGCTGACCATATTGACGGAATCAGAGGTGACGATCACCGCATCGGCCAGCCCCAGATAGCCGAAATAGGGGTTGGGTTCTTCACCCTCCCACAAACTGTGCGCGACGCCCGCCAGTTCCTGACGCAGGGTAGCGATATTATCCGCGCCCGTCCGGCGCGACGGCGTTAATGCAAAACCGCATCCCGTGGCCTTGGCCAGATCCCGTAATCCGGCGGCTAACTGTGCCATGACGCTGCGATCCATGCGATAGGCGCTGTTTGCCCCGCCGATCAGCACCGCCACCAGGGGCCGGGGCAGATGCGCCAGCGTTTCGCAAAATTCCGCCGCCGCCGCATCCAGACGCTGGCGCGTTACACGGTGCAGCGCGCCCGCCGTCGCCATCACATTCGCGCCGCGCAGCCGGTCATGCACCGGGCAGACCACCAGATCAAAGGCGGATGCGGGATAATGCGGATTCTGAATTTGCACGGTCACTGTTTTGCTGCTCAACCGCCGGATCATCACGCTGAGGGCAACCGTGCGCCGTCCCGTGGCGATCAGCAGATCCGGCCAGGGCGGCGTCAGCCGATCCCCGCGCCGGTCCAGCCCGGCCAGCGGATTGATCCACACGCCCAGGCGCGGCGGCAGCCATTCCCAGGGCGCGCGCAGCCTGATGCGTTTGATCTGGGGGACAATGCCCAATGCTTCCGCCAGCCCCAGGCATTGGCTTTCCATGCCGGCATTGCCATCGGTCACAATCCAGCAGGTTGGCGCGGGCGGGGTTACTGGCGGACAGGGGCTACGCATTGCTTCTATTTGTACGGCTGTTTGGGTTATATAATTACGCATGTCCGCAATAATATTGCCAATCACATAAAAAGTCCTGGAAATAGACAACAATGCAACGGGTAAAACTGGACGAGATTGATCGCATGATTCTGCGCGAGATGCAGGCCGATGGCCGTATCACCAATGTGGAACTGGCGCATCGCATCGGCATTTCCGCGCCGCCCTGTTTGCGCCGGGTGCGCGCGCTGGAAGAAGCGGGGTTCATTCGCGGCTATCACGCGGAACTTGATGCCAGATCGCTGGGTTTTGAAGTCACGGTGTTTGCTATGGTGTCCCTGCGCAGCCAGGCCGAAGCTGATCTGGTCGCATTCGAGCAGATGGTGGCCGGCTGGCCCATTGTGCGCGAATGCCATATGCTGAACGGCGAGATTGATTTCATCCTGAAATGCATAGCCCATGATCTGTCGGAATTTCAGCGCTTTCTGACGGCTAATCTGACCTCTGCGCCAAATGTCGCCAGTGTGAAAACCTCCCTGACGATCCGCACCGCTAAGCAGGAACCCGGTGTGCCCGTGACACCGTAGATGTGCGGCCGTCATCCGCTGCGGATGACGGACCGTAATGACGTTTATTCAGCACTTCAAATGTATAAGGGGCGTTCCACAATGTGTGGATATTTTCCTGCGTCTCGGTGACCAGCGCCCCCAATAGACGGTTTACCTGATGCCCATCCTGCGCCAATGGCAGCACCACACGGTGATACCGCAAAAAGGCAGGGCCATTCAGGGGCAGTGTGACGGCATCGGGTGGCGCCAGGCCGCGCAGCTGATGTGTAGTGGCAATCGCGCAGCCCTTGGCGGCGGCGTCAAACAGATCCTGGGCAATGGTAAATTCCTGCCAGTGTTTGGCAATTCCCCCGGCAGGGCAGCCGGTCAGATCCACACCCAGATTACGCTCAATATGGGTGCCTGCCAGGCGCAGGGTGATCTCGGACCCCAGCCTGGGCTTCATCACTACATCTGCAACGAACAGAAATGGCAGCAGATCGCGCAATTCACCCGGCATTATATCGGCGCGCGAGGGCAAACGGCCGCCCTTGACCTTGGCGCGCCAATATTCGAATGTTTTGAGTATGATCCGGTTTCTATCCATAATCTCTCCCTGACCTTCCAAATAGATATGTGCTTTCAGCGAGAATTCAATGTTCATATTTAACAGTGTATACGGCTTACTTTTGACATATTTTCGCCATATTTGCAATAATCGGTGTATTTACTTGGTTCCTTTAGGCTATATCTCTAGTATAGAACGAAATATTTGACTTTGTGACATGAAAATACTTAAAAAGAGCAAGGATAAATCCGGCCGGGCCTGGCAGCGCATGCTCAGCGGGCGGCGGCTGGATCTGCTCGACCCTTCGCCGCTGGATATTGAAATCGAAGACATTGCGCATGGCCTGTCGCGGGTGGCGCGCTGGAACGGGCAGACCAGCGGGGCCTGGCCGTTCAGTGTGGCGCAGCATTCCTTACTGGTATTGTCGGTTTATGAGCAATTGCAGCCGCGGGCCGAACAGCGCTGGCGGCTGGCGGCGCTGCTGCATGATGCGGCGGAATATGTCGTGGGCGATCTGATCAGCCCGTTCAAGGCGGCGGTCGGCTCCGATTACAAGGCGCTGGAACAGCGCCTGGACCATGCCGTCCGGCTGCGCTTTGGCATTCCGGCGCTGTTGCCGGAAAATGTCGCGCGCGACATCAAACGGGCGGATCGCGCCTGCGCCTATTTTGAGGCTATCGCGGTGGCAGGCTTCGACCTGGTGGAAGCGGGGCAGATATTTGAGCGCCCGCGCAACCTGGCCAGTCCCGATATCAGACAGCTATCGCCCAGCCGGGCCAAGCGCGCCTTTCTGCAACGCTTTCACGTTCTGGCCATTAAATAGGGTATGCTGCGCGCAACAGGAAAATGGTTTTTACCGGGGAAATTGCGATGATTTATGTCTGCCCATTGAGCCAGGTGAAAGACACGATAAACAAGTTGACGCCATCCCATCTGGTGTCGCTGCTCGATCCCAAATCCATGATCGGCACGCCGCCGCAAGTGCATCGGGACCGGCATTTGCAACTGTCGGTGAATGACATTGCAGAACCGCGCGACGGATTGGTCCTTCCCGGTGAAACGCATATCCGCGCCATTCTCGATTTCGTCGATGGCTGGGATCAGCGCGCGCCCATGCTGATCCATTGCTGGGCCGGGATCAGCCGCTCAACAGCGGCGGCCTATATTGCACTATGCCATCTGAATCCGGGCCATGAATTGAATGCGGCCCGGTTGATGCGTGCAGCCGCGCGTCATGCCCAGCCGAACCAGCGTCTGGTGAGTGTGGCGGATAAGCTTATGCGCCGTCAGGGCCGCATGATTGAAGCGGTTGCGCAAATGGGCCCGGGTGAATTTGACATGGAAGGCGATCTGTTTTTCATGCCGTCAAAATTATAGGGCTGCCAATCGCGTGAAGCCGCAAAACCTGACGGATATGATCATTGATCTGGGCGCGGTGATCGTTGCGGTCACCGATGGGCGTCCGCTGGCGCTGGTGCGTCATGGCCCGGCGCTGGATGCAGCCGAGGCGCGCAGTGTCGCGCGCGGCTTTGACGTTGCCGGCGATGCGCTGCCATCCGGGCCATTTGATGCAAGCCGCCACCGCACGCTGGACCGGGGTCTGCGCGAAACCGTTACCGGCCGCATCGGCGTGACGCTGGGCTATGTTGAACAGCTTTATACTTTCGGCGATAGCGGGCGGCATCCGCGCGAACGTGAGGGTGGCCCTCGGGTGATTTCGGTTGGCTATCTGGCGCTGACGCATGAGGCGGAAATGTCCGCGCCTGATAATGCAGCCTGGCGGTCCTGGTATGATTATTTTCCGTGGGAGGATTGGCGCCAGGGACGGCCGCCGATTATCGACAAGGTGATCGCGCCGCTATTGCGTGACTGGATCAAGGCCGACGGCAAGGCTGTTGAACAGCGCCAGCGCCAGGACCGCGCCAATATCTGTTTTGCGCTGGAAGGCGCAAGCTGGGACGAGGAAATTGTTCTGGAACGCTATGAACTGCTCTATGAGGCAGGTCTTGTGGCCGAGGCGCGCCGCGAAGGCGCCGCCGGCGCGCGCCTGCCCGAACTGCCGCCGCTGGGCAATGTGATGATGTCGGATCATCGCCGCATTCTGGCGACCGCGATGGGGCGGCTGCGGGCCAAGCTGAAATACCGCCCCGTGGTGTTTGACCTGATGCCGGAAAGTTTCAGCCTCTATCAGTTGCAGCGCACCGTGGAGGCCATTCTGGGTGCGCCGCTGCACAAACAGAATTTCCGCCGGCTGGTGGAAAACAGCAGGGTGGTGGAAAGCACCGGCGAAATCCAGCTCCAGCAAAGGGGCCGTCCCGCCGCTTTATTCCGCTTCCGCCGCGAGGTGCTGCGCGAACGCCTCGCGGCCGGCGTGCGCATCTCCTCGCCGCGGTAAACGGACCGGTTACCCACTCGGCCGGGCCGTGTGTTACCTATCGGTCGGGAAGATCGCAATCGCCCTGTTATTGCGCAGGGCGCCTTGCGTGATCTGTACATCGGTCAACGCCATCCACCGCATCACACAATATCGAAGCGATCAGCGTTCATCACTTTTGTCCATGCCGCAACAAAGTCTTTTACAAATTTCTCTTTGTTATCATCTTGCGCATAGACTTCGGCATAAGAGCGCAGGATTGAGTTAGAGCCAAACACAAGATCGACCCGCGTTGCCGTCCACACCGCTTTGCCTGTTTTGCGGTCGATTATTTCATAGGAATTCTTGCCTGTTGGCTTCCATGAAAACTTCATATCCGTCAGGTTCACAAAGAAATCATTGGTGAGGCTGCCCACGCGGTCAGTGAATACGCCATGCCTGGTTCCGCCATGGTTTGTACCCAGAACACGCATACCACCAACAAGCACCGTCATCTCTGCAGCGGTCAGCCCCATCAGCTGCGTGCGATCAAGCAGCATTTCTTCCGCCTCGACAGCGTAATCTTTCTTCAGCCAGTTGCGATAACCATCATGAATTGGCTCAAGCGGTTCGAAGGAATCACTATCGGTCATTTCCTGTGTGGCGTCACCGCGGCCTGGAGCGAATGGAACTGCGATGTCATAACCAGCGGCTTTGGCGGCTTGCTCAACACCCACATTCCCAGCAAGAACAATCACATCGGCAAGGCTTGCGCCATTGCCGGATGCGATGCTTTCCAGCACCTCCAGCACTTTGGCAAGACGCCTGGGTTCATTGCCCTCCCAATCTTTTTGCGGAGCAAGGCGAATACGCGCACCATTAGCGCCGCCGCGCATATCCGAACCACGGAATGTTCTTGCGCTATCCCAGGCAGTCGCAACCATTTCGCCGATGGTAAGGCCGCTTTTTGCAATCGCCGCCTTCACTGCCTTAACATCGTAATTCTCATTTCCTGCGGGAACGGGGTCTTGCCAGATTAAATCTTCCTTCGGAACATCTGGCCCGATATAGCGCGCTTTCGGCCCCATATCACGGTGCGTCAGCTTGAACCAGGCGCGCGCAAATATTTCTGAGAAATAGGCCGGGTCATTATAAAAACGCTCGGAAATTTTTCTGTAGACAGGGTCTTTTACCATGGCCATATCCGCATCGGTCATGATGGGGTTACGGCGAATGGATGGATTATTAGCATCCACTGGCTTATCTTCTTCCTTCATATTGACAGGTTCCCACTGGTTGGCGCCAGCAGGGCTTTTCTTAAGCTCCCATTCGTAATTAAAGAGGTTATAGAAATAACCATTGTCCCACTTGGTGGGATTGGCAGTCCATGCGCCTTCTAAACCGCTTGAAACGGTATCTGCGCCATGCCCTGTACCTTTCGGGTTATGCCAGCCAAAGCCCTGCTGATCCACATCCGCCGCTTCAGGATTCGGCCCAAGCACGCTCGCATCACCATTACCATGGCATTTGCCCACAGTGTGACCGCCCGCCGTGAGAGCGACAGTCTCCTCATCATTCATCGCCATACGCGCAAAGGTGACCCGGACATCCTGTGCGGTTTTAAGCGGATCGGGCTTGCCGTCCACGCCTTCCGGATTGACATAAATGAGTCCCATCTGCACGGCAGCAAGCGGGTTTTCAAGAGAATCGCTGTTTTTATCGTCATAGCGGGTCTTGCCCAGCCACTCTTTTTCCGAACCCCAGTAAATATCTTTTTCAGGATGCCAAATATCTTCCCGGCCAAAGCCAAAGCCAAACATTTTTAATCCCATGGATTCATAGGCCATATTGCCCGCAAGAATCATCAGATCAGCCCAGCTGATTTTATTTCCGTATTTTTTCTTGATAGGCCAAAGCAGCCGGCGTGCTTTATCAAGGTTCACATTATCAGGCCATGAATTCAGAGGAGCAAACCGCTGATTGCCCGTACCTGCGCCGCCGCGGCCGTCAGCAGTGCGATATGTACCCGCAGAATGCCACGCCATACGAATCATCAAACCACCATAATGTCCCCAATCCGCTGGCCACCATTCCTGACTATCCGTCATCAGGGCTTTCAGGTCTTTTTTGAGCGCATCAACATCCAGCTTTTTCAGCTCATCACGATAATTAAAGTCTTTGCCTAATGGATTGGTTTTTGTGTCGTGCTGATGCAAAATATCCAGATTGAGCGCATTCGGCCACCAATCCATATTCGATTTGCCCGCGACAGTATTCCCGCCGTGCATGACAGGGCATTTATTTGCTGCGCTCATTTTTTTCTCCTTTTGTTAGCGGGTTTTTGACATGAGGGACAGATGCCCCAAAAAATGACCTCGGCCTCATCGATAACGAAGCCGTGCTTATTCATTGGAGATAGGCATGGAGCGAAAGCATGACAATCCGTATCCATTACCGTGTGACAGTTTCTACAAACGATATGGTGGTGATTGTCACCGACCTTTGTTTCATAAAGCGATGGCTGACCTTTTGGCTTAATTTCACGAACAATTCCGCGCTCAACCAGCGTATTCAGATTGTTGTAAATCGCCTGTTTTGAAGCTGTTTTTATCGTATCGTGAACAACATCAAAAATAGCAGCTGCGTCCGAGTGTGGATGCTGATGCAAAGCCTCCAAAACAGCCAAACGCACAGAGGTCAGGCTTAACTTATGGTCTTTTAATATATTTTCATAGTTTGGGTCCATGAAATAAATATACTAAGAAAAAAAATTGAGTCAATCAAAATTATTTTATTTTGAATGAAAGAAGGGCTTCGCGCCCCTTTTATGCCGCCCGTCATAAAAGCTTCAGATTGATAGGCATCTGTAAGAACAAGTGATCTTAGTTCCTGACAGGTTCGCATAGTGAGCTAACCCGGCCATTTATTTTTTTAAGGATATAGCGCAACAGCGCATCCTTAATAATTTAAGTGATTGATATAGTTTAAGTTCGAACGTAATTCGACGCTGAGCGCTATAGCGCGAGACAGACGAGCAACCCCGCGTTGAAACATTATTGAAATATTAGTGGTTGACTCGTCTAAATGCTCACATATAGCATAATGACGACCGGATCAGCACCCGGTGTTTTTTTAAGCCCTATTTATGCTCATTTAGAGCATAATAAAAGAAGGCAACAGGGAAGCGCAGGAGAAGAACCATGAACAGCGCCACTGAACTCGCCCGGGACGGGCTCACATATTCACCGTCAGTGGCGTGCGCCACGGCGCCCATCTATGACCGTGTGCGTCATGTCATTCCGGAAATCGAATGGCAGTTTTTCGCCCCCTATATTCACGCCATCAATGAATTGAAGGCGCAGAAAAACGCCATCGTTCTGGCGCATAATTATATGACGCCGGAAATCTATCACGGCGTGGCGGACATTGCCGGCGACAGCCTGGCGCTGGCGCGCGAGGCGGCCAAGGCGGACGCCGATGTCATTGTGCTGTGCGGGGTGCATTTCATGGCCGAAACCGCCAAGCTGCTGAACCCGGAAAAGACGGTTCTGATCCCCGATCTGTCGGCTGGATGTTCGCTGTCGGAATCGATCACGGGCGCGGATGTGCGCCTGCTGAAGCAGGCCTTTCCCGGCGTGCCGGTGGTCACCTATGTCAACACCAGCGCGGATGTAAAGGCAGAAACCGATATTTGCTGCACCTCGTCGAATGCGTTGCAGGTGGTGGAATCTCTGGGGACCGACAGGGTGCTGTTTCTGCCCGATCAATATCTGGCGCAGAATGTCGCGCGCCAGACGCAGGTGAAAATCCTCACCTGGAAGGGCCGCTGCATTGTGCATGAGCGCTTCACCGCCAAGGAAATCCGCGAATATCGCGAAGCCAATCCCGGCATCATCGTGCTGGCGCATCCCGAATGCCCGCCTGATGTGCTGGACGAGGCGGATTATGCCGGTTCCACCGCCGGGATGATCGGTTATGTGCATCGCGTGCAGCCGCCCAAGGTGGTGATGATCACCGAATGCTCGATGAGCGATAATGTCGCGGCCGAACTGCCGGGTGTGGAATTCATCCGCCCCTGCAATCTGTGCCCCTATATGAAGAAAATCTCGCTGCCGAAGATTTTGCATGCGCTGCGCGATATGCGCCATGTGGTGGAAATTGATCCGGCGATTGCGCCGCGCGCGCGCCGCGCGGTGGAACGGATGCTGGCGCTGGGCCAGCCCGCGGCCGGGTCCGCGCAATGGCAGGTTGGCCCCGGCAATCTGCGCAAGGCGGAAATTGTCGGCGGGCCGCACGAAATGGCGGCGGAATAGGCAGGCAGGATTCATGCGCCATGATGCCCTTGTCACACACCGCGCCGGCGCCATCATTGTGGGCGGCGGCATTGCGGGCCTGACGGCGGCATTAAAGCTGGCGCCGCATCCGGTCATTCTGCTGCTGAATGCGCCGCTGGGATCGGGCGCATCGACGGGATGGGCGCAGGGCGGCATTTCCGCCGCCATGGCGCCCGGCGACAGTCCGCATTTGCACGCATCCGATACGCTGATGGCCGCCGCCGGCATTGCCGATGCGGAGATTGTGGCGCTGGCCACGCGCGAAGCGCCCGGCTGCATTGACAATCTGATTGCGCTGGGCGCGCGGTTTGACCGCACCCCGGCGGGCGAACTTGCGCTGGGGCGTGAGGCGGCCCATTCGGTCAACCGGATTGTGCATATTGGCGGCGACGCCACCGGCGCGGGCCTGATGCGCGCATTGATTGACGCAGTACGCGCCTGCCCCAGCATCATGGTTGCGGAAAACACCGCCGCCGAAGAATTATTGATGAGCCAGGGCCGGGTGTGCGGTGTTGTGGCGCGCGCCACGGATGATGCGGAGGCAGGCCCGGTTTATTTGCGCGCCCCTGCGGTGGTGCTGGCGACGGGCGGCATTGGCGGGCTCTATGCGGTGACGACCAATCCCCCCGGCTGCGCGGGCGAAGGGCTGGCCATGGCGGCCAATGCCGGCGCGCGGCTTTCCGATCTCGAATTTGTGCAGTTTCATCCCACAGCCATGGATATTGGCGTCTCGCCCGCGCCACTGGCGACCGAGGCGCTGCGCGGTGAAGGCGCGGTGCTGGTCAATGCGCGCGGCGAACGTTTTATGGCGCGCGAACATGGCGCGGCGGAACTGGCGCCCCGTGATGTGGTGGCGCGCGCCATCTGGCGCCAGATGCGTGATGGCCAAAAGGTGTTTCTGGATTGCCGCAAAGCCATAGGAGAAAAGTTTGCGGAACGGTTTCCAACCGTATACACGCTGGCCATGGCGGCGGGTATTAATCCGGCTACGGATTTGATTCCGGTTGCGCCCGCCGCGCATTATCATATGGGCGGGGTGGCGGCCGATGGCAATGGCCGCACCTCTGTTCCCGGCCTGTGGGCGTGTGGCGAGGTGGCGGCCACCGGCCTGCATGGGGCCAACCGGCTGGCCAGCAATTCGCTGCTGGAGGGACTGGTGTTTGGTGCGCGCGCGGCCGCTGATATTGCCAATGACATTGCCGCATTTTGCGATGCCGCCCCCGTCTGTGCGGCGGTTGCCGCCACGGCCCGCTATCAGGCTTATGACGCGCCGGAACTGGCCCCGCTGGGCGCGCGGCTGCGCGAACTGATGAGCCGCCATGCGGGCGTGGTGCGCAATGAAACGGGATTGCGCCTGGCGCTGGACGAAATTGAGGCCATGCAGGCCGAGGCGGGCGAACGTTCGGCGCGCCTTGGCAATATGCTGATAGCGGCGCGGCTGGTCTGCATCGGCGCGGCGCGGCGGCGCGAAAGCCGCGGCAGCCATTACCGCGAAGATTATCCCGCCGCCGATCCCGCACAGCAGCGCCGCTCGTTCCTCTATCTGCATGAATGTGATCCGCAGCCGCAAATGCGCCGGGTGCGGGCATGAGCGCGCCGGATCTGATCCCGCTTTCCCCGCTGCTTTATATGCCGCTGGTGCATAGCGCTCTGGCCGAGGATCTGGGCCGCGCGGGCGATATCACCTCCGACAGCATCATTCCCGAAACCGCCATGACGCGGGTTACCCTGCGCAGCCGTCAGGAAGGCCGTCTTGCCGGGATGGATATTGCCGAAGCGGTGTTTCACACGCTGGATGCCCGGCTGAAGGTGGAAAAATTCCGCCGCGATGGTCAGGCGCTGATGCCGGGCGATGTCATCGCCGTTATCGAAGGGCCTGCGCGCGCCGCACTTAGTGCGGAACGCACGGCGCTGAATTTTGTGGGGCATCTTTCGGGTGTCGCCACCGCCACGGCCCGCATGGTGGCCGCAGTGCAGGGACACAAAGCGCGCATCTGCTGCACCCGCAAAACCATTCCCGGCATGCGCGCCCTGCAAAAATATGCGGTGCGCGCGGGCGGCGGCGCCAATCACCGTTTCGGGCTGGATGACGCGGTGCTGATCAAGGACAATCATATCGGCGTGGCGGGCGGCGTGCGCACCGCGATTGCGCGCGCGCGCCAGCATGCCGGGCATATGGTGAAGATCGAGGTGGAAGTGGACACGCTGGCGCAGCTTGAAGAGGCGCTGCTGGAAAAGCCAGATATC
>Ga0209851_1000100_pt1 | contig 28117 bp, 22 predicted proteins | sample GWRWT4_14Oct14_FD_187195 | JGI IMG/M metagenome (GOLD analysis project Ga0209851, IMG submission 187195) | Sand microcosm microbial communities from a hyporheic zone in Columbia River, Washington, USA - GW-RW T4_14-Oct-14 (SPAdes) (version 2) | ecosystem: Engineered > Artificial ecosystem > Sand... | reverse complement strand
CGATAGATTGGGTCAGGATATATTCGGAACCAACACCTATTTTCTCGGGAGGCCGCTTTCCTTTGCTGCGGGAGAACGGGTCAGCATCGCCATCCGGATGGCCGTGAATCTGGGGCCTGGTCTTTATACCGTGACCGCCGCGCTGCATGAAAAGGACAACCATATTACCGGTTGCTATCACTGGTGCGATAATCTGCTGCAATTTGAAGTGGCGGGATATTCGGGCCCGCATTTTGATGGGCTATGCAGGCTGGTTCCAAGCCTGCATATGGTTTCAGGGCCTGTTGCATGATAGAGGCTTTGGCATGATAGAGGCCAACAACCCCGGCGTTGACTTTGCCGCCCTTGAACGGCGCATCGAAGTTGAAGTGCGGCAGCCGGAGAAGCTGACCGCGCCTTCACTTCCGGCGGGCGCGGGAATGGCTGCCGCGCATCATGCTTCCGCTGTTCTTGCACTGAAGATGCGGCTTCGCGGCATACCTGTCATAGGCCCCATGATGGCCATGCTTAACCGCTGGCAGCGGCGGCGGCGGATTGGCCCTCGGCTATTAGCCACGCCCTATCTTGGTTATGCTGTGCGATGGTTGAAAAGTCTGGCCTTGGTGCACGAAACTCGCGGGCGTCTTGAGGTCACCATTCGCGAGCTTGGCGCTATGGAAACGCGCTTGAATATGCGCCTTTCAGAATTGCGGCAAGAGGTTGGTTTCGTGGAACAACGCCTGCGCACGCAAATCAGTCTAAGCGATGCGCATTTGGCCGATATGCGTGCGCAAATGGGCTTGACTGAACAGCACCTGGCCGATCTGCGTCAGGCCGTCGCGGAAGAAAAAAGGCGTATCGCCGAAAATCGTACGGAAATTTTATTTCAGCAGCGCCGCTTAACCACTGCGCTGGAGACCGGAAATATACGGGCTGCTGCGGCTGCGGATTCCGCTGGCGCCGCGGCGCTCCACACCGATGCGCTGGATAGTTATTATGCAGCATTCGAGGCGGCCTTTCGCGGCAGCCGGGAAGAAATCAAAAACCGGCTCAGGGTTTATCTTGATCGGGTTTCAGGCGCCAATTCAAATTTGCCGGTGCTTGATATTGGCTGCGGGCGCGGCGAATGGATCGAGTTATTGAAAGAACAGGGCGTTGCGGCCTATGGCATAGACCTGAACAGCGTTTTTATCGCCGACGCCCGCGCGCAGGATCTTGATGTGCGCCAGGCGGAGGCGCTGGCGCATCTGCGCAGCCTGGGGGATGCCAGTCTTGCAGGGCTTACGGGCTTTCATATTATCGAACATCTGGAACTTAATGATCTGATCAGCATTATTGACGAGGCAAACCGTGTTCTGGCGCCGGGCGGTTTTTTACTGTTTGAAACCCCCAACCCGGAAAATCTGATCGTCGGCGCCAGCAGCTTCTGGAACGATCCCACCCATCGTTCGCCCTTGCCGCCGTCGGTTATGCGTTTCATGGCCGGGCAGCGTGGTTTTATTGATGCAGAGGTAATTTATCTGCACGAGGCGGAGGATGCGCTGAAGATAACTGGCGGGGACGAAGTTGCAGACCGCCTTAATCAGCTTCTTTACGGGCCGATGGATTACGCCATCTGGGCGCGCAAGGCATAAGCCGCCGTGTCAATTCATCTCCGCGCCATTCATCAATTCCATGTGGGTTCCGCCTATGGCGATGGCGTGACCAATTCGATGCTGTTCATACGTGCATTGCTGCATGAGCTGGGATTTGCCTCAGAGATATACTGTGCGCAGATCGCGCCGGAATTGGCGTATATTTTGCGGCCAATTGAAGCGTATCCGGATGCGCCGGATCAGCTTTTGCTGCTGCATCATTCATTGGGCCATAATCATGGTGCCTGGGTGGAGGCGCTACAAAGCCGTCTGGTGCTGATCTATCATAATATTACGCCGGCGGAATTTTTCCCTGCCGGCAGCCCGATGCGCAGCTATTCCGAAATAGGCCGCAAACAGCTTGCTGACTGGCGTACGCGGTTTATCGGGGCGATTGGCGATTCACCCCTTAACACCGCAGAACTGATGCAGCTGGGATACGAAAATGCTGTAACAATTCCTCTGCTGGTGAATCTGGACAGGATGAGGCGCATCGAAGCAGACAAGCCGATGATGGAGCGCCTGAATGGCGTCTTTAACATGCTGTTTGTCGGGCGGATTTCAGAAAACAAATGCCAGCATGATCTGCTGAAAATATTTTCACATCTGCATCGCCGGCTTGATGTTCCGGCGCGGCTGATCTTGGCGGGGGACGTTTCCTCGCATGAATATCTGCAGCAGCTAGAGCAGTCGCGCAGCGAATTACGCTTGGGTGATAGTGTCGAAATTACTGGCAAAGTCACTGACGAAGGCCTTTCGGCTATGTATCAGAGGGCGGACGTTTTTGTTTCAATGAGCGCGCATGAAGGTTTTGGCATGCCGCTGATCGAAGCCATGGCGCATGATGTGCCGGTTATTGCTTTTAACAGCAGCAGCATTGCTGACACGATTGGCGAGGGCGGGCTTCTGGTTTCTGAAAAGGACCATCGTAAAATCGCCGCGCTGATCAAAGTCGTCGCTGAAGAGCCGGGGCTGCGCAGAAAAATTCTGCATGCCCAGCGGCGCAATCTGCGCCGTTTTGAACGGGAGATGTTGCGCGGCGCGTTTGCTGATTTTCTGGGGGGATTGGGTGTGGCGGTGAACCGGCCGCAAGATCCGGCGCGGCGAACCCCGCCACAAATCCGTATCGAAGGGCCGTTCGATAGTTCCTACAGCCTGGCCATCGTCAATCGCGAATTTGCCCGCGCGCTGCACCGCAAGGGCATGGATGTGGCGCTGCATGATGCGGATGGGCCGGGCGACAAGACACCTAATGCCGCTTTTCTATCCGGCGATCCGGAATGCCGTGACATGTGGCGGCGTGGCGCCATGACGCAGGATGCGGACGTGCTGTTGCGCTTCATGTACCCGCCACGGGTTTCGCAGATGCGCGCCCCCGCCAATGGGCTGAGCAATTACGCCTGGGAGGAATCGGGCTTCCCGCGCGCCTATGTTTCGGCCTTTAACCGCAGCCTGACGCATATCACGGTTCTGTCGCATTATGTGCGCAAGGTGCTGCTGGATAATGGCGTGCGTGTTCCCATTACGGTCAGTGGCGCGGGGGTGGATCATCTGCTGGAAAACCGAACCGCGAAGACCACCCGAAATCTGGGGCCGGAGGCTTTCCGGTTTCTGCATGTGTCATCCTGTTTCCCGCGCAAGGGGGCGGATGTGCTGCTGGAGGCGTTCGGTCAGGCCTTCACGCGCGCCGACAAGGTTTCGCTGGTCATCAAAACCTTTCCCAATATTCACAATGATATTGTCAGCCAGCTTCGATGTTTTCAGGAACGCTTTCCGGATGCGCCGGAGATTATCCTGATCAATGAGGATATTGACGAGGCCGAGGTCGCCGATCTGTACCGGCGATGTGACGCGCTTGCCGCGCCAAGCCGGGGCGAGGGGTTTGGCATGCCGATTGCCGAGGCGATGCTGTTTGAGAAACCGGTGATCACCACCGCCTATGGCGGGCAGATGGATTTCTGCACGCCCGAAAATGCCTGGCTGGTGGAGTATCAGTTTGATTACGCCAGAACCCACATGGATCAGTTTAATTCGGTCTGGGCGGAACCCGATGTGCAAAGCCTGAGCCGCGCCCTGCGCGATGTGTATGCGGCGCTGCCCGAGGAACGGCTGCGCCGGGCGCAGGCGGGTAAACAGGCGCTACTGGCCAATTGGCGCTGGGCGCATGTGGCCGAGCGTAATTTGCAGGCCATCGCCGCGCTGGATGCGGGACCCGCCTTGCAGGAATTGCCAAAAGTTGGATGGGTGACAAGCTGGAATGTGCGCTGCGGCATTGCCGCCTATGCGCGCGCGTTGAGCATTTGCATTCCCGCAGGACAGATGGTGATATTGGCCAACCGGACCGATGAAAGAATTTCGGGCGACGAGGAAAATGTAATCCGCTGCTGGCAGAGCGGCAACGAAGATACGCTTGACGAACTGTATCAGCAAATTCGCGCCAGTGCGGTGACATCCGTGGTGCTGCAATTCAATTTCGGCTTCTTCGATCTGGCCAGCCTTGGCAATCTGATATTGCGGCTGAAACAGGATGGAGTCGGAGTGCATATTTTCTTTCACGCCACCGCTGAAACCCTGTATCTGAGCAAGGCGCTTAATCTTTCTCTGATAGCCGCGCAGCTGGCGCTGGCGGACCGGCTGTATGTGCATGGCATAGACGATCTGAACCGCATGAAAAATCTGGGCCTGGTGGATAATGTGATTTTGTTCCCGCATGGCGCCTATGTTCCCGCTGTGCCGCCACAACCGCCCGCCGCGCCGCAGGACGGGGATGCGAAACGGATCACCAGTTTTGGTTACATGTTGCCGCACAAGGGTTTCACACAATTGATAGAGGCCTTTAATATACTGCGCCGAACACATCCCGGCTTGCGTCTTGAAATGCTGAATGCATCCTATCCTGCGGCTGAATCAGATATTGAATTGCAGCGCTGCCGCGACGCGATCGCCGCCAGCCCGCATGGCGAGGCGATAACGCTGGTGTCCGATTTTCTGACGGATGAAGAAGTGCTGGCGCGCCTCGGCCAATCGGATCTGATTGTGTTTCCCTATCAAAATACAGGTGAATCCTCCAGTGCGGCGGTGCGTTTTGGCCTGGCCAGCAGGCGGCCTGTGGCCTGTACACCCCTGCCGATCTTTCGGGATGTGGCCAATGTGACTTTTCAATTGCCGGGATGCGCCCCCCGCGAACTGGCCGAGGGCATTGCCGCTCTGTTGTGCGATACCGGGAAATTGCAGAAAATTGGGGAAATACAGGCCGCATGGCTTGCAGAGCATGACTGGCAGGTGGTATCGACACGGTTGTGGAACATCATACGTGGTTGCGCTCTGCCGCCGGTAGCGGGAATTTAGGGGAAAATTTCATTGAAAAAGAAAACAGCTCTGGTAACCGGGGTTACCGGGCAGGATGGGGCCTATCTGTCCCGCCTGCTGGTGGAAAAGGGATATCATGTCTATGGCGGATGCCGCAGGGTTTCCGTCGATAATTTGTGGCGTCTGCGCGAGGTGGACGTGCTGGACAAGATCGAGCTGATCGATTTTGACTTGCAGGAAATCGGCAATGTCACCCGCGCGATCAAGGCCACGCGCCCGGACGAAATTTATAATCTTGCGGCGCAGAGCTTTGTTGGCGTGTCGTTCGAGCTTCCGGTGACCACATCCCAGATCGACGGCATGGGATGCCTGCATATTCTGGAAGCCATGCGTGACCATGTGCCCGAGGCGCGTTTCTATCAGGCATCCACATCGGAAATGTTCGGCAAGGTGCAGGAAATTCCGCAAAAGGAAACCACCCCCTTTTATCCGCGCAGCCCGTATGGCGTGGCCAAGGTGTTTGCCCATTACATGACAATGAATTACCGCGAGGCGCACAATCTGCATGCCAGTTCCGGCATATTGTTCAATCATGAATCGCCTTTGCGCGGCCAGGAATTCGTCACCCGCAAAATCACCCTTGCCCTGGCGCGTATCGCCGCAGGTCAGCAGGAAATGCTGGAACTCGGCAATCTCGACGCTAAACGCGACTGGGGCTTTGCCGGCGATTATGTAAAGGCCATGTGGGCCATGTTGCAGCAGGACAGGGCGGATGATTATGTCATCGCCACCGGCGAAACCTATACGGTGCGTTATTTCTGCGAACGGGCGGCGGGCCTGCTTGGCTTTGATCTGAAATGGGAAGGCGAGGGGCCGGGTGAACGCGGCATAGACCGCAAAACCGGCAAGACCGTTATTCTGGTCAGCCCGAAATTTTTCCGGCCCGCCGAGGTGGAGCTTCTGGTCGGATTGCCGGAAAAATCCCGCACCCGTCTTGGCTGGGCGCCGGAGGTGAAGCTGGATGCACTGATCGAGATGATGGTGACAGCGGATCGCAACCGCGTTACATCCGGCTGTCATCCGCAATAAGCGAATTAATCCAGATCCTTGACCTCGCCGCTGGCGCCTTCGATACGGGCGGCGAGGGCAGCCGACATAAATTCGTCCAGATCGCCATCCAGCACATTCTGTGGCGTTGGGCTTTCGACGCCGGTGCGCAGATCCTTTACCATCTGATAAGGCTGCAACACGTAAGAGCGGATCTGATGCCCCCAGCCAATGTCGGTTTTTGCACTGGCGATGGCTTGCGCGGCCTCTTCGCGTTTGCGCAACTCTTCCTCATAGAGCCGTGCGCGCAGCATTTTCCAGGCATTGGCGCGGTTTTTGTGTTGCGAGCGCTCATTCTGACATTGCACGACAATGCCGGTGGGGGTGTGCGTCAGCCGCACCGCGCTGTCTGTCTTGTTGACATGCTGGCCGCCTGCGCCACTGGCCCTGTAGGTATCTGTGCGCACATCCTTTTCATCAATCTCGATATTGATGCGGTCATCGACTTCGGGATATACCCAGACACTGGCGAAACTGGTATGGCGGCGCGCATTGGAATCGAATGGCGAGATGCGCACCAGCCGGTGGACGCCCGCCTCTGTCTTTAACCAGCCATAGGCATTGGCGCCTTTGACATGCAGGGTGGCGGATTTTATCCCGGCTTCCTCGCCATCGCTCAGTTCGATGATTTCGGATTTGTGGCCGTGTTTTTCCGCCCAGCGCATATACATGCGCAATAGCATATTGGCCCAGTCCTGGCTTTCAGTGCCGCCCGCGCCCGCATGGATTTCCAGATAGCCGTTATTGCCATCGGCTTCGCCCGACAGCAGGGTTTCTATTTCCCTGGCGGCGGCTTCGCTGTGCAGGTTTCGCAATGCCGCTTCTGATTCCGCAATCATTGCGGCATCATTGTCGGCCTCGCCCAGTTCGATCAGGCTAAGCGTATCCTCGAAATCACTCTGCATCCGGCGCAGCGCCGTGATGGCCTGCTCCAGCTTCGTGCGTTCGCGCATAATATCCTGGGCGCGCTGGGCATTATCCCAGAGTTTGGGGTCCTCAATCAGCGCGTTCAGTTCATCCAGCCGCCGCAGCGCGTGATCCCAGTCAAAGATGCCTCCTCAGCAGTTCGAACGACTGCTTGATGTCCTGGGCCAGGGCCTGAACTTCTGCCTTCATGAAAATGCTCCTGCAGGGAAGAAATGAAAGGATTAGTATAGACCGCCGCTTCCCTCGCCGACTGGCTCCGTGTTGATGGCGCCGGGTGTTTCCTCTACACTGCCAGGGGTGTCCGTGCCAAGTACGGATCGTGCCCGGCTTTTGGGCTCGGTGCCGGGCCGGAAGGCCTCCAGAATGACTTTGCGGTCGCCGGGCATGGCGGGCAGACCGGTTTCGGCATTCACCCTGACCAGCCGGATACCGGCAGGGATGCGAAATGGCAGCGATGGCGCCTCCGCCAGCGCCTCAGTCATAAACTCCCGGAAAACCGGTGCGGACACCGTAGCCCCGGTTTCTTTTTTACCCATAGTGCGCGGCGTATCAAAACCAATGAAAACACCGGCCACCAGATCGGGTGAAAAACCCATGAACCAGGTGTCCCTGCTTTCATTGGTGGTGCCGGTCTTGCCGGCTATGGGTCTGTTGATGCTGGCGACGCTCCGGCCGGTGCCGCGCTGGATCACCCCCTCCAGCATTGAGACGATCTGGTAGGCCGTAGCGGGGTCGATGCGCTGTTCGCGCAGGTCTGGCAATTCTGGCTGATGCAGCCCCTCGCGCCAGGCATCCCGGCAACCGGCGCATTCGCGCTGATCATTGCGGTACAGGGTTTTTCCCCGCCGGTCCTGTACCCGGTCGATCAGAGCGGGCGCGACATAGTGACCCCCATTTACCAGAATGGCATAGGCGGAGGTAAGTCTGAGCAGGGTGGTTTCACCGGCACCCAGGGCAGTGGATAGCAGGCTGGGGGTGGCCTGTGTCAAACCAAACCGGCTGGCATAGTCATTCACCTTGTTGATGCCGATATGTTGCGCGAGCCGCACGGTCATCAGATTGCGCGATTTTTCCAGCCCCATGCGCAAAGTCGAGGGGCCATAATATTCACCGGAATAATTTGTAGGTTTCCATTTGGCCAGACCCGGCCCCTGATCAATCACCATGGGGGCGTCCAGCACCAGGCTGGATGGCGTAAAGCCGGATTCCAGCGCTGCGGCATAGACAAAGGGCTTGAAGGCGGAACCCGGCTGGCGCTGGGCCTGGGTGGCGCGGTTAAATTCACTGTCGCCATAGGCAAAGCCGCCCTGCATCGCCAGCACACGCCCGGTATGGGGATCCATGGCCACCAGGGCGCCGCTGACTTCCGGAATTTGTTGCAGGCTCCAATTCGCAGTGCCGCCGGATTTTCCGGATGCTTTTTCATCTGCTTGCGCAACGGCGACGACATCGCCCGGACGCAGTACATCCGTGACTTTGCCAATGGCAGGGCCCAGAGTTGCTGTGTCCAGCCGTTTGCGCGCCCAGCGTAGCTGTTCAAATGGAATGATCCCCTGTGCGCCATCTGCAAAGCCAATGATGGCGCGGTCTGGTTGCGTCTTCAGAACGGCGGCAAGCCGCCACGGGGCAAGGCCCGCAGGCGGCGGTACGGTGCTCAGCCGCACGGCCCAGCCTTCGCCCGGATCAATTTGCGTTACCGGCCCATGCCAGCCATGCCTGCGGTCATAGGCGATCAGACCGCGCCGCAGCGCCCGGTAGGCGATATTCTGAAGGCGCGGATCAAGCGAGGTGCGCACAGAAAGCCCCCCGTCATATAGCGCGTCTTCGCCAAAGCGGTTAATCAGTTCGCGGCGGACTTCCTCTGCGAAATGATCGGCCTGTACGAATTCCTGATCGCGTGGCGGCGCCGTCTGCAAGGGGGCCTGCGCGGCATTTGCCGCCTGTTCAGCGGTGATATAGCCATCTTCCAGCATCCGGCTAAGCACATAATTGCGCCGCGCAATGGCCTTTTCACGATAGCGTACCGGGTGATAATTATTCGGAGCCTTGGGCAGGGCGGCCAGATAGGCGGCTTCCTCCAGCGTCAGTTCCGCCAGCGGCTTGTCAAAATAATTCAGCGCCGCCGCCGCGACACCATAGGCGGAGTTACCCAGATAAATTTCATTCAGATATAATTCCAGCAGGCGCTCCTTGGAAAAGGTGCGTTCGATGCGGAACGCCAGAATGGCCTCTTTGATCTTGCGCTGATAGGATACTTCGCCGGTCAGAAAGAAATTCTTGGCGACCTGTTGGGTAATGGTGGACGCGCCCACCAGCCGCCGGTTATCCCCAGCATGCTGTAAATTCACGATCGCTGCCCGCAGGATGCCGATTGGATCCACGCCGCGATGCACAAAGAAATTCTGATCCTCAGCCGCGACAAAGGCGTCAATCACCAGCTTTGGAATTGTCTCATAGGGCACATAGAGACGTTTTTCACGGGCAAATTCGGTAATCAGCCGCCCATCGCCTGCATGCACCCGGGTTGTAATGGCAGGTTCATAGGTGGCTAGCTGAGAATAATCCGGCAGGCCAATACCATAGCGCCACAGGACAAACGCCGTTGCAGCGCCACCGGTCACAGCCAGTATCAGCGCCAGAGCGAAGCCATACAATAGAATTTTTCCTATCAGTTTCAAGATGATGTCCCGGAATGAAAGCGCTCTTTATAGCCAGCCCGGCCTTAAATAATCCATAAATGAGTTTCACGATGTCAATATTGTGGCCAATAGCAGCATCGCACCCAGTTCTGAAATCTGTTGTGTGGCGCCCAATATGTCCCCTGTCTGCCCCCCGATCTGACGCCGGGCAAGACCGCCGATCATCAGACCACCCAGGCATGCCCCGGCAAGGGCGGCCAGGGCTGTTCCAAATGGCAGCGCCAGCCAGGCGATGGCAAACCCCAGGCCCAGCGCGCTAAGGGCCTGCAGGCCGCCCGGACGCCCTGCCGCCTGGCCAAGGCCGCTTTGTTTGGCATGGGGTAAAATCGCCATGGCCACATACATTACGGCGCGCGACAGGGCGCCGGCAGCAATCATCGCGGCCATGACGCGGTCGGCGCTGCCCAGTTGCGCCATCGTACCGATCCGAAGCAACAGGACCAGAATCAAGGCCAGCGCCCCATGCGCCCCGATGCGGGCATCGGACATGATTTCAAGCTTGCGTTCACGGGTCCAGCCGCCGCTGAACCCATCCGCCATATCGCTCAAGGCGTCCTCGTGCAGGCCGCCGGTCAGAACGGCTGCTGCGGTAATTCCGAAAACTGCCGCGATCAGGGTGGAAAACCCGAAACTCATTGCCAGCCAGTAAAAACTGCCGCCAAAGGCGCCGGCAAAGGCCCCGACGGCAGGCGCCAGGCGCAGGGCATGGGTCAGCCGCGCAGGTTCCCACTGTCCGGCAATCTGCACCGGAAGACGGGTCAGAAAGGCGAAGGCCAATGTGAGTTCCTCACGCCATTCCTGCATCCGGTCATTTGGCTGGGGGGGCCGCATGCTAAAGGCTTTCATTCTGGTAAAACAAATGCGAGATAGACTGCCATCTGAATAAACGGAAGCAAAAAATGTCAGTGTCTGCCAGCGCCTTGCCTTTTGATGATATTCGCAACCTTGTGCGCCAATTGCCGGGGCCCGATCTGGACGCGGCCGCCAGGGCGCAGGCGCGCGAAGCCGGACTGACCAAACCGGCCGGGTCGCTGGGGCGGCTGGAAGAGGTGGCGCAATGGCTGGCGGCCTGGCAGGGGCGGCATCCGCCAATGGTTCTGCAACCGCAGGTCGCGGTTTTCGCCGCAAATCATGGGGTGGTGCGGCGCGGCGTGTCGGCTTTTCCGGCATCGGTGACGCAGCAGATGGTGGAAAATTTTGCTGCCGGGGGTGCGGCAATTAATCAGCTCTGCAAGGCGGCGGGCGCGGGGCTGAAAATTTTTGACCTGGCGCTGGATATTCCGACCCCGGATATCTGCGAAGCCGAAGCGATGAGCGAAGCCGATTGCGCCGCAACCATTGCCTTTGGCATGGAGGCGGTGGCGGGCGGCGGCGATCTGCTCTGCATCGGCGAGATGGGCATTGGCAATACCACGGTGGCGGCAGCGGTGTGCTGCGCGCTGTTCGGCGGCAGTGCCGAAGACTGGGTGGGGCGGGGAACCGGCGTCGATTCCGAAGGGCTGGCGCGCAAAGTGGCGGCGGTGCGCGCCGCAATGGCGTTTCACGACGGGCATCTGTCCGATCCGCTGGAAATTTTACGCCGTGTCGGCGGGCGCGAAATCGCCGCCATGGCCGGGGCCATCATCGCGGCGCGGGTACAGCATATTCCGGTCTTGCTGGACGGTTTTGTGGTAGGCGCGGCGGCGGCAGTGCTGCACCAGTTACAACCGGGATCACTGGATCATTGTCTGGCGGCGCATGTATCGGCGGAAGCCGCGCATGGCCGTTTGCTGGAACGCATCGGCAAGAAGCCGCTGCTCGATCTCAACATGCGGCTGGGTGAGGCGTCGGGCGCGGCGCTGGCCATTTCCATCGTGCGGGCCGCTGCCGTCACCCATGCCGGCATGGCGACGTTCGAACAGGCGGGGGTGAGTGGGGCTGGCTGAACTGATAAATTTATGAAACAGACATCCATTGCCAGACAGCGGCCCCGATTAGCGCGAAACCGCTTATGCGCGCCAGCGCCTGTCCTCGCGGAATTAGCTTTTCTAGTAATACATAAACAGCGATACCAGTAATCCAGTACAGATTCATAATTCCACCGGCGAATAGCAGCCCCATCAGAAACCAACAGCACCCCAGGCAGAATGCGCCATGCTGAAGGCCCATGCGCAACGCGCCCACCCGGCCTTTGCGCCAATGGGCACTGAGATAATGCGCGGGCGATCGGCAATGTTCGAGACAGGTGCGTTTAACTGGTGTGAGTTGCCATAAACCGGCGGTCAACATAAGTGCGGCGCCAATAAGGGGATTACCAGCGCGAAGGGTGTGCTGGATAAGTTCGGCTTCGAGCAACACCCATTGCAACAGGGTTGCGCCGGTGCTGAACGCGCCCCACATAAGCAGATAACCCAGAGTGAACAGGGCGGTGGCGGAAAATGGCGTGCCGCGTTGCCGCTGTTTTGCGGTAATTGCCGCGAAAAGCAGAATCATGGGCGCGGCGCTCGGCAGCATCATCGCCACCATCATGATTAGCCACATGGGATACATCATCAAAAAATAGCCGGGGGCGGGGACCGCCATTTTCATTCCCGGCATGTCCATCGGCATATCAGCGCCAAGCAGAAGGTAAGCCCAGGAGAGACCGATAACACCACAAAGCGTGGCGATTACCACCACGCGATCATGCCGTGCTAGCGCAACGATTGCGCGCTCCAGAGGAGCGTTTTCACTCATGCGGGATTTTCTTTATGCCGTCCCCGATCCAGCAGGGGACGCTTAGCGGATGACGCCATGCCCATTTTGGCGTATCCTGCTGAACTGGCCGTAGCTGTCGTTAAGATCCAAAGGCACAGCGCCGCGCGCCTTGGTTGAGGCGCTTCCGATCTCGGCCACCAGAAACTCAATGCCGTCCGGGATTTCAATTCGTACACGGTGCGGCTGACCAGTGGCCGGACTGAGTATTGGCCTGCCGCTCGATTCGAGAATATCCGGGATGAGCACCTTTGCTGTTCTTGCATCCATATCAACATCGAAGTGGATCGGTTTGGCGATCATAGGGTGAACAGTGCTGCACATCGCATGGAATACCCACCAATGGGTCGCTGCTTCATCGGTTTCTTCACCTTTGGAGATACGTTCCAGCGCATCGCGCTGACGCGCGTCAGCGCGTTCATCGACAATGATCTGCATTGTGCCTTTGCCTTCAAAGATGGGACCGGGCCAATCGAAGGTCATCGCCATATGCAAACCGTCCAGGCGCACATCGCCGAAATGGCCCTTGTCTATACGAACGACGCCAAAACCTTTACAATTTCCATGGGTTGGAAGGTCTTCGAATTGACAGGGACAGCCATAATTACAATTGCAATTACTGAACTCAACGCCTTCGAGATACCAGTCTATCTGCGTCATGGGTTCCTCTCTCATAATGCAATGGTCTTGAACGTAAAGAGGTACTTGCCTGGATGCGGACAGCCTATCAACACGTTGGTAATCATGCAAGCCGGGTACAGGCATGTTAAAAAACGGCCGAGATAAGCCTGCACCCCAACTAAAGCTGCTGCCGGCGATGGGTGTCAACGATCTCCACCACCCGCATGGCGTTTCGCGGCCATGTCAGGCCCTGAGCCTCTATTGTGGTTTTTGCGCCACTGGCGATCTGTTTGCACATCGTGGGGGCAGCACACAGGCGTAAAATGGCACTGGCGAAAGCATCTTCTTTCCCGCTATCCGTAGCGAACAGCACCGCGTTTTCCCCATCGGTCAGTATTTCGCGGATATTGGGCATGTCCGGCGCGACAATGGCGCGGCCCAGCGCCAGATATTCGAACAGTTTCAGCGGCGAGGCATATTCAGTTACGCCGGGGATCAGCGCAATATCAAACGCATTGACATAGTCCGCAACATCATCCCGGCCCACGACGCCGGTAATGGTCAGGCGATCACCCACACCGCGCGCCTGCGCCAGCTGGGTAATCTCCGGCCTGGCCGGGCCATCCCCGACCACCAGCAAATGCAGATTATGCCGTCCTCCATCGCGCGCAATAAGTTCGATCACCCGGTCGAGCGCGTTCCAGCTGCGGATAAAACCGGTGAAGCCAAGCACCAGTTTTCCCTCCAGGGCATATTTCGCCTTAATGTCCTTGCCTGCCTGCCTTGCTGTGAAACGTACCGGATTGATGCCGTTGGGAATAACATGGATGCGATTGCCCGGCACCCGGTAGCGCTGCACATATCCTGCCAGCACTTGCGTCACCGGCAGCACATAATCCACGCCGCGCCACACCGCGCCCTGCGCCCAGGCTGCAAATTTTTGCAGCGACAGGCCGTCATGCAGTGATCTTTCCTCAAAGATGGGGCCGTTTACCTCCAGCAGCAAAGGGACGCCGGTCAGATATTTCAGCCAAAGCCCTGCGAACATGAAAAGATTGTACCTTTCATAAACCACATCGGGCCGATGCGCGCGCCAGGCCCGGTAAAGCCGGAAAAAAGCCGGGATGCTGTAGGCTGCTTCAAGAATTTCGTAAATTGCACGCGGCAGCAATCGTTTCAGGGTTGCGATTAATCCGGCATCGGACCCGAATTCGGACTCCTGCCCGCCACGGGCTGGCCCCACCAGAAAAACCTCATGACCAAGACCGCGCAGTGCGTCAATCATTTCGTCCATATGCACGGCCTGGCCGTCGCGGCTGGCAATGCGGTGGTGGAACAGAATTTTCAATGGGAATCGCTCAATATTGCTGATTGATTTCCGCTCTTGGTAACGCTTTTAGGCCGGGTGGTCCAGCCATGCTTTGGCTGCGTCTGTTGAATTCAGCCCCGATCACGCCTAGACTTGGCCCTGACGCCGCCGCCACCAGAGGAATCCCCGATGGATCTCAGATTTTCCCCCGAAGAAATTGCCTTCCAGAATGAGGTGCGCAACTTCATCGCGGAAAATTATCCGGCGGACCTGCTTGGCCGCCGCAAGCTGGAGCGTGAGTTAAGCAAGGACGAACATTTGTCCTGGCACAGGATTCTGGCCAAAAAAGGCTGGGTCGCCCCTTCCTGGCCGCTGGAATATGGCGGCACAGGCTGGACACAAACCCAGAAATTTATTTTCAGCAACGAACTGGCTGGCGCCGGGACGATCCCGTTGATGCCGTTCGGGCTGGCGATGGTGGCGCCGGTGATCTGGACCTATGGCACGCAGGCGCAGAAGGATTATTACCTGCCCCGGATTTATCAGGGTACGGACTGGTGGTGTCAGGGCTATTCCGAACCGGGGGCGGGATCTGATCTGGCGGCGCTGCGCACCCGTGCCGTCCGGGATGGCGATCATTATGTGGTCAATGGCAGTAAAACCTGGACCACGCTGGCGCAACATGCGGATCGCATGTTCTGTCTTGTGCGCACGGACCCGGATGCAAAACCGCAATCGGGTATTTCATTTCTGCTGCTGGATATGAAATCACCCGGTATTAGCGTGCGCCCGATCATCACCATTGATGGCGGGCACGAGGTCAATGAAATTTTTCTTGAAGATGTGCGCGTACCCGTAGCCAACCGTATTGGCGAGGAGAACGAAGGCTGGACTTACGCCAAAATGCTGCTTGGGCATGAGCGCAGCGGCATGGCCGGCGTGGCGCGTTCCAAATACCAGTTGGCGCGCCTGAAACAGATTGCCGGCACGGCGCTGGAAGGGGGGCGCCCGCTGCTGGAAGATCCCGATTTTGCGCGCAAAATTTCTGAAGTCGAGATTGATCTGCTGGCGCTGGAATTTACGGATTTGCGTATGCTGGCGGCGCTAAGTGCGGGCAAACCGCCAGGGCCGGAAAGTTCGATCCTGAAAATCAAGGGTACCGGGGTGCAGCAGCGCATCAGCGAACTGCTGCTGGAGGCCGCGGGAATTTATGGCGCGCCTTACCTGCGCGGCATGATTTTTGACGGCGATAATTTTCCCAATGTGCCGCCGGACATGGCCGCGCTGGCGCCGGAATATTTGAACCTGCGCAAGGCCTCGATCTATGGAGGCTCCAACGAAATTCAGCGTAATATCATCGCCAAGGCGGTGCTGGGCCTTTAGACCGGGTGCATTAACAGGGAAACATCATGGATTTTTCATTCACGCAAGAACAGGTTCTGCTTCGCAACAGCGTTCAGAGATTTGTTCAGGACAAATACAGTTTCGAGGCGCGCAAGGCGATACTGGCGTCCGAGGAAGGATGGCGCCGCGAAAACTGGAAAGCCTTTGCGGAGCTGGGACTGCTGGCGGCCCCGTTTGCGGAGGAATATGGCGGCTTTGGCGGCGGTGCGATCGAGGCCATGATCATCATGGAGGAATTTGGCAAAGGCCTGGTGGTGGAACCCTATCTGCAAACCGTAATATTGTGCGGCGGACTGATCAATATTGCGGGCAGCAAGGCGCAAAAGGCGGCGCTTCTGCCGCAGATCGCCAGCGGCGATCTGGTCCTCGCTTTTGCATATGCCGAACCGCAGGGAAGGTTCAATCTGGCGGACCTTGTGACCAAAGCGGAAAAAAGCGGCGATGGATTTGTTCTGAACGGCAGCAAAGCGGTGGTTGCGGCCGCGCCCTGGGCGGATAAATTACTGGTGAGCGCGCGCACCTTCGGCGGGCAGCGCGACAAAGACGGGGTGACCATATTCATCGTCGACAAGATGGCGGCAGGCGTCAACCGGCGCGATTATCCCACCATTGATGGCCAGCGCGCCTCGGAAATCAGTTTCGAAAATGTCAGGCTGGGCGCCGATGCGGTGATCGGGCAGATCGGCGAAGGCCTGGCGCCGCTGGAAGAAGTTATGGACCGCGCAATCGCCGCGCAATGCGCCGAAGCGGTGGGCTGCATGCGCGTGCTGACGGATACGACTGTGGAATATTGTAAAACCCGCAAGCAGTTTGGCCAGCCGATTGGAAAATTTCAGGTGCTGCAACACCGTATGGCGGACATGTTCATGGAATGCGAACAGTCGCTTTCCATGACCTATATGGTCAATCTGAAACTGGACGAAAGCGAAACCGAACGCATGAAAGCGGCTAGTGCCGCCAAGGTGCAGATTGGCAAATCCGGGCGGTTTGTCGGGCAGCAGGCCATCCAGCTGCATGGCGGCATGGGCATGACCGATGAGTTGAATGTGGGGCATTATTTTAAACGCCTGACCATGATCGACGCGCAGTTCGGCAATGTTGACTACCACCTCAAACGTTTCGCCACAGCGGGTTGAAATCTTCGAACAGCTTGAAAGGAATCTGAAATGTCCACCGCGCATACTCAAAACAGGAATATTGATAAGGAAAAAGCCAAGGCTTTTCTGGCGAGATTTCAGCAGGATCTGGCGGGCGCGATGTCCACCCGCCTGTGCGCTATCGGCGACCGGCTGGGACTGTTCAAATCCCTGCATGAAGATGGCCCCGCCACCAGCGCCGAATTGGCCGCGCGCACGGGTATTCAGGAACGTTATGCCCGGGAATGGTTGCAGGGATTGGCGGCGGCGGGATATCTTGATGTCGATCCGGCGCAGATGTCCTACGCCTTGCCGGCCGAACATGCGAAGCCATTGGCGGACGAAGACAGCCCCCTGTTTCAGGGCGGCATTCTGGAATTGCTGGCCCATGCCCAGACCCCGTTCGAGCAACTGGTTGATGCGTTCAAGAATGGCGGCGGGGTTTCTCAGGAACATTTCCATCCCAATCTGTATCACGGCATGAGCCGGTCCAGCGGCGTGCGCTACAAGAATTTGCTGTTGCAGCAATGGCTGCCGTCAATGCCGGATGTTCAGGCCATGCTTGAACGCGGCGTAAGCGTGGTGGATATCGGTTGCGGCATGGGCTCTGCGCTGATGCGCATGGCTGAGGCGTTTCCCAAATCTTCCTTTGCGGGCATTGACGCCTTTGCGCCCCAGGTTGAAGGGGCCAATGCCCGCGCCAGGCAGGCGGGCCTGCAAGACCGGCTAAGCTTTTCCGTGGGCGATGGGGCGGAAAAATTGCCGGATTCCTATGATGTGATTTTTACCTTTGATGTGATCCATGACAGTCCGCGCCCGCTTGAGGCGATGCGCAATATTCGCGCGCATCTCAATCCCGGCGGAGTCTATGTCATGCAGGAAATCACTTCCGAGGATGAAACGCACGCCAATGTCGGGCCGATGGCGGCGATGAAATATGGCATGAGCCTGCACTATTGCATGACCACGTCATTGGCGCAGGGCGGGGCCGGGCTTGGCACCTGCGGCATGCCTGAAAAAATGGTCCGTGAACTGAGCAAACAGGCCGGCTTTACCCGGGTCGTGAAATCCGCCGCCTGCAATGATTTTATCTCGCTTTATGAGATCTGGCCCTAGGCGGCTTAGGCGGCTGCGTCTGTTTTGCTATTACACTTGATTTTTCAGGCCTCAAATATATGGGAGAATGTTGATGAGTGAAGGCGGATGTTTATGCGGTCAATTGCGCTACAGCCTGAAAAGATCACCGCTGGCCGTGGTGCTGTGCCATTGCCGGGATTGCCAGAAACAAAGCGGCAGCGCGTTCTCGGTCAACATAATCATCCCCGAGGCCGATGTTGAAATTACCGGACACGCCAGCCTGTTCACCGTCAAGGGTGAAAGTGGCGGCACGGTGGAGCGCCGTTTCTGCGCGCACTGCGGTTCGCCGATCCTTTCGGTTCTGGGAAATTCGCCTGGTATTGTTGCGATAAAAGCGGGAACGCTTGATGCGCCATTAACACAGAAACCCAGAATGCAAATCTGGACACGCAGCGCGCAAGGGTGGCTGGAACATCTGTCCGGACTGCCGGCGTTTGAAACCGGACCGCCAGCCGGCTGATAAATTTCATATCATGCATCGGCCTCCAGCCTGATGACGCCGGGATGAGTGCGGACATATTCAAGCGCGTAGGCAAGCTCGCCCCTGGATTGCGCATGCACCGTATAGAGCGGCGTGCCTTTCTCAACCTGCGTGCCAAGGGGCGTGTGGAATTCAAGGCCCGCCGTCCTGGCGCCGGGCGCGCCGGCAAGCTTGGCGATTTTCGCCAGCACGCGATTGTCGATATTGGCAACCGTTCCGGCATGCGCCGCCAGAATAGGATGGGTATGCAAGGCCCGGGGCGGATCGCGCATGCCGCCTTGCGCCTGGCAGATCGCTTCAAACTTGCGCCATGCGCTGCCGTCGCGCAATGTCTGCGTGGCTTTGACCAAAGCATCCCTGGCGGAAAGTTGCAGCACCAGTTCAAACAGGCTTGCCGTCAGTTCAATGGCGCGTTTGCGCAGATCCTGGGGCGCCGCCGGATCGTTACGCAGCACCGCCAGCACGTCATGCGCCTCAAGTGCGGGGCCAATGCCGCGCCCGACCGGCTGTGTGCCGTCTGTTAACATCACCCGCACATGCAGGCCCATCGCCCCCGCCACGCCGCGCAACGCACTGGTCAGATGATGCCCGTCGGTGACGGTTCTGAGTTTTGCGGTTGGCCCGACCGGCAGATCAAGCACCACATGCGTCGCGCCCGCGGCAATTTTCTTGGACAAGACAGAGGCCACCATTTGCCCTTCGCTGTCCAGATCAAGCAAACGCTCCACGCGGATTAAAATATCATCGGCCGGGCTAAGATCAACCGCGCCGCCCCAGACGATACAGCCGCCTTCCTGTTCGACCACGCGGCGCATGGCGGGCACATCCAGATCGACGCTGGTCAGCGTCTCCATCGTGTCTGCGGTTCCCGCCGGAGAGGTGATCGCCCGTGAAGAAGTTTTTGGAATAGTAAGCCCGCAGGCAGCTGCAATGGCGACCACAATTGGCGTCGTGCGGTTGCCGGGCAGCCCGCCGATACAGTGCTTGTCGGCAATTGGCTGGCTGCCCCAATCCAGCCGGCTTCCGGTTGCAACCATCGCTTTGGTCAATGCGGCCATCTCGCTGCGGTTAAGCGCGCGCCCCGCGCAGGCCGTGATAAAGGCGGACAGGTGCACATCGGCATAGCGGCCCAGGACAATGTCCTGAATGATCTGCTGCGCAGCACCTGTATCCAGGCGCTGCCCATAGATTTTTCCCCGCATCAGACCAAGCGATTCCACCAGCGGCGGATGCGAAAAGGAAACCTCACTGCCCTCGGCCACACCCAGCAGCCGCCATGCGCTTTCGGACAGGCCTGCCTCGCCATGCCCCAGAAGATCGCTGGTAATCTTGCCCAGCGTTGCGATGATGCTGCGGCCATTGGCGGTTACCTGAATGCGTGTCTGTGCCGAAAACCCTTCGGCGCGGCAGATATGGCAGTCCTGCCGCATATAAACGACCAGTTCCTGATGCGTATCAATACCCAGCCGCCGCAGACGCAGCGTGTGCGGCCGCACATGTTCGGGAAGATTATGCGGATTATCCATGCCTATGCTCAAACTTTTCCAGTGTGGCGCGCTCCCTGTGCTCGGGAACGCGCGTGGCCCAGTTGAACTGTTCCTCAATCGCCAGCCGCAGCGCGTCGGATGCCACCGGCTCGCCATGGGTGATAAATGTCATGCGCGGCGGTTTCTCAAAATTCTTCAGCCAGTTCAGAATTTCAACTTTATCGGCATGGGCTGAAAGCATGGTAAGATTCTTCACCTCGGCATTCACCGGCACATAGGCGCCATGAATTTTGATTGCCTGCGCCCCGGCTAACATGGCGGCGCCTCTGGTTCCGGCAGCCTGATAGCCGGTAAACAAAATCGTATTGCGCGGATCGGGCGCAAAAACCTTGAGATGATGCAGCACACGCCCCCCGGTCGCCATGCCGCTCGCCGCGAGGATTATCTTTGGCATTTTGTGCTGGTCCAGACTTTTTGATTCTTCGGCGTCGCGCACATAATGGGCCACGCTGCACAAAGAACGGCATTTTTCCGCATTCAACCGGTGTTCGCCGAAATATTCACAAAACACATCGCTTGCATTCACCGCCATCGGGCTGTCCAGATAGACCGGAAGCATTGGAATACGGCGTGCCCGTTTAAGCTGTTCCAGATGATAGAGCAATGTCTGCGCCCGGCCGACGGCGAAGGTCGGGATCAAAATGACGCCGCCACGCTGCGCCGTTGCGGTAATCACTTCGGCCAGCGCATCCTGCGGATCGGTGGGTTCATGTGTCCGGTCGCCATAGGTCGATTCAACGACAAGATAATCTGCCTGAGTAATCGGCGATGGATCACGCATGATCGGATCGCCAGTCCTGCCAAGATCGCCGGAAAATACCAGCTTTGATTTACCCATATCGACCGCGATTATTGCCGCGCCAAGAATATGCCCCGCCGGATGAAACTGTATGTGTATATTTTGGGCGGCTTCGAAGCGGTGATTAAATTTTTTCGGCACAAACTGTTCAAGGCAGTTGCGCGCGTCATTTTCCGTATAGAGCGGCAGCGCCGGTTTGTGCTTTGAAAATCCATGCCGGTTGGCAAAGTCGGCATCGCGCTCCATCAGATATCCGGAGTCCGGCAGCAGGATCCTGCAAAGATCCCTGGTTCCGGATGTGCAAAATACCGGCCCCCGGAATCCGTTTTTGACGAGCAGCGGCAGATAGCCGGAATGATCCAGATGCGCATGGGTCAGCACGACCGCGTCAATATGGGCGGGATCAATTGGAAACCTGTCCCAGTTGCGCAACCGCAATTGCTTGAGCCCCTGGAACAAACCGCAATCCACCAGAATTTTCTTGCCTGCCGTCTCCAGAAGATATTTCGATCCGGTAACCGTTCCAACGCCGCCGAGAAATGTGAGATGTGTCATAGCGACAGCTTTGTGCGTTTAAGCAGCGCCGAATTGGCGATAACGGAGAGCGAGCTGAGCGCCATCGCCGCCGCCGCGATGATCGGGTTCAGAAGCCCGAACGCTGCGATGGGTATTCCGATCATGTTGTAGATGAACGCCCAGAACAGATTTTGCTTGATCTTGCGCAGGGTCATACGTGAGAGCCTGATCGCCAGCACCACTTCGCGCACGTCATTCCTGATCAGGATGATGCCGCCGGTTTCCTTGGCCACGTCCGAACCCGAGCCGATGGCGATGCCGATATCGGCGGTGGCCAGCGCGGGCGCGTCATTGACGCCGTCGCCCACCATGGCCACCATTTTATGTTGCGCCTGCATATCCTTGATGACCTTCGCCTTGTCGCTGGGAAGCACCTCGGCAATCACCCGGTCAATGCCAAGCTCGCGGCCAATCGCCTGCGCCGTGCGTTCATTGTCGCCGGTTAGCATTACGACCTCCAGACCTTCCTGGCGCAACGCCGCCACCGCCTGTTTCGCTTCGGGCTTGATCGTGTCGGCCACGGCGATGATACCGGTAAGCCGGCCGTTCGCCGCCACCAGCATGGCGGTCTTGCCTTCACGCTCCAGCCGGGTCATGGCTTCTTCGGCGCCGCCGGTCTGGATATTTTCCTGACGCAATAACCGGCGGTTGCCAAGCAAGACAGTCTGCCCATCGGCGGTGCCGCGAATGCCGTGGCCCGCAATGGCCTGAAAATCAGTCACCGGGGGCAGCGTCAGTCCGCGCATCTGCGCCGCGCGCACCATCGCTTCGCCCAGCGGATGCTCGGATCCAACTTCCACGGTGGCGGCAAGCCGCAATATATCGGCCTCGCTTGTCCCGGAGAAAGCGATGATATCGGTCAGCGCCGGTTCGCCGCGCGTCAGGGTGCCGGTCTTGTCAAACACGATCACATTCAGATTACGCGCGCGTTCCAGCACCTCCGCGCCGCGGATCAATATGCCAGCCTCCGCGCCCTTGCCGACACCGACCATCAGCGCGGCGGGCGTGGCCACGCCAAGCGCGCACGGGCAGGAGATGATCAGAACGGCAATGAATGAAAGCAGCGCCTGCGGAAAATCCCCGGCCAGCCACCAGCCAAAGAATGCCAGAAACGCCACAGCCACCACCGCCGGAACGAAATAGCCGGTAACCTGATCGGCCAGACGCTGCACCTGCGCCGTGCTGGTTTGCGCCTCTTCCACCAGCCGGATGATTTGCGCCAGCGCCGTATCCTTGCCGATGCGGGTTGCGGTAAAGCGCAGCATGCCGCTGCGGTTAAGCGTGCCGCCGATCAGTTTTGCGCCCGGGGCTTTTTCCACCGGCATCGATTCGCCGGTCAGCATGGATTCGTCCACGGATGAGGCACCCTCCAGCACATCGCCATCGGTTGGGATGCGCTCGCCCGGGCGCACCACGACGATCTCGCCCGCCATGATCGCCTCGGCCGGAATTTCCTCCTCCTTGCCATCGCGCAGCACATGCGCGACGGCTGGGCGCAGATCCATCAATTTGCGCACCGCCGCCGAGGAACGCTTCTTGATAATCTCCTCCATATATTTGCCGAGCAGCACAAAGGCGATGATGACCGCCGAAACCTCGAAATAAACTTCACGTTCATCTACCTTGACGGGAAGTACATCGGGGAAAAACACCACCGCGACACTGAAAAAATAGGCGACACTGGTGCCAAGGGCGATCAGGAAATCCATGTTGATGGAACCCGATCGCAACGCCGCCCACGCGCCTTTGTAAAACCCCCAGCCGCCGATAAATTGCACCGGTGTTACCAGGATGAACAGCCATACCCCCCAGGTGAACCATGGCAAGGCCGGGATCGGCGCCCAGCTTACGATGGTGGCGCCGGCCGCCAGCGCGATGAACGCGCCCGCGCGCAATATGGCCAGCGCCAGCACGCCGGTTAGCGCGACGGCAACCCGGGTGCGCATGGATTTCAGTTCACGCTCCGGGTCCTCGAAGGTGCTTTTGCAGCCGGAACTGCAAAAATAATATATTCTTGCGCCGCGCGCCGATGTCAGGCCGGCCGCCAGCGCCCCTGCCTTTTTGACCATCATGCCGCAGATCGGATCTTTGGCCATCTCGCCAGGCTCTGCGGCAGCGGCGCCCGCGGGATGCGTGTGCGCATGAGCAGCATGGGCATGATCAGTCATCGGAGTGCTCCTATTGCTGTTTCATATGCGCCCATGCACGCCCAAGCCGAATTTTTTGTCACATATTCACTTGCGCAGTCTGACATTGCTGGACGCCCGATATGTTGAGCCAAGTCAAAGCCCTGTGTGATTTTTCAGGGTATCAGGAGATCTCAAATGAAATCCCTGTTGCAGTGTATACCCTTTGGGGGTATATTCCAAGCATGGATGTCAAAACTAAAAAAAGCTGTCTTAACCGCCTTTCCCGGATTGAGGGACAGGTGCGCGGCGTGCGCAACATGGTTGCGGACGGTCGCTATTGCATCGACATTCTGACACAGGTCAATGCCGCGCGTGCTGCCCTTGACAGGGTCGAACAGGAAGTGCTGCGCGAACATTTGCAGAGCTGTGTCACCCACGCCTTCCATAAGGGATCGCTCATGGAACGCCAGCAGAAGATCGAAGAGTTAATCAAGGTTCTGGACAGTCAACGCCGATGAGCAAATGCGCTTATGGCCAACAAACCGGGAGAAAACACCATGACCCGTGCATTTCAGAAAAGTTTCGCCCCCTTGACAGCGCTCGGTTTGCTGCTGGCAAGCCCCGCAATGGCGCAGACGCCAGCAGCAGACCCGCATCATCCGGCGGGGGCGCCTGCCGCCGCCACCCCGGCGCCAGGCATGATGACCCCCATGATGTGTGAGAAAATGATGCCGATGATGGGCGCGCAGCGCGACATGATGGGCGCGGATATGCGCCACCCTATGATGGGGATGATGCTCAAACATACCGATGGGGTTATTGCTTTTCTAAAAGCTGAACTCGGTATAAGCGATGCGCAGAATGCTGTCTGGGACGCCTATACCGCACAATTGAAGCCGCTGATCAAGAAGCACCAGGACAAAATGCAGAAGGCGCCTGATGCTTACGCAAAACCGCGCAACTGGATTGAACGGCTGACCGATAGCGAAGCCGTACTCAGCGAACATCTGGAGATGATGAAAAAAATCCGGCCCGCAGCCACGGCGCTATATGCCGCGCTGACACCGGAGCAGAAACAAAAAGCCGACACGCTGATGCCGTTAATGCCTGGCGCGGCAGGCATGAAAATGGGTTACAGGCACGGGGACTGATAAATGCCGCAACAGATTTGCACTTTAGCGATTGCCTCACTGTTCATGCTGGCGGCCTGCGGTGCAAATGCGGGAACCTATGATCTGACCGTAGATAAAATGCGCATGGGTTTTAAAGGCCGCGAACGCATGACTATGGCGATCAACGGACAAATTCCCGGCCCGGTGCTTCGCTTCACCGAGGGTGAGGACGTGACCATCAATGTCACCAACAAAATGGACAAGGATACGTCCATTCACTGGCATGGCATATTGCTGCCCTATACGCAGGATGGTGTACCGGGCATCAGCTTTCCCGGCATTAAACCGGGTGAGACCTTTACTTACCAGTTCAGGATCAAACAGGCGGGCACCTATTGGTATCACAGCCATTCCGGCTTGCAGGAACAGGAGGGCATTTATGGCCCCATTGTCATCACCCCGGCAAAGCGTGAGCCCTATAAATATGACCGCGACTATGTGGTGATGCTGTCGGACTGGACCGATGAAAAACCTGAAGCCATTCTCGGCCATCTCAAGAAAAACAGCGATTATTATAATTATGCGCAGCGCACCGTGGGAACCTTCTTTAAGGACGTTTCGGAAAAAGGGCTGGGGCCAACCCTGAAGGACCGCGCCGAATGGGGCAAAATGCGCATGACGCCGACGGATATATCCGATGTCAGCGGTTATACGTTTCTGGTCAATGGCAAAAGCGCGGCGCAGAACTGGACCGGCCTGTTCAAACCCGGCGAGCGGGTGCGGCTGCGTCTCATCAACGGCTCCGCCATGAGCTATTTTGACGTGCGCATTCCGGGCCTGAAAATGACCGTAGTGCAGGCGGATGGCAATAATGTGCAGCCCATCAAGGTGGATGAATTACGCATTGCTACCGCTGAAACCTATGATGTGATTGTTCAGCCGGAACAGGAGAAGCCTTTCACGATTTTCGCCGAAGCGCTCGACCGCACTGGCTATGCCAGGGCGACGCTGGCGCCCGCGGAAGGCATGAGCGGGGAAATTCCTCCGCTGCGCCCGCGTCCGCAATTGACCATGGCCGATATGGGAATGGATATGGGCGGCATGGACCATGGGCCAACGCCGGGCAAAAAAGAAAAGGCCATGCCGGGAATGGATCACGGGTCGTTGGCCGGAATGGATATGCCGAAGAAAGATCACGGGTCCATGGCCGGGATGGATATGCCGGGGATGGATAAGCCTGACATGCAAAGCGGCATCGCGCTAAAGGCGGCGAAGAAAGGCGGCAAGGTGCTGGTGTATGGTGATCTGAAAGCGATGGCGCCATATGCGGATTACCGCGCGCCGGATCGCGAGATCGAAATGAAGCTTACCGGCAACATGCAGCGCTATTTCTGGTCGATCGACGGCAAGAAATTTTCCGATGCCGAACCCATCCGCCTGAAATATGGCGAGCGGGTGCGCTTCACCTTCGTCAATGAGACGATGATGAGCCATCCGATGCATCTGCATGGCATGTGGATGCAACTGGATGTGGGAAAGAAAAAATTCAACCCGCTGAAACATGTTGTCAATGTGCCGCCCGGACAGTCATTAAGCGTCGATGTGCCGGCGGATGCGATGGGCGAATGGGCGTTTCATTGCCATCTGCTCTATCACATGATGACCGGCATGATGCGCAAGGTGATCGTCGAGGGCCCGGTTGCCGCCAATATTGAGACGGGTCATGAATAGGCGCGCCGGGGCGATTGCCGTAATATTCTGTTTACTGACAAATGGCGCGGACGCGATGGAGGAACATGAACCAAATTTCTTTTTTTTTCAGGCCGACCGGTTTGAATATCGCGCACAGGATGGCGACGACAGCCTGAACTGGGATGCGCAGGGCTGGTATGGCGGCGACACGGATAAGCTGTGGCTGAAAACCGAGGGCGAAAAGCGCATTGGCAGTAATGTCGATAAGGCCGAAGTTCAGCTTTTATATAGCCGTCTGATGACGGATTTTTTTGATGTGCAGGCAGGTGTGCGCTATGACCCGGAGCCGCATCCGCGGCGCAGCTATGCGGTGCTGGGTATTCAGGGCCTCGCGCCCTATTATTTTGAAACTGACGCGGCGCTGTTTCTGAGTAATAAAGGCGAACTGTCCGCCCGGTTTATGGCCGAATATGAACTGCTGCTGACCCAGCGGCTTATTTTGCAGCCTGCATTAGAGGTTAATCTGTCTGCGGAAGAAGTGAAGGAGCGCGGTATAGGCCCGGGCGTCAACGATATCGAACTGGGGCTGCGGCTGCGCTATGAAATACGGCGTGAATTCGCGCCTTATATCGGCGTCAATTGGGAGCGCAAACTGGGGCAGACCGCAGACATCGCACGTGCAGAGAGCGAGGAAATCGACGTTCCATCATTCGTTGCCGGTATCCGTTTCTGGTTTTAAATCCGTGTCAAACAGGCCCTCAGGCGCATAAGCCTGTATCGGACCGTCTGAGCGACCCGAGACATAGGTGACATTTCGTACCGGACACATGGGTTACACTTTTTGCTTGATTTGACAAGCGGGAGGTGGAGATGCCGTGGAGTGAGAGTTCGGTTATGGATGAACGCCTTCGATTTGTCGCCCGTTTGCTGGAAGGAGAGCAGATGACTTCGCTCTGCCGTGAGTTCGGTATCTCCCGTAAGACCGGTTACAAGATCTTTGACCGTTACAAGGAACACGGGCTTGACGCGCTGAGCGACCGCTCGCGGCGGCCTGTGCGCTACGCCAACCAGCTGCCGCAGATCGAAGCCGCGATTGTCACACTGAAGCGCGAGAAGCCGCATTGGGGCGCCCGCAAAATACGTGAGTTGCTGCTGCGGCGCCCGGCTGGCGAGATCAGGGTTCCCGCCAAAAGCACCATCCACGCCGTGATGGATCGCCATGGGCTTGTCAAACGCATGGGCCGCAAGCGCTGCCGCGCCCACGGCACGCCGCTGTCGCCGGGGCAAGCTCCCAACCAGTTATGGTGTGCTGATTACAAGGGCGAGTAGCCCGACACATAGGTGACATTTCGTACCGGACACATGGGCATACGTAACTGCATGGCGAATGCTGGGCCGCGTGGTATGCGCGATGCCGACAAGCCGCCGTCGCGGCGCTGACGGGTTTTGGAATAAAAGGAGTAAGACAAAATGACCAATGTATTGATTTAAGGTGTGCTGCAAGACAAGCCCGTGAAGAGCTCAAATTGCGTCGGTCCTTCCGCATTCTGCGCTTAACCGATCCGGTGACGGATTACGGCGGTTTAAAACCCGATCAAATATTTCCAAACTCCTGGAAAATCAGGGGTTTCCAGGCAAAGCGGCCAGGGTTCCCTGGCCCCGTGCTGAACTGTTTGTTGATTTGCACTGAGAATTGACCCTGGAGGGGGACAAATTTCCACCGAGAAGTGACCCATGTTTTGATCTTACCCCTGGCTTTTGGTTTGGGGGATATAGGAGTGATTGA
>Ga0209851_1000099_pt1 | contig 28611 bp, 25 predicted proteins | sample GWRWT4_14Oct14_FD_187195 | JGI IMG/M metagenome (GOLD analysis project Ga0209851, IMG submission 187195) | Sand microcosm microbial communities from a hyporheic zone in Columbia River, Washington, USA - GW-RW T4_14-Oct-14 (SPAdes) (version 2) | ecosystem: Engineered > Artificial ecosystem > Sand... | reverse complement strand
TGCTCCACCGGCGGCATAGGAGCGAGCGATGGCAGCAGGATCGAAATCCGCCCGCAGCAGCCCCTTGCTCGGGGAGGCGCGCTTGATCTCGGCAATCACCGCCGATTCCCCTCGCGCCATCCGATCCCGCAGGGCGCCGGAAAAATCCCGCAGGGGTGCCGCCTCCCGGGTGCGCTGTTGCAACGCCGGCAAGGGCAGGCGGGCGCTGCACTCGGCCACCTCCTCCCGCTTGCGCGCCAGAATGCGCGTCAACACATCATCGGCTGGGGTCATGGTCGTCATTCACCAAGTTCTCTTGATCGCTGCGCCAAGCGGTCCAGTCGCCGGCCGGCTTCGCCGCTGTCCACTGCCACAGTCGCCAGCGCCATGCCTTCGGCCAAATCGGACGCACGCCCTGCCACATGCAGCGCTGCAGCGGCATTGATCAGCACGATGTCCCGCGCCGCCCCCATCGCGCCCGCAAAGACGCCCCGCATCAAGGCCAGACTTTCACCCGGCGACTCGATTTGCAGAGACGCCAGCGATTGCCGCGGCAGCCCGAAATCCTCCGGCGTGAGCAGGCGGTTGATCACCTCTCCGTCGCGCAATTCCGCAACCCGGGTTGGCGCCTGGATGCTGATTTCATCCAGCCCATCCTCGGCGTGCACCACCATCACATGGCGGCTCCCCAGAGCGCCCAGCACCTGGGCCAGGGGCTCCACCCAGATGGCATCGAACACCCCCAGCAACTGGTTGGGCGCCCGCGCCGGGTTGGTCAGGGGACCCAGCAAATTGAACAGCGTGCGCACGCCCATCTCCCGACGCGGACCGATGGCATGACGCATGGCCCCGTGGTGTGCTGGCGCGAACAGAAAGCCGACGCCCAGCTCGTCGATGCAGCGGGCCACCGCATCAGGCGCAAGGTCCAGCCTCACGCCAGCCGCCTCGAGCACATCCGCGCTGCCGCTGCGGCTGGATACGGAGCGATTGCCATGCTTGGCCACCCGCCCTCCGGCGGCCGCCACCACAAAGGCCACGGCGGTGGACACATTGAACAAGCCGCGCCCGTCCCCTCCCGTTCCACAGGTGTCAACGAGGTAGCGCGTGTCGGCCACCGGGACCGGGGTGGCCAGTTCGCGCATGACCCGGGCGGCGGCCGCGATTTCAGTGACCGTCTCGCCCTTCATCCGCAAGCCCACCAGCAAGCCGCCAATCTGGGCGGGGGTCGCGTGGCCGGACATGATGGTGTGCATGACCGACGTCATCTCGGCATCGGCGAGATCCTCGCGGGTGATCAACCGGGCGATGGCCTGCGGCAAATCCATGTCGCCCACTGTCAGGCCGCCCGCGCCGGTCGGCCGGACTCGAGAAAGTTCCGCAGCAAGGCATGACCGTGCTCCGTCAGTATGGACTCGGGATGAAATTGCACGCCTTCCACCGCCAGATGGCGATGCCGCATGCCCATGATTTCCTCCCGCATGCCATCGGCTTCCAAAGTCCAGGCCGTCACCTCCAGGCAGTCGGGCAAACTGTCAGGGGCAACCACCAGGGAATGGTAGCGGGTGGCGGTGAACGGGCTGGGCAAGCCGCGGAACACGCCCTGACCGGTGTGAAAAACGGCAGAGGTCTTGCCGTGCATGAGTCGCCGGGCATGCACGATGCGCGCGCCGAAGGCCTGGCCAATGCTCTGGTGACCCAGGCACACGCCGAGAATGGGGATTTCACCGGCGAACCGCGTAATGGATGGCACCGAAATTCCCGCTTCATTGGGGGTACACGGGCCGGGGGAAATCACGATGTGGCTCGGAGCGAGCGCTTCAATCTGATCCAGCGTGATCTGGTCGTTGCGATGCACCGCCACCTCGCAACCCAACTCGCCCAGATACTGCACCAGGTTGTAGGTGAAGGAATCGTAGTTGTCGATCATCAGCACCATAGCGTCCACATCCTAATTCTTCAGGCCGGATGACATCCCAGCCCAAGGCTTGCGCCAACTGCTCGGAATCTGTATCGCCCCACACACCAACACCCAGGCGGATCGCCCAGAACAGCGGAACCGAAAGCACAACAGAGCTATTTTCACCCAGAAACGCCGTTCCATGAACCCCGCCAGCCAGCCGGAAAGCACATCAAGCGCCCAAAGCCTGATCCTGCTCGTGTGGAATGCGCTTCGGGCTTCGTCAAATGAAGGCAGCGCATGATGGGCGAGGTGGCAGCGAGGGGGTGGAGCATAGACTTTGCCCGTTCATTTTCAATGTCGCCATGACGCTCACCCGCTGGTACATGGCTGGCGACTTGCAACTCGGCAATGCCCCACCGGCAGATGAGAACCCCATCAAGCCGGCGCGATGTGCTGCAGACCGCCCAAATAGGGCCTCAGTGCCGGGGGGATCACGATGCCGCCATCGGCCTGCTGATGGTTCTCCAGCAGCGCGACCAAGGTACGGCCGACCGCCAGCCCCGAGCCATTGAGGGTATGGAGCCACTCCGGTTTGCCGGTCTCGGGATCCCGGTAACGCGCTTGCAGGCGCCGCGCCTGGAAGCTCTGGAACAGGCTGCAGGAGGAAATCTCGCGATACTGCCCCTGGCTGGGCAGCCAGACTTCCAGATCGTAGGTGCGAGCGGCGGCAAAGCCCATATCACCAGCGCACAAGGCCATGACGCGATAGGGCAGTTCCAGGGCCTGCAATACCGCCTCGGCGTGGCTGGTGAGCTCTTCCAGTTGGGTCTCGGATTGGTCCGGTCGGGCGAACTGCACCAGTTCCACCTTCTCGAACTGGTGCTGGCGGATCATGCCCCGCACGTCGCGTCCATAAGCCCCGGCCTCCGAGCGAAAACAGGGCGTATGGGCCACCAGACGCAACGGAAGTCGATAGGCCTCGAAGATCGCATCCCGGGCCAGATTGGTGACCGGGACCTCGGCCGTCGGGATGAGATACCACGGGACATCGCCCGCGAGCCGAAACAGATCCTGCTCGAACTTGGGCAGCTGGCCGGTGCCGAGCAGGCTCTGGGCGTTCACCAGGTAGGGAACATAGACTTCCTGATAGCCATGGCGGCTGGTGTGCAGGTCGAGCATGAACTGTGCCAGCGCCCGCTGCAGCCGGGCGTAGGCCCCGCGCAAGACGACAAAACGCGCGCCAGTGATCGTGCTGGCGGCGGCGAAATCCAAGCGCTCACCGGGCGCGCCCAGTTCCACATGATCCCTGGGGGTGAATGCAAACGTCGGGGGATTTCCCCAGCGGCGGATTTCCAGATTATCGGCCTCGGAGCGCCCGTCAGGCACCTCGGGATGCGGTAGATTGGGAATCTCCAGCAGCAGGGCATCGAGCTCCGCCTGCAAGACCCGCAGGCTCGCATCCCCTGCCTCCAGGCGACTCCCCAGATCGGCCACCTGGGCCAGGATGGGCTCCACCGCCTCACCACGAGCCTTGGCCTGCCCGACCTGTTTGGAAATGGCATTGCGGGTGTTGCGCAAGCCTTCCACTTCGACCTGTAGCGCCTTGCGGCGGGATTCCAGTTCGGTCAGCCGGGCACGGTCCAGGGTGTAGCCGCGGCGGGCCAGAGCCGCCTCGGTGGCTTCCAGGTCCTGACGGTAGCAACGGGGATCAAGCATGGAACATCCTTCAATGGGTAAACATCAGGCCATCAGACGACGGGCACAGGCCATCCCGGCCGCCACCGCGCTCAGGCTCAGCGCCACATTGGCCAGCACATTGACCAAGGCCTTGCCCTGCGCACCCTGGCTCCAGAGCTGCAGCGTTTCCAGGGAAAAGGCCGAAAAGGTGGTAAAGCCGCCGAGAAAACCCGTGATGGCCCAGACCCGAATCGCGAGCGCCCACTCCGGCCGGCGCTGACCATACAAGAACAGCGCGCCGATGCCAAAGCCGCCCAGCACATTGACGGCCAGGGTTCCCGAGGGAAAAGCCCAGGGCAGACGGGTGGACAGTGTAACCAGCCCGTAGCGGGCCATGGCGCCCAGTCCGCCCCCCAACCCTACCGCCAAGGGGAGCATCCAGTCTTTCATGGTGTTTTATTCGCATGGGCTTCGTTCAGGCCAGCCCGCGCTTGCCGATCGCGCTCCCGCAACTGGGCCAGCCGTTCGCCGATGCGCAATTCCAGGCCCCGAGGCACGGGATGGTAATAGCGCGTCTCGCCCAGCTCCTCAGGCAGATAACGCTCCCCGGCGGCATAGGCGTCGGGTTCGTCATGGGCGTAGCGATAGCGCTGGCCGTATCCCAGTTTTTTCATCAGCGCGGTGGGCGCGTTGCGCAGGTGCAGCGGAACCGGCAGCGAGCCATGCTGGGTCACCTCGGCCCGGGCCCGATCGAAGGCCACATAAACCGCATTGCTCTTGGGCGCGCAGGCCAGGTATACGGCCACCTGCGCCAATGCCAGATGACCTTCGGGCGAACCCAGGCGCTCCTGGGTTTCCCACGCATTCAGCGACAATTGCAGAGCACGGGGATCAGCATTGCCGATGTCCTCGCTGGCCATGCGCACCAGCCGGCGGGCGAGATAAAGGGGGTCGGTCCCGCCATCAAGCATGCGCGCCAGCCAGTACAGCGCCCCATCCGGGGAGGATCCGCGCACCGCCTTGTGCAGCGCGGAGATCTGGTCGTAGAAGGTGTCACCCTGTTTGTCGAACTGGCGCGCCCCGCTGCCCGCGAGCAGCCGCTCGACCTGGGCCGCATCCAGGGTCCCGTCCTGGCCCACCAGTTGCGCCCCCAGTTCCAGCAAGCTCAGCAGGCGGCGGGCATCGCCATCCGCGGCAGCGACAAGCAAGTCGCGGGCCGCGGCGGGCACCGCCAGTCGCCACGTTCCCAGCCCCCGTTCAGCGTCTGTCAGCGCCCGCTCCAGCACCTGCATGAGCTCGGCCGGCGCCAGCGCCTGCAGCACGTACACCCGGGCGCGCGACAACAAAGCCTTGTTGAGCTCGAAGGACGGATTTTCCGTCGTGGCCCCGATGAAGACCAGGGTACCGTCCTCCAGATGAGGCAGGAAGGCGTCCTGCTGGGCCTTGTTGAAGCGATGCACCTCGTCGAGGAAAAGGACGGTACCCCGGCCGTGGGCCGCCCGCTCGCGGCGCGCCGCCTCCACCGCCTCGCGCACTTCCCGCACTCCCGCCAGCACGGCGGACAGGTTGAGAAAGGCCAGATCCGCCTGCTGAGCCATCAATCGCGCCAGGGTGGTCTTGCCGGTCCCCGGCGGTCCCCACAGGATCATGGAGTGGAGATTGCCTCCCTCCAGGATCCGCCGCAACGGCTGACCCGGCCCCAGCAAGGTGGACTGGCCAACCACATCCTCCAACCGCTGGGGACGCAGCCGGTCCGCCAGCGGCGCCTCGGGGCCAGCGGGTGCGAACAGCGCGGACTGGTCTCCGCTGCTGACCATCAGGACAACCGCCTCAAGCGCCGGTCATCCAAAAACCAATACCGGATTGGGCCAGCCAACAAAGCCAATCCCAAGGCGGCGCCCGCCCCATTGGTCAAGACATCCCAGCGATCGAAACTGCGATATCCGGTTGTTTGTTGCGCAAACTCGATCCCCAGGCCGAACACCCCCAAAGCCGCCCACAGCGGCAACCAGCGTCGCAGTGGGATGAAAAGCCCGAACCAGGCCCCCATCGTGCCATAGGCCATCAGATGCGCCAGCTTGTCATGGCGGCTCGGCAGCGCGCCGGCATCCAGTGGAATCAGGCTGGCCCAGGCCAGCACCAAGAGGCCCACGCCACCCAGCGCCAGGCCGATCCACCGCCACGCCGCAGGATTCATTCCTCGATCACCTCGACCCCCGGGGGCAGCTTGAGACGAAACACAGCGCTGTCGATCGGCCCGTTGACCTGCACCTGGGTGAAGTCCACACGGGTGCGCTGGTCGAAGTGATCTTCCAGTTCCATGCGCCGGACTACCCCCTCACTCAGCCCCAGTCGGATGGTGCGAAAATCCGTATCGGCATTGCGCGGCGTCAGGCTCACCCAGTTGAGACCGTCGCGCACCGGGCCTTCTGCAATCTCGAATTGTGCCGACAAATCCCCCTGGCCACTCAGCAACAAGGCCGGCGTGGATGCCAGTGCCTGGTCCACGGGGCGGCGGGTCACCTGCGCCAGCGGCTGGTCGTACAACTGCAAGGTTTTGCCATCGCTCAGGATGACCTGATTGGAGCCTCCCTCATATTCCCAGCGAAACCGGCCGGGACGGGCAATCCAGATCCGGCCGCTTTCGGTTCGGGCAGCCTGACCCTGAGCTGCGGGCACGGTCTGCACGAAACGGGCTTCGAAAGTCCGCACCTTGACGTTGAAAGATTCCAGATCCTGCAGGCCACCCGCCCAGGCAACGGCCATTCCGGCCAGCCACAACGCACACGCGCCCCACAGTCGCAAACCAATACCCATTTCTATCCTCTGTGTTCGATTCATGGCGTTCAGTCCTGCCCCGCCGGAGGGGGCGCCAGCACTTCGCGCGAGCCATTGGGTTGCAGGGCGCCCACCACGCCCGCCCGTTCCATGGCTTCCACCAGGCGCGCCGCCCGGTTGTAGCCAATGCGCAGCCGGCGCTGCACGCCGGAGACCGAAGCCTTGCGCGACTCGGTCACCAGTCGCAAGGCATCATCGTAGAGGGGGTCCTGCTCAGGATCCCCGCCCCCTTCGCCGCCGGCAAAGCTTGCACTGTCCTCATCGGGTCCTTGCAGGACCTCATCCAGATACGTCGGTGGACCCAGGGTCTTGAGATAACCCACCACGCGATGGACCTCCGCGTCGGAAGCGAATGCCCCATGGACGCGCTGGGGATAACCGGTGCCGGGCGGCAAGTAAAGCATGTCGCCATGACCCAGCAGGGCCTCGGCGCCCATCTGGTCGAGAATGGTGCGCGAATCAATCTTGCTGGACACCTGAAACGCGACACGGGTGGGAATGTTGGCCTTGATGAGACCGGTGATCACGTCCACCGACGGCCGCTGCGTCGCTAGGATCAGATGAATGCCGGAAGCCCGGGCCTTCTGGGCGAGGCGGGCAATCAATTCCTCTACCTTCTTGCCGGCCACCATCATCAGGTCGGCCAGCTCATCGATGACCACCACCAGATACGGCAGCGACGCCAGCACCGTCGGATTGCCTTCACCATCCAACGGCCGCAGTGGATCACTCAAAGGCGTCCCGGCCTGTGCCGATTCCGTCACGCGCCGATTGAGACCGGCGATGTTGCGCACGCCCAAGGCGGCCATCAGCCGATAGCGCCGATCCATCTCCGCCACACACCAGCGCAGCGCGTTCGCGGTATCCCGCATGTCGGTGACGACCGGCGCCAACAAATGGGGAATGCCCTCGTAGACCGACAGCTCCAGCATCTTGGGGTCCACAAGAATCATCCGCACCTGCTCGGCGCTGGCCTTGTAGAGCAGGCTCAGCAGCATGGCATTGATGGCCACCGATTTGCCCGAGCCGGTGGTGCCGGCGACCAGCAAGTGGGGCATGCGCCCCAGATCCGCCACCACCGGCTGGCCGCCGATGTCCTTGCCCAGCGCCAGGGTCAGCGGCGAGGCCGACTGGTCATAGGCTAGTGAGCGCAGGATCTCGCTCAGACACACCAGCTCCCGCCGGGGATTGGGAATCTCCAGTCCCACCACGGACTTGCCCGGAATGACTTCCACCACCCGCACGCTCACCGCCGACAGCGCACGGGCCAGATCCTTGGCGAGCCCGGAGATCTGGCTCACCTTGACCCCCGGCGCCGGCTGCAGCTCGAAACGGGTGATGACCGGGCCCGGATGGACCGCCACCACCTTCACCGTCACGCCGAAGTCGGCGAGCTTGATCTCCACCAGCCGGGACAACCCCTCCAATGCCTCGGGCGTATAGGCAGTTTCCATCGGCTGTGGCGGATCCAGCAAAGCCAGGGGCGGCAATGGGGAGTCGGGCTGGTCCTTGAAGATGGGCACCTGGCGTTCGCGCTCGACACGATCACTGATCTCCACCGGGCGCGGCTGCGGCTCGATCCGCACACCGTCGTCCACCCCACTCCGTGGTCGCGGCGCCCGGGGAGGCCGCTCGGGACGAATCGCAACGGGTACAGGGCGGGCGGCGCGGCGTGTCCGCCATGCCCCAGGCACGGCGCGCAGGCGCCGCAAGCCCTGCAACGCCAGGCGGCCGGTGCGATCCAGCAGCAGCACCCACGACCAATGGGTCGCCAAGGTAATGCCCACCAACATGAGCGGCATCAGAATCAGGGTGGACCCCAGGGGATTGAAAGCCGCCAGGGCGCCCTCCGCGACCTTGTCCCCGATCCAGCCGCCGGCGCCCCGTGGCAAGGCCAGCAGATCCTCACGCAGATGCAGGGCCGCCAGCCCGCTCGCCGGCAGGATGGCCAGCACGCCGCCGAAAATGCGCCAACCCAGCTCGCTCCGGTGGGCTGGAAGCGATTCATGGGGGCGAAACTGGCGCCATCCGGCATAGGCCAGCAAAGGGGACAGGCCGTACGCCAGGTAACCGAATGCCGTCAACAGGGCATCGGCCAGCCAAGCGCCCAGCACGCCCCCCCGATTGCGCACCGGGCCCGCATCACCGACCTGACTCCAGCTTGGATCCCCGGCATCGAAGCTGAGCAACGCGACGAGCAGGTACCCCGCCAGCGCAGCGCTCAGCAACAAAATCGCCTCCCGCATGCCGCGCACCGCTGGCCCGGCGCGGGAGGAAGGGGATGGGCCGGAAGTTGGCGCTGGTGACAAAGGAATCCTCTCGACGGTTAGGCCGGCGCTGGGTCGGCTCGCACCCGGTCATCCACGAGCCTGCCGCCACGGATGCTCAAGGCGGACGCCAGGCTGGCCGGTTCTTCCCCCGCCGGTGTCCGGGCCAGTGCAGCCACATGAGGCAATAGGGCCGCAGACAGGGCCTGGGATGCCGTCCGGGGCACGGCGCCGGGCAGGTTGGTGACCCCCAGATGCCAGACGCCATGGCGCAAATAAGCGGGATCATCATACCCACGGGGCGCCATGGTTTCCACGCACCCCCCCTGGTCGATGGAAATATCCACAATCACCGTGCCCGGCTGCATGCGCCGCACCATGGCTTCGGTCACCACCGCCGGGGCACGGCGACCGGGCAACAACACCGCTCCCACCACCAGATCGGCGGCCGCAACCGCTTCGGCCAGGGCTTCTCCATAGGGGTAGAGGGTCGCCACGTTGGCCCCTAGCGCCCCTGCGGCGTCCAGTGCCGCCTGTTTCAGGTCGAAGGCCGTCACCTCCGCATCCAGCGCCGCCGCGGCACCAATGGCAGCCAGTCCCGCCTGACCACAGCCCACCACCACCACCCGGGCGCGAGGGACGCCGGGCATCTTCCCCAGCAGCACGCCCCGACCGCCATTCACGCCCTGCAACCAGCGCGCACCCTGGTGGATCGCCAGCACCCCGGCGATGCGGCTCATGGGCGCGAGCAGCGGAAAATGATCCCCTTCGCTCACTGTCTCGAATGCCCAGGCGTCAAGACCGATACGGCACAGCGCGTCCAGCAATTCCGGCGCCGCGGCCAGATGAAGAAAAGAAAACAGGCGATGATCCGCGCGCAGCAACGGCCACTCGGGCGGTATTGGTTCCTTCACCTTGACGATCAATTCACCGGCCGCATAAGTCGCTGCCGCATCGGCGGCGATCTCCACGCCGGCCAGGCGGTAAGCCGCATCGGTATAGCCCGTGGCCGCACCGGCGCCGGCCTGCAGGGTGACGGTGTGGCCTGCCCGCACCAGGGCGGCGCAGGCATCGGGGATGAGCGCCACGCGGCCCTCATGGGATTTGATTTCCTTCGGGATGGCAATGTGCATTTTTGGAACTCCTGGCAAAACCCGTCCGATAAGACGGAGCGTACAATTCAAGTCCCCTGTCTCAATGCAATAGGCCTTCCATGCTTCAGGACATCCGTGTCCATGCTCGGCTCGATGACATCAATCCGGCTCAATGGGATGCCCTCGATCCGAGCGGCTATCCCTTCTTGCGCCATGCCTTCCTGAGTGCCCTGGAGCATACCGGCTGCGTCGGACCCGGCTCAGGCTGGCAAGCCTGCCATCTGGCGGCTTATGCGGACGGCCGTCTGTGCGCCGCCCTGCCGCTCTATCGGAAAGCCCATTCCCTGGGCGAATTTGTCTTCGATTTTGCCTGGGCGGATGCCTACGACCGCCTCGGTTTGAGTTATTACCCCAAATTGGTCAACGCCATCCCTTTCACGCCGGCCGGCGGCCCCCGCGCCCTGCCGACGACCGCTGAAGCCGCGGAACTGCATCTTGGCCTGCTGCGCGCCGCAATGAGGCTGATGGACCGCGACGGCCTGTCCTCGTTTCACTGCCTCTTCCCCGAGGAAGCCCAGGCCCGGCGCTGGTCCCGGGAAAGCGGCATGCTGCTGCGCCGCGCCTGCCAGTTCCGTTGGCATAATGCGGGCTTTGCCCATTTCGACGACCACCTGGCAAGCTTCAGCGCCGAAAAACGCAAGAAAATCCGTCGCGAACGGCGCCGGGTAGCCGAGACGGGCCTGAGCCTGGAAACCTGGGCCGGCCGGGAGATGACGCCAAGGCGTTGGCAGGCGATCTATCCCCTGCTCGCCGACACGTTTCATCGCCACGGTCATCGCCCCTATCTCAATCAGGCCTTCTTCGAGGAAGTTGGACGCACCCTGGGCGATCAAATGCACCTCTTCGTCGCCCTGGATGGCGCCACTCCGGTCGGCGCCGCGCTCACCTTCAGTGATACCCAAACGCTCTATGGCCGCTATTGGGGCGTCAACGGGCAGTGGGATTGCCTCCATTTCGAGTTGTGTTACCACTTGGGGATCGAACACTGCATTGCCCATGGCCTCGCCGCCTACGATCCCGGCACCCAGGGGGAACACAAGCTGCCCCGGGGGTTTCTCCCCACTTTAAGCTGGTCGTTGCACTGGATCGCCGATCCTCGCCTGCGGGCGGCCATCGGTGATTTCGTGGGACAGGAAGCCCTGTGGGTCGACCGTTATGCTGCGCAGATGGCGAGCCACAGTCCACTCAAGTCATCCGCGCCGTGATCACTGTACTGCGTCTCCAGGACCCGCCGGACCACTTCCCGGATCCGGCCCGCGCCTTGCGAGAACCCAACGGTCTGCTGGCGATTGGGGGAGACCTGTCGCCGCCTCGGCTGGTGGCCGCTTACCGGCGGGGGATCTTCCCCTGGTACAACCCCGGCGAATCCATCCTGTGGTGGTCGCCCGATCCGCGGGCCATCATGCTCCCGGCCGCGGTCCATGTGTCGCACCGCCTGCGCCGCCGCATGCGCAAGTCACCCTATCGCGTCAGCCTGAACGAGGCATTCCAGCAAGTCGTAACAACATGCGCCGCACCGCGCAAAAGCGGCCCCGGGACATGGCTGGTTCCCGAGATGCAGCAGGCCTATGGCCATCTGCATCGCGCCGGTTTCGCCCATTCAATCGAGCTGTGGCAGGGCGCCGATCTGGTGGGCGGCCTGTACGGCATTGCCCTGGGGCGGGCCTTCTTCGGGGAGTCCATGTTCAGCCGGGTGCCGGACGCATCCAAGATGCTGCTGGCAATCCTCGGGCAACAACTGGCGCGGCGGGGCTATCGTCTGATCGACGGGCAGGTGGCTTCGGACCACCTGTTGCGCATGGGCGCCCAATTGTGGACCCGTGAGCGCTTCCTGCACGAACTCGCGCTGGCGATTGCGCAAAGTCCGTCCAGCCCGCTGACGCCGCTGGATGCCGACCTGCTCACGCCCGCTGGCGCAGTGTCCGACAACCACGCGCCCGTTGAACAAGAACCCGCCTTGTAGCACAATCCCAGCCCTTCGCAGGGCATTCCGCCCTTCTCATGATCGGGTTGCCATGTCCAAAGAAGATATGATCGAAATGCAGGGCAAGGTCATTGAAACCTTGCCGAACACCACCTTCCGGGTCCAATTGGAAAACGGGCATGTCGTCACTGCCCACATCTCGGGCAAGATGCGCAAGCATTACATCCGCATCCTGACCGGCGACATGGTGACCGTCCAGCTCACCCCTTACGACCTCAGCAAGGGCCGCATCGTTTTCCGGGGTCGCTAAACGGCCACAGCCCGCGACTCGACCTCCAGCGACAACTGATCGTCCGTCACGTCGACTCGGACGTTCCCCCCTTCGGACAAGCGCCCGAACAGGATTTCATCGGCCAATGGCCGCTTGATGTGCTCCTGGATCACCCGCGCCATGGGTCGGGCGCCCATATGGGGATCATAGCCGCGCTCCGCCAGCCAGGCGCGCGCCGCGTCGCTCACCGTCAAGTGCACGCGCTTGCCCTCCAGCTGGACCTCCAGCTGCGTCAGGAACTTGTCGACCACATGCAGAATGGTCCCTGCATCCAGCGGCTTGAACTGGACAATGGCATCCAGGCGATTGCGGAATTCCGGTGAAAATGCCCGCTTGAGGGTTTCCATCACATCCGTCTGGTGGTCCTGGATGGCAAATCCCATCGAGGCGCGCTGCATCGCCTCCGCCCCGGCATTGGTGGTCATCACCAGGATGACATTGCGGAAATCCACCTTGCGGCCGTTGTTGTCCGTCAGGGTGCCGTGGTCCATGACCTGCAGCAGGAGGTTGAAGACATCCGGATGGGCCTTCTCGATCTCATCCAGCAGCACCACCGCATGCGGCGTCTTGAGAATCGCGTCGGTCAACAGCCCGCCCTGATCGAAACCCACGTAGCCGGGAGGCGCGCCAATCAGTCGCGAGACGGTGTGCCGTTCCATGTATTCGGACATGTCGAAACGGATCAGCTCGATGCCCAACACCTGGGCCAACTGACGGGTGACCTCGGTTTTGCCCACCCCCGTGGGGCCAGCGAACAGGAAGCTGCCGATGGGCCGATCCGGGTGCCCCAGGCCTGAACGGTTCATCTTGATGGCGTTGGCCAGATTGGCAATGGCCTCATCCTGACCATAGATCACCAGCTTCAGGTCCCGATCCAGGTTGCGCATGGTATCGCGGTCGGAGCGGGAAACCTGTTTGGGTGGAATACGCGCCACCTTCGCGATGATCGCTTCCATATCGCCGGCGGTGACGGTTTTTCGCCGGCGGCTCTCCGGCAGCAACTGGAGACTGGCGCCCGCTTCGTCCACCACATCGATGGCCTTGTCCGGCAGGTGACGATCCGTGATGTAGCGCGCCGACAACTCCGCTGCGGCGCGCAGGGCGGGCTGGGTATAGCGAACCTTGTGAAACTCCTCGAAATGGCGCTGCAGGCCTTTGAGGATCTGATAGGTTTCATCCACCGTGGGTTCGGGGACATCGATCTTCTGGAAGCGCCGGGCCAAGGCGCGATCTTTCTCGAAAATACCGCGATATTCCTGGTAGGTCGTCGATCCGATGCATTTCAGATCGCCCGAGGCCAACATGGGCTTGAGCAGGTTGGAGGCATCCATCACCCCGCCCGAGGCAGAACCAGCCCCGATCAAGGTGTGGATTTCATCAATGAACAGCACTGCCCCCTTCTGCTTGCGCAATTGGGACAGCACTCCCTTCAGACGCTTTTCGAAATCGCCGCGGTATTTGGTGCCCGCCACCAGTGCCCCCAGATCGAGGGAATAGATGGTCGATTCCTTGAGCACATCAGGCACACGACCCTGGGTGATGAGCCACGCCAAGCCCTCGGCAATTGCCGTCTTGCCCACCCCGGCCTCGCCTACCAGCAAGGGGTTGTTCTTGCGGCGGCGACAAAGAATCTGCACCACCCGCTCCACTTCGGCCTCGCGCCCGATCAAGGGATCGATGCGCCCGCGGCGCGCCCGCGTGTTGAGATTGGCGGCATACAGATCAAGTGGGCTGGCGCTTTCCTCGCGTTCGCCCGCGCTATCAGCACTCTCGCCAGGAGCACTGCCGTCCTCGGGCTCCTCGTGATCGTGGACCTTGCGGATGCCGTGGGAAATGAAGTTGACCACATCCAGGCGCGAGACCGATTGCTTGTTGAGCAGAAAGACCGCCTGGGCCTCCTGCTCACTGAAAATGGCCACCAGCACATTGAGCGCGGTGACCTCTTTCTTGCCGGCCGATTGCACATGGAAGAAGGCCCGTTGCAGCACCCGCTGAAACCCCAGCGTGGGCTGGACGTCGTGGTGATCGCGCCCACCCACCACCGGTGTATGGCTGTCGATGTATTCGCGCAACTCCCGCCCCAGTTGGCTCAGATCCGCACCGCACAGGCGCAGCGCTTCGGCCACCATGGCGTTGTCGAGCAAGGACAGGAGCAAGTGTTCCACGGTAATGAACTCGTGCCGCTTGGCACGGGCCTCGTTGAACGCGGCGTTGATGGCGAATTCCAGCTCTTTGCTCAACATGGCGAACGCTCCGTGGCGGGCGCAGGCCGTCTGTCAACATCTGGACAGACCGGCGGGCTGATGATCAACAAATCCTACTGCTCGAAAAAACTCAGGCCTCCTCCATGGAGGACATCAAAGGGTGCTGGTGCTTACGCGCATACTCGTTCACTTGGGACACCTTGGTCTCGGCGATCTGGGCCGGGTAGACACCGCACACTGCCCTGCCTTGGGTATGCACCTGAAGCATCACATGGGTCGCCTGGGTCCGATCCATGCTGAAGAACCGCTCCAGAATATGCACCACGAACTCCATGGGGGTGAAGTCATCGTTCAGCAGCACCACTTTGTAGAGCGGCGGTGGTTTGAGCTTGGGCTTGGCGTTTTCAACGACCGCGTCGCCGTCGCCCTCACCCGGCCGGTTGGATTCCATCATACGCGCAAAGCAGCCATTGGAAACACAGCCAATACCTCATCCGATTCGTTGCCATTCCGGATCAATCCGGATTTTGGAGTCGGATCCTAATGCCTATTGTGGCGAGGAGGGGCGCGATTGAAAAGGGCGCGAAGCGTCCATGGCCACGCGTATGGACAGGCAAGAAAAGCGCCAAATCAGAAGCGGACCAGGGCGGATCCCCAGGTAAAGCCGCCACCAAAGGCTTCCAGCAACAAAAGCTGTCCGCGGCGAATGCGACCATCCCGCACCGCGACATCCAGCGCCAGCGGAATGGAAGCAGAGGAGGTATTGCCATGGCGGTCGACCGTGACCACCACCTGGTCCATCGGCAAGCCGAGGCGGCGTGCAGTGGCCTGGATGATGCGGACATTGGCCTGATGGGGAATCAGCCAGTCCAGTTCCGATTTATCGTGGCCAAAACGGTGCAGGCACTCCTCCACGCTCTGGCCCAAGGTGGCGACCGCAACCTTGAATACCTCACTCCCCCGCATGGTAAGGTAGGTGCCGTCCAGCTTATCGAAGTCACGCCCGACGCCACCGGGAAATTCCAACAGCTCTCGATGACGCCCATCGGCATGAATGAGGCTGCCGATGATGCCAGGCTCCGCCGCCGCCTCCAGGATCACGGCCCCCGCGCCATCACCGAACAACACACAGGTCCCCCGGTCATTCCAATCCACCAGCTTGGACATCATCTCGGCGCCCACCACGAGCACCCGCCGCGCGTCTCCTGTGCGGATGAACTTGTCGGCGACATTCAGGGCGTAGATAAAGCCGCTACAAGCCGCTTCCAGGGTGAACGCCCCAATGCCGGCAATGCCCAAGCGTTCCTGCAGCATGGTGGCGCTATTGGGAAAGATCTGGTCCGGGGTGGTGGTGCCCATCACGATCAGGTCGAGGTCTTCCGGCGCCAGTCCCGCCATGGCCAGCGCTTGCCGCGCGGCCTGTTCGGCCATCATGCTGACCGTTTCGTCCGGCGCGCTGATATGGCGCTCCACGATCCCCGTGCGCTCGCGAATCCAGGCATCGCTGGTGTCCAGACGGGCTTCCAGGTCGGCATTGGTGAGCAGTTGTCGCGGCAGATAGCTTCCTGTCGAAACGATCCGTGAATAAATCGGTGTCACTGTCCTTCTCCATGGGCCCGCGCTTGCAGGGCCGAACCCACCAGATGCGCAATGCGATCGGGCACTGACATCTGGGCGGCGCGCAGCCCCAGGCGTATGGCATTGGCGAAGGCCAGTTCATCCGCGCCGCCATGGCTTTTGATCACGATACCTTGCAGTCCCAGCAGGCTGGCGCCGTTGTAGAGGCGCGGATCCATGCGACGCTTGAGTGCCTTCAGTACCGGAAGCGATATCAGTCCGGCCAGCTTGGTCAAGGAGTTACGTCCATATTCCTGGCGAATGAACTCACTCAGCATATGGGCCAATCCTTCGCTGGTCTTGAGGGCCACATTGCCCACGAAACCGTCGCACACCACGACATCCACCGTGCCGCCGTAGATGTCATTGCCCTCGACAAAACCGTAGTAGTTGACCGCGCCGTCCTGCAACAGCCGAGCCGCCTGCTTGACCCGCTCCACCCCCTTGATTTCCTCCACACCCATATTGAGCAGCCCCACCTTGGGGCGTGCGATATGGTCGACGGCCTGGCACATCACCGAGCCCATGACGGCGAACTGATAGAGCTGTTCGGGCGTACAGTCGGCATTGGCGCCCAAATCAAGCACGTAAGTATGGCCGCGCTGGCTGGGAAGTGCCGAGATAATGGCGGGACGGTCGACTCCAGGCAGGGTCTTGAGAACGAAGCGGGCGGTCGCCATGAGCGCGCCCGTGTTGCCCGCGCTGACCATGACGTCGCATTGACCGGTCTTCACCAGATCGATGGCCACGCGCATGGAGGAGTCTTTCTTGCCGCGCAGCGCTTTGGCCGGGGATTCGTCCATCGCCACCACTTCCGTGGCGGGCTGGATCACCAGCCGCTCGGAAACTCGGGCGCGGCGGCGGGACAGTTCGTTTTCCAGGGCCTCGGCACGACCCACCAGCGTCAGATGCAGGTCATTGTATTCCGCCAAGGCCGACAGGGCTGCCGGAACGACCACGGATGGCCCGAAATCCCCGCCCATGGCATCCAGGGACATATGAACTGTTTTATCCATTCCGCTACGCCAACCCCGGTTTCGCCCGTCCGCCTGAAAGCTGAAAATGCGCGTTTCCAATTCAGGCGGGAACTCAATAAAACCGGTTTGCCGGCATCAACCCCCACTGACCAGGCAAGCCGGAGGCCAATTATTCGTCGCTGGCACCGCCGAGGATCTTGCGCCCGCGATAGTAGCCGTTAGGGGTCAGGTGATGGCGACGATGGGTCTCGCCCGTCACCGGATCCACGGACAGGAAAGGGTTGGTCAGGGCGTCGTGGGCACGGCGCATGCCGCGCTTGGAACGGGTCTTGCGATTTTGTTGTACGGCCATGTTCTTGAACTCCAGTTATTTCAGGACGCGGCCCCAAGGGGCATCCACGTCAAAATGCTCATTCTTTCCGTTTGAGGACAGCGAACGGATTTCCGTCTTCATTCCCCGACTTGTCATGGGATGGCAGCAAACACTGCGGATGCAAGGCCACAATCGGCAAGGCCAACAGGGCTTCATCCTCCACAAGATCCGCCAGCCGCACCGGCTGCCCCTCGGTGAGCAGAGGCTCTACATCGCCAGGCAAGTCAGACAAGGCCGACTCATCCGCCAGCGCCATGAGCTCAATGCTGCCCGCCAACTCATGCCGAACCGGTTGCAGGCAGCGCTGACAAGTCAGCATCACGCTGCCCTGGATGGCCCCTGTAACCCGCGATCGCCCCTGGTCGTCGCGGAAAAACGCCAGCGCAAAACTCACTTCCCCATCCGGGGTCGCCGCCATCTGCATCAAGCGATCCAGAGCGGTTACCGTGAAGACACCCTCGATCCGCTCGCGCTTCGCCGCGAACCGCTCGACGTCGATTAATTTGGGCAGGGCGCCGGACATAAGCGCGCGATAATAGCGGCTTTCACCCCATCCTGTAAACCAGAAAAAGCGTGTCCGGCGTTCAATCGGCCACCCATAACGACTCCATGTGAGGTTGAGGCAACGCAAATTCAGCGGGGTAACCCACTGCCGTGAGATAGAGTCCGTCTGGCGGCGCGGTTACCCCGCCCAGCACCCGATCGCGGTGGGCCAACACCTCCGCGACCCAGGACACCGGGCGATCCCCTTTGCCAACCGCCATGAGCACGCCCGCGATATTGCGCACCATGTGCTGCAGAAACGCGTTGGCCTGGATGTCCAGCACCACCAGGGAACCACGGCGCTGCACCGACAACTGCTGCACGGTACGAATCGGCGACTTGGCCTGGCATGCCTGCGCGCGAAACGAGGAAAAATCATGTTCGCCAATCAGCATCAGGGCTGCTTCGGCCATACGCGCGACATCAAGTGGATAGTGGAACCAACTGACCCGGCCGGCTCCCAGCGCACTGCGGGCCCGGTCATCACGAATCAGGTAACGGTAGCGCCGCCATGTTGCGCTGAAGCGGGCATGAAAGGATTCCGGGACAGGTTGCGCCCATTGCACCGCCACGCTGGGCGGCAAATAGCGATTGACCCCCAGCACCCAGGCTTCCGCATCACGCGTCACCGGACTGTCGAAATGCACCACCTGACCCCGCGCGTGAACCCCGGCATCGGTCCGACCCGCTGCCGTGATCGATACGGGCATGGCCGCAACCCGGCCCAAGGCCCCCTCCAGGACGGTCTGCACAGTATGCGGCGTATGCCGTTGCGCCTGCCAACCATGAAACGGGGTGCCGAGATATTCAACGCCGAGGGCAATACGCATGGCTGAGGATCTATGCGATTCCTGAAGAAAACGGAACCATCATGCCAAAAAACAGCGCGGGGGCACCGGTGGCGCCCCCGCTTGGTTGAACCAAGAATGATGAGGTCAAGACATCAGAATCGCGGCGGCAACTGGGCCCGCAGGGTTTCCGCTTCACGGCGCTGATCAGGCGAGCCTTCCTTGATCACTTCCTCGATCAATGTGCGCGCCCCATCCACATCATCCAGTTCCATATACTGCCGCGCCAGATCCAGGCGCGTGCCATGATCATCCCGGGTACCAAAGTCTTCGATATCCAGCGTTCCGGTTCCCGGCACATCCACCATCAGTGCCTGGGCGGTCTCGTTGTCCACCATCCCCGCACGACCTTCCACCTGACCCATCAATTCATGGGCCTCGGCCTGCTGCTCGGCGGTACCTTCCAGCAGCGCCTGTTCCAACTCCCGACGCGCTGCGGTGAACTCTTCCATGCCCAGATAGACCCGCGCCATGTCGAGATGCTTCTCGATGGTGTTCTCCGATTGGGTTTCTGCCTCCGGCTCAAGGTTGCCAACAGAGAACTCAAACGGCAGATCGCCTGGATCCGTTGCGGCAGCAAGCTCAACGCCAGTCTCCGGACTCAGCGCCAAATCCGGACGCCGACCGAGAACCTCCGTCGCCGCCTCTCCATCCGCATGGGGTGCCTGCTTGTTCGGAGCAGGATCCGATGCCGCCCACACAGAGTCGCTGGCGCCGGATGGCCCCAGATCCAAATCCAGGAAATCCCCCCCAGCCATCGAGAGTGGTGGCGCGTTCTTGAACAAGGGCTCATCGGGAAGCATCTGTTGGCCCATCATCATGCAGCGCTCCCAAGCCGAATCCGCCTGTCCCTGAGGCTCGGCCGCAAGCGCCTGGGCATGCTTGAGAAATCCGGCCTTGTCCGACGCGGCAAACAGGACCTCCAGACGCTTGAGCTTGAGATCACGCCGTTCGGGCTGACGGGTCAATGCCTGCTCCACCACCGCCAAGGCCTCATCGAATAACCCATAGGTCAGGTTGAAGTCTGCTTCGGCGAGGGGATCTTCCTGATCCACGCCCAAGGGGGTTTCAGGTGAAAATGAGCTCAGTCCGGGCTGGGTATCCGGCTCAGGCTCATGTCCGCCTTCCGCAAAGCCCTTGTCCTCAGCCCAGACGGGTTCCTGGCGATTTCCGCCCGTCATATGAGGCGCCGTCGCTGTCAGCTTGTCCTCCCCATCGCTGTTAAGAACGAAATCAATTTCTTCTTCTTGCGGGTCCGCAGTCTGTCGCCGACGCCAGAACAACCAGCCCAACAGCCCGGCGGCAGCGGCCACGAGCACCAACCACCAAGATCCCAACAATCCCGATCCACCCTCCGCTGCATCCACCGCCGGAGTCGGGGATTGCACTGGGTCAACCGGCACTTCCGTGGATGTCGCAGGTTGCGGCGGCAGCGCCTGCAGCGTGTCGGGCTCCGCCAGGCCGGCGCTGGAGTTCGCCTCCGGAGTGGCATCGAGTGGCGTTTGCAAGGCCAAGGCCGTGGCGCTGTCCATCTGGACCAAGCCCGCGCTTTCCCCGCCCGGACCGGCGCTCCCGGTTTCTGCCTGCCCCGTTGAAGTCACGCCTTGGGTGTCGGCCGTCCCGTCACCCATACCCGTCCCAGCGGGGGGTGCGGCTGCAAGCTCGGCCTCATCCGGCGCCACCAGTTCCAGTCGGGGACGCGCGGGCGCAGGCAGCGCCTTGGGAGCAACTTCAGCTTGGGCTGTGGAAGGCGCGGATGGCGTCTTGGCCAACTGGGTCGTGCGGCCCGCCCGCCAGGCTTCATTCTGCCGACGCACTTCCGCCAAGGCCGCCGCGCGGGAAATGGCGCGAATCTCATCGGCGCTGGGCATGCGCAGGATGGCGCCCGCCTTCAGGCGATTGATGTTGCCGTTGAAAGCCTGGGGATTGCGTTCATAGATGGCCAACATCATCTGGTTGATGTTCACCGCCTCGTCCGTCTTGTTGCCACTGGCGATCACCCACAAGGTATCGCCGCGCCGGACACGCAAGCCTTCCGATGTATCAGGTTCGGCTGTCTTTATTCGTGTCGGCCCCACCCGTGAAGGCTTCGGCTCCGGCAAGGGGGTAATCTCCGGGGCTTGGGCAACTTCCGGCACATCAGGCGGCGCTTCAGGCTGGACCACCGGCTGGCGGGTTTCAGGAGGCCTTGCCGGTGCCATCAGCGTGGGCGGATCGATCAGCAGGGTATATTCCCGCACCAGACGGCCTTCGGCCCAACTGATCTCCACCAGGAAAGTCAGAAAAGGATCCCGGATACTGTCCCGGCTGGTGACGCGGACATAGGGCGCGCCCTCACCGGTCACGAGCTGGAACTGCAAGCCGGCCTGCTCAGGTCCCAGGTCAATTCCTGCGCGTAGATAGACCTCGCTCGGCGCCAGATTGACCCGGAGCGACTTGAGTTCGGTAGCGGTCACCGCAGTCAGCGGAATCCTCGCTTCAAGCGGTTGATTGAGATACGATTTCCCCTCAATGCTTCCAACCGCCAAAGCATGCGCCAGTGCAGGCGCCAGAAGGATCAGCGCCGCCGAAACAGCTCGAGTTTTTTTTCCAATCTGCACGCGGATCTCCCCAAGGTTATCGGTCGCATACCGGCAGGTCGAGGCAGTCGACCGTTGATTTTCAGTGATCCACTATAGCCCGACAAATGACAGGGCATGAATCATCCGCGGGTATACGCTTCGAACGGAAATATCGGCGGCCGGGGAAAAACTTGAACCGAAGCCTCGCCTCGGATTGGAAACCCGGTTATCCGCTCGGATCAGGCATGGTGGGCTCGCAGAATGCAGAGCATCCGCCGCAACGGTTCAGCCGCCCCCCACAGCAGCTGGTCCCCCACCGTAAACGCCGCCAAATACTCCGGCCCCAGATTGAGCTTGCGCAGCCGCCCCACCGGCACCTGCAGCTGACCAGTCACCGCGGCTGGCGTCAACTCGCGCATCGTCCGCTCGCGGTCATTGGGAATCACGCGCACCCAGTCGTTGGCGGCAGCAATCAGCGCCTCGATTTCGCTCAAGGGCAGGTCCTGGCGCAACTTGATGGTCAGGGCCTGGCTGTGGCAACGCATGGCACCGACACGGACACACAGGCCGTCGATGGGCACCGGCCGATCCATGCGGCCGAGGATCTTGTTGGTCTCGGTCTGGCCTTTCCACTCCTCCCGGCTTTGCCCGTTGTCCAGCGCCACATCGATCCAGGGAATCAGGCTACCGGCCAGCGGCACCCCGAACTGGCTGGTGGGGAAGGCGGGATCCCGCAAGGATTCGGTGACGCGCCGGTCGATGCCCAGGATGCTGCTCGCCGGATCGACCAGATGCTCGGCCACCGCCCCGTGCAGCGCGCCCATCTGGGCCAGCAGTTCACGCATGTTCTGGGCTCCGGCCCCGGACGCGGCCTGGTAGGTCATGGCACTGACCCACTCCACCGCATCAGCGGCAAACAGGCCGCCCAAGGCCATCAGCATCAGGCTCACGGTGCAGTTGCCGCCGATGAAGTCTTTCACGCCGCGCGCAAGCGCCGCGTCGATCACCGCTCGGTTGACCGGGTCCAACACAATCACCGCATTCTCGGTCATGCGCAGGGTGGAGGCTGCATCGATCCAGTAGCCTTGCCAGCCCGCCGCGCGCAGGGCCGGATGAATGGCCTTGGTGTAATCACCCCCCTGGCAGCTGAGGATCACGTCCATTTCCCCCAGGGCCGCCAGGTCATGGGCATCCCGCAGCGGCGCAACCGGACCCCCAACGTCTGGCGCCGCGCCACCCACCTGGGAAGTCGAGAAGAACACCGTCTGATGGAGGCGACCGAAATCCCCCTCGGTTCGCATCCGCTCCATGAGCACCGAACCCACCATGCCGCGCCAACCGACCAGCCCCACTCGCATCGCCATCAACCTCCCATCCGCTTTTTGCTCGACAACTTTCCGTTCGCTCGGCCCGTTCGCTTGGCGCCGCCCGAATCTAGCCCAGCGCCGCTACCACGGCATCGCCCATGGCGACCGTACCCACCGTGGCCTCACCCGGCCGGGCGATGTCCGCGGTGCGCAGCCCTTGATCCAGAACGCGGCTCACGGCAGCTTCGACCCGCTCGGCCAGATCGGTTCGGCCCAGGCTGTAGCGCAACATCATCCCCAAGGACAAAATCGTCGCCAAGGGATTGGCCACGCCCCGGCCGACGATATCGGGGGCCGAGCCATGGATCGGCTCGTAGAGCCCCTTGCCGTCGGCGTCCAGGGAAGCGGACGGCAGCATGCCGATCGAACCGGTGAGCATGGACGCCTCATCGGAAAGAATGTCGCCGAACAGATTGCCCGTCACCATCACGTCGAACTGCTTGGGATTGCGCACCAACTGCATGGCCGCATTGTCCACCAGCATATGACTCAAGGCGACGTCCGGGTACTCGGCCGCCACCTCGCACACCACATCGCGCCATAGCTGCGTGGTCTCCAACACATTCATCTTGTCCACCGAACACAGCCGGCCCTGACGTTTTTGCGCGGCCTGGAAGGCGACATGGGCGATGCGGCGGATTTCCGACTCGCTGTAGATCATGGTGTTGATGCCCACGCGCTCGCCGTCACGGGTCTCGATGCCGCGTGGTTCGCCGAAGTACACATCGCCGGTCAGCTCGCGCACGATCAAGATGTCCAGACCCGCCACCACTTCGGGCTTCAGGCTCGATGCGGCGGCAAGCTGGGGAAACACCACCGCCGGGCGCAGGTTGGCAAACAGCTTGAGATCCTTGCGGATGGCGAGCAGGCCCCGCTCGGGGCGTTGCGGCCGTGGCAGGCTGTCGTAGCGCGGCCCGCCGACGGCGCCCAGCAATATCGCATCGGCCGCCCGCGCCTGCGCCTGCGTCCGCGCGGGATAGGGTTCGCCGGTGGCGTCCACCGCGCAGCCACCCAGCAAACCCTCTTCCAGCGTCACATCCAATCCATGTTCGCGCTGCAGGGTGTGCAGGATCTTCACCGCCTCGGCGACGATTTCCGGGCCGATCCCATCGCCAGGCAAAACCAGTATGCGTTGCGTCATCTCAATCCATCCTTCGCAAGAGTTCAGTCGGCGAACAACCACGGGGCTTCCTGGCGGCGGCGAGCCTCGTAGGCGCGGATGCGCTCGGCACGCTGCAAGGTCAGGCCGATGTCATCCAGGCCATTGAGCAGGCAATGGCGACGGAAGGCATCCACCTCGAAGCGGATCGTTTCCCCCGACGGGGTGGTGATCGTTTGTGCTTCCAAATCCACCGTCAATCGATAGCCCGGCGTGGCCAGGGTTGCGGCAAACAGACGATCCATCACCGCCGCCGGCAAGACGATGGGCAGGACGCCGTTCTTGAAGCAGTTGTTGAAGAAGATGTCCGCGAAGCTGGGGGCCAGCACCACCCGGAAACCGGCGTCGCTCAGTGCCCAGACGGCATGCTCGCGGGAGGAGCCACAGCCGAAGTTTTCCCGCGCCAGCAAGATCTCCGCTCCCGCATAGCGCGGCTGATTGAGCAGGAAATCCGGATTGATCCGGCGCGTGGCGTTGTCCACATCGAGGCCGCCGGCGTCCAGATAACGCCAATCGTCAAACAGGTTGGGGCCAAAGCCGGTGCGGTGGATGGATTTCAGGAACTGCTTGGGGATGATCGCGTCAGTATCCACATTGGCGCGATCCAAGGGCGCCGCCAAGCCGTTGAACGTTGTAAATGCCTGCATTGCATGCGCTCCCTTAGCCGAACTGGCGGATATCAACGAAATGACCGGCAATCGCAGCGGCTGCCGCCATCGCCGGACTCACCAGATGGGTGCGTCCGCCCTGGCCCTGGCGGCCCTCGAAATTGCGGTTGCTGGTGGAGGCGCAGCGCTCGCCCGATTCCAGGCGGTCCGCGTTCATGGCCAGGCACATGGAGCACCCCGGCTCGCGCCACTCGAATCCCGCCTCGATGAAGATGCGATCCAGCCCTTCGGACTCGGCCTGGGTCTTGACCAGCCCGGAACCGGGCACCACCATCGCCAGCTTGAGGCGGGGCGAAACCTTGTGTCCCTCCACCACCGCCGCCGCCGCGCGCAGGTCTTCGATGCGCGAATTGGTGCACGACCCGATGAAGACCTTGTCGAGCGCGATGTCCGTGATCGGCGTTCCCGCCGTCAGCCCCATATAGGTCAGGGCGCGGCGCATCCCCTCGGCCTTGCCGGGATTGCCCTCACGATCCGGATCGGGCACCCGGTCGCCGACCGCGACCACCATTTCCGGGGAAGTGCCCCAGGTCACCTGTGGCTGGATGGCCGCTGCGTCCAGCCGGATCACCGTGTCGAACGCCGCATCGGGATCGGAATGCAGATCCTGCCACGCCACCACCGCCTGTTCCCACAGCGCGCCCTTGGGCGACTGGGGGCGATCCTTGACATAGGCAATGGTTTTCTCATCGGCCGCGATCAATCCGGCGCGGGCACCGGCCTCGATGGCCATGTTGCAGACCGTCATGCGGCCTTCCATGGACAGGGCGCGGATGGCCTCACCGCCGAACTCGACGGTGTAACCGGTGCCACCGGCGGTGCCGATGTGGCCGATGATGGCCAGCACAATGTCCTTGGCCGTGATACCCGGCGCCACCGTTCCATCCACCGAGATCAGCATGGTGCGGGATTTCTTCTGCAACAGCGTCTGGGTGGCCAGGACATGCTCCACCTCACTGGTGCCGATGCCGAAGGCCAGCGCCCCGAACGCGCCGTGGGTAGCGGTATGGGAATCGCCGCAGACGATGGTGGTGCCGGGCAACGTGAATCCCTGCTCCGGTCCGATCACATGGACGATGCCCTGGCGGTGATCCAGCATGGTCAGCTCGGGGATGCCGAACTCCTGGCAGTTGCGGTCCAGTGCGTCCACCTGGGCGCGGGAGATGGGATCGACAATGCCCTGCGCACGCCCCAGTGTCGGTACATTGTGGTCGGGCACCGCCAGATTGGCCTTGAGTCGCCAGGGCTTGCGGCCGGCCAGACGCAGTCCGTCGAAGGCCTGTGGCGAGGTCACTTCATGCACCAGTTGGCGGTCGATGTAGAGCAGCGCGGTGCCGCCTTCATCCACATCGACCACATGGGCATCCCAGATTTTGTCGAAGAGCGTCTTGCCTGCCATACACATGGCCTCCCAGTGATTCTGTCCCTGACGATTCTACGGGCCGGAACCGCTATAATTCCAATTCATCTTTCTTATTCAAGGCATTCCATATTTTCATATGATGGACCTGAACGCCCTCGTCGCCTTCGTGGCTGTCGCCAGCGAAGGCTCCTTTTCACGGGCCGCTGCGAACCTTTACCTGACCCAGCCGGCGATCAGCAAACGCATCGCCGCCTTGGAACAGGATCTGGGCGCTCCGGTCTTCGATCGGATCGGCCGCGGCATTGCCTTGACCGAAGCGGGCCGAGCGCTGTTGCCCCGGGCGCGGGACATCCTGCAGGGTGTGGACGCATGCCGGCGCGTGGTGGCGGACCTGTCCGGCACCGTCTCAGGCCCGCTCAAGATCGGCACCAGTCACCACATCGGCCTGCGCCGCCTGCCGCCCTTTCTGCGGCGCTTCGCGCGCGTCTACCCCGAGGTGGACCTGGACATCCGCTTCATGGACTCGGAACACGTGTGCGCCGCCGTCGCCGATGGCATGCTGGAATTGGGCGTGGTCACGCTGCCCTTGGCCCCTGCGCCGCAACTGCGCGCCGAACCGCTGTGGGACGATCCGCTGATGGTCATGTTTGCCCCCGACCACCCCCTGGCCGGCATCAACCCACTCAGCCCGGAAGCGCTGGCCGCCCACCCGGCCATCCTCCCCGAGGCCGACACCTATACCCGCACGCTGATCGAACAGGCGTTTGCCCGACGGGGACTCAAGCTGGGGGTGCGGCTACAGACCAACTACATGGAAACCATCCGCATGATGGTCGCCGTCGGACTGGGATGGAGCCTGCTGCCCCGCACCCTCGCCGGAGCCGATCTGATTGCCGTCGAGCTTCCACCAATTGCCGTGCGTCGCGAACTGGGCCTGGTGATCCATCAGGACCGCACGCCATCCCACGCCGTCTCCGCTTTCCGTACGCTGCTGCAAGACCCCCTCCTGCCGCAGACCGATACGCTCTGAATTCACCTTGGCGCCGGCGATCGCTGACCAGAGGCAGCAACATCACCGCCAGAATTTGGCCTTTTTTGTTTTAATCCAGCTTGCACAACATATAATTCCCGCTTACGCCCGCCCACTTGAGCAATTTCTCCTCTCCGGACACACAAAAAAGGCCAGCCATTGCCACACCCCACACAACTACAAGGTTTCCGAAAAGACATCAATGGATTAAGAGCCTGGGCCGTTGCAGTTGTCATCCTCTATCACTTCGAAATTCCTGGCTTCCGGGGTGGATTTGTGGGGGTTGATCTTTTTTTTGCAATCTCCGGATTTCTCATGACCAGCATTGTCATCCAGGGCCTGTATCGTTCAAAAACGGCCGCCGGATTTTCTGTTTCCCGCTTTTATCTGGCGCGCGCACGCCGAATCATCCCAGCCCTCGCCGCCCTGTGCGCGAGCTTGCTGATCCTGGGATGGTTTTTCCTCATCCCGATTGAATATGAGAAGCTCGGCGGCCATATCGTCAGTGCGCTTGGATTTTTTTCAAATTACAAATTCCGCAGCCGAGCGGGCTATTTCAATCCCGCATCCCAGGAGAACTGGCTGCTACATACCTGGTCGCTCTCCGTGGAATGGCAATTTTATCTGGTATTTCCGTTGATGCTGATGACGGTATGGAAGCTTCGTCCCGGCATCGTGCCCCTGAAGTACACGCTCGCGACAGGATTTATCCTCTCGCTCGCACTTTCGGTCGTTCTGTCGCCCTTGCGACCAAGTGATGCCTTCTATCTGCTTCCAACCAGAGCATGGGAAATGTTGGCAGGCGGACTGGCCTATTTGGCCACATATCGCCATGAATTCTCCAAGCCGAATTCCAAGCGATTGGAAGCGCTCGGTTTGGCGCTGATCATCGTTGCTGTTTTGGTGCTGGATGAAAATCGGAGCTGGCCAGGGATCTGGGCCGTGGTGCCGGTCTCCGGAGCCGTCGCAATTCTGCTCGCAAACCGCGCCGAATCCGCCTGGACTGGAAATGCCCTGTCCCAGTGGCTGGGAACCCACTCTTACTCGCTCTATCTGTGGCATTGGCCCATGGCCGTTGCACTGGGCCATCTCGATCTCAGAAACAGCGCTGTCGCCGTACTGTGCGGACTGATACTAACCGGCTTGCTAGGCACGCTATCCTCCCGACTGATTGAAAATCCGGCCAGAAAATATCTCGCTCAAGAAAAGCCCTTCGTGCAGTCCATCGTGTTGATATTCGGAATTCTTTTTATTGCTGCAAACGCCCAGTACATCAAGGAAACCCACGGCGTAAATTCACGCCTCCCCGAATCACTGCGTGATATTTCCAGTTTTAAATTTGACTATGAATTCTACCGGGAAGGCCGTTGCCTGCTTCGCCCGGAACAGACGGCAACGGCGCTTTCCTTGTGCATTGATGCCGGGCATGCACAGCCATCAGAAATTGTTCTCTTATGGGGAGACTCTTATGCCGCGCATCTCTATCCAGGCTTGAGCACAATGGCCACTGGAAAATGGCGGCTCGCCCAAATGACCTCGATCGGCTGCCCACCCATCCTTGGACTGGAAATGCCGGCAAAGCCACATTGCAAGGCCACCAATGACATCATCCTCGACTGGACAAGAAACGAGATGCCGAATCGCGTCATCCTGGCGGGAAACTGGATCATCTATGACTGGCAACAAGTGTCACGGACCGTGGACACGCTGAAATCAATGGGCGTAAAAAGAATCGACCTGGTGGGGCCCGCACCGATGTGGAAAAAGAACCTCTCAAGCATTCTCATCGAGACAGCCTGGAAGAATGAAGCGAATGACCATGTCATGCCGA
>Ga0209851_1000097_pt1 | contig 29133 bp, 32 predicted proteins | sample GWRWT4_14Oct14_FD_187195 | JGI IMG/M metagenome (GOLD analysis project Ga0209851, IMG submission 187195) | Sand microcosm microbial communities from a hyporheic zone in Columbia River, Washington, USA - GW-RW T4_14-Oct-14 (SPAdes) (version 2) | ecosystem: Engineered > Artificial ecosystem > Sand... | reverse complement strand
AGCACCACGCGTCGGCAGCGCGCCGCCACGGCCTGGTTGAGCCAGCCCAGTTCATCGGCAAAGCGGCGCGCCAGGGCATTGGTGGGCACCAGCCCCCAACCCACTTCGTTGCTCACCAGCAGAACGAGGCCGGGCAGGGTGGGCAGGGTATCGAGCAGGGCCTGGCGTTCGGTCGTGAAGACCGCCTCACCGGCATGCAGCAGGTTGGATAGCCATAGCCCCAGGCAGTCCACCAACAGACAACGCGCCGGCGTTGCCCATGTGCTCAGGGCATCGGCGAGTTGCAGGGGTACCTCGTGGGTGGTCCATTGCGCCGGTCGCCGTTCCCGATGGGCGGCGATGCGGGTGGCCATTTCTTCATCGCCTGCGGTGGCCGTGGCGATGAGGTGCACCGTCTGCCCGCTCGCCTGCGCCTGCCTTTCGGCATAGGCGCTCTTGCCCGAGCGCACGCCCCCCAGGATGAGTTCCGCGCCTTCCGTCACCGATCATTCTCCCGCCTGTCCTGCCGCGACTGCGCAGTATAGCGTCAGGCTTTACGGGGATCGGTGTGGCGGCTCACTCTCGCCTTGGCGGTGCGCCCATCTGGTCGTTCCCCGCTTCAGGCAGCGATGAGTCTCACCCGCTTTTCCATCCTCAAATGAGTAAGGTGTTTCCCCGCTGCGCGTTTCGTGAGGCGGTAGCAAATGGCGCCGCATCGCTCCCGCAGCTCCGTGGTGACGGATTCTATTCTTCGCAGGTATGGCCGAATGCATAGAGGCCCTCGGCCAGATAGTCCGCCACCAGGGGTGTACTCATCAGATACTCTGCCGTGCGTTCGTTGGCGCTGCGCGTCGCCTCAGCCCCGGATTTCGGCCCCGGATTGTGGGCATGACGTTCCGACTGAGCAGAGACGGGCTTAGCATCCGAGCTGTCAGGCCGTGTGCCCGTTGAGCTGCAGGGCCAGCGGCGGGGTTTCCATGCGGACTATTCTGCGTGATCTTGCGTTCAGCAAAGGCAAAACGCCTGCCGTCAGCGGACGGCCGTCTTGCTGGAAGATGGTGCCGGAAAGAGGAGTCGAACCCCCGACCTTCGCATTACGAATGCGCTGCTCTACCGACTGAGCTATTCCGGCGCGTGAAGATCGCGAATGATAACCCGGCGGCCATGGGCTTGAAAACCCGTTCCATGGCCGCCCGCCAAGCTTCAGTGTCCCGGCATCGGCGGCGCGTGGACAAAGCGGGGGAACAACATTGGCGTGGTTTCCCGATAGCGGGCGTAGTCCGGTCCCAGGTGCCGCATCAGGTCCCGTTCCTCGTAGTGCACACCGATGAGGATGTAGAGCGTCAGCCCGCTGGCCAGGAACAGGTGCCCGACGGTCAGGTAGGGAGTCACCCAGAACAGCAGCAGCATGCCCAGCATCATGGGATGGCGCACATACCGATAGAGCAGTCCCATCTTGAAGGGCACGGCGGTGTAGGGCAGTCCCTGGTCGTGCAGGTTAGCCTGGCGCAGCCCGAATAGGTCGAAGTGGTCGGTGAGGAAGGTCGACCACAAGGCCACCACCAGTCCGAATCCGAGTAACACCAGGCAGATGGTCACGGCGGGTTGCCAAGTAATGTGCCAGATCACCCCCGGCATGGGCTGCCAGAATCCCATGAGGATGATCAGTGCCAGGCTGGAGGCTGCCACATAGGCGCTGCGCTCCAGATGCTCGGGCACCAGCCGGGTCCAGCGCCGTTTGAAGGCCGGGCGGGCCATGATGCTGTGCTGCAAGCCAAACAGGGCGATCAGTCCGGTGTTGATGGCGAGGGTTCGGCCCCATCCCCCGGACAGTTCGCCAGTGCCGGCCGTCCAGGGCAGCCAGAGATCGTGGAGAAACAGCACCAGTCCGCTCAAACTGAGCAGGAACAGGCCATAGGCGGCAATGGCGAAGTGCAGGGCGCGATGCGACGGCATGGGGATTCACCTCCTTGTGAATTGGGGATACAAGCCGCGAACAGCGGGCTCAAGGCGTCAAGCCGTCGCCCAGCACGACCTCCTTGAGCGGTCGGCGCGGCGTTTCCTGGGGTGTTTCGGCTGGCGTGCCCAGCGCAATCAGGGCAATGGGGCGCAGGGAGGATGGAATGTCCAGCGCCGCGCGGGCCTGGGTTTCGTCGAATTCACCCACCCAGGTGGTCGCCAGTCCCGCCGCCACGGCCGCGAGCTGGGCGTAGCTGGCCGCGATGGTCGCGTCCTGCAAGGCATACAGATCGGCGCCGCGCTGACCGTAGCGCGCCGCCGCCCGCTCGCCATCGGTGCAGAACACGAGGCACACCGGCGCTTCGGTCAGGAAGGTCTGGTCGCCGCTGGCCGCGCGTAACGCTTGGCGTTGCTCAGGCGTGGTCGCCACCGCGATGCGGTAGGACTGGAGGTCGCCGGCCGACGGGGCCGTGCAAGCCACTTCCAGGATGGCGTGGAGCTGTTCGCGCGAGACTGGCAGGTCACTGCGGTAATGACGCACCGAATGGCGGTGCCGGATGGTTTCAAAGAAATCCCACATCGCCACTCCTCTTCGCACTGGATTGGCGTTCTTAGCCCGCCTTGCCCCGGGCTTCATCACGCAAAGTCCGTACCTGATGCTCCATGTCTGAAAGCCCCAGCGCCTTGTAGGCGTCGACCAGAATGTCCAGGGCCGGCAGGACTGCGTCGGTCCCCGAGAATTCCGCCAGGATGTCCTGGGCGCGGTTCGCTGCGGCGACGTAGGTGCCGCGTGCCAGGTAATAGCGGGCCACCGCGAGATCATGGCGGGCCACGCGGTCCTTCAGGAACAGCATGCGCTGGCGTGCATCGGCGGCGTACGGGCTGTCCGGGTAACGACGGACGAGATTGGAGAACGCCGTGAAGGCGCCCCGGGCATATTGGGTGTCGCGTTCGGCGCCGTCGATGTCCAGCCATTTCCAGCGCAGGGTGCTTTCCACCAGCCCCAGGCTGCGCTCGAAGTTGATCCGCCCCTGCATGTAGAGCACATAGTCGGCCTGGGGATGGCTCGGGTACTCGCGCAGGAAGCGCTGCGCCGTGGAAATGCCCAAATCCCATTCCCGCTGACGATAGTAGGCGTAGATGAGTTCGATCTGCGCCTGCTGGGCATAAGCCCCGAAGGGGTAGCGGGATTCAAGAGCGTTGAAGCGTTTGACTGCCCCGTCGAAACTTTCGCTTTCCAGCGCCTTATGGGCTTCGCGATAAATCTCCGCTGCGGGCCGATTGGTATTGACTGCAGGCTCCTCATCCTCGGGGTCTGAGGATCCGCTGGGCAGATACTGCAACAGCGAACAGGCTGACAGGCTGAGACTGAACAACAGCGCAAGGACGACACGGGCGTATGAGGGCATGGTTTAGACTAACGCTCAGGACCGGCGGCCGCCGGAAAGTGGATTTTGCCGGAGTATATCAAAGCCCTTGAACGACATCCGCCCTTTAGCCGATTCCTTCGGTGATGCCTTCGCCGTTTCACCCGAGTTGGCAGGGCAGCGCCTGGACCAGATTCTGGCTCAATTGCTGCCCGATCATTCCCGCACCCGCCTGAGTGCCTGGATCCGGGAGGGGCATGTGCAGGTTGATGGCGCGTCTTGCCGGCCCAGCGATCGCCTGCTCGAAGGGCAGGCCATTGCCGTGCATGCGCCTGCTCCGGCGCCCGTGGTGCCATTGCGACCGGAGGCCATCGCGCTGACGGTGGTTTACGAAGACGACGCCTTGTTGGTGATCGACAAGCCGCCGGGGCTGGTGGCCCATCCTGGCGCCGGCAACCCGGCCGGAACCTTGCAGAATGCCTTGTTGCACCACGACCCCGCGCTGGTCAACGTGCCCCGCGCCGGTCTGGTGCACCGACTAGACAAGGATACTTCGGGCCTCATGGTGGTGGCCAAGACCTTGGTCAGCCACACGCATCTGGTGGCCGAGCTGCAGGCGCGCCGCATTCACCGCGAATACGACGCCGTGGTGGTGGGCCGCTTGATTGCCGGTGGCACGGTGGATGCCCCGCTGGGACGCCACGCGCGCGACCGGCTGCGCATCGCCGTGCGTGAGGACGGGCGCCCGTCGGTGACGCACTACCGGGTGCGCGAACGCTACGCCCATCACAGCCGCCTGGAACTGCGCCTGGAGACCGGGCGCACGCATCAGATCCGCGTCCACATGGCCCATTTGGGTCATCCGGTGCTGGGCGATCCGCTCTATGCCGGCCGCCTGCGGCTGCCCGCCGGGATTGACGAGGCGCTCGCGGCGACCTTGCGCGACTTCCGGCGCCAGGCCCTGCACGCTACCCGGCTGGGACTGGCGCATCCGGAGGATGGGCGTCCCATGCTGTGGGAATCGCCACCACCGCCCGACATGCAGGCGCTCATCGCCAGCCTGCAACGGGGCGCGTGAGAATGGCGCCCACCCCCGCTGGCCTCGTCTGGCAGGGCGAGCTGCCGGTGATCGTGCCGGACTGGCCGGCGCCACTGGGGGTGCATGCCGTGGCGACCACCCGCCGGGGCGGCGTGAGCGCCGGCCCCTATGCCAGCCTGAACCTGGGCGACCATGTGGGGGATGATCCGGCGGCGGTGGCCGAGAACCGGCGCCGGCTCAAGGCGGCCCTGGCGCTGCCCGCCGAGCCGCACTGGCTACGTCAGGTCCACGGCATGCGGGTAGTCCGCGCCGGTGGCGGCGAGGCGATCGAGGCGGATGGGGCCTGGACCGACCGGAGCGGGGTGGTGTGTACCGTGGGGATGGCCGATTGCCTGCCGGTATTGTTCTGCGACCGCGCCGGCACGCGCGTGGCGGCCGCCCACGCTGGCTGGCGCGGCCTGGCGGCGGGCGTGCTGGAGACCGCCATCGCGGCCCTGGCGGTGGCGCCGGATCAGCTTCTGGCCTGGATCGGTCCCGCCATTGGCGCAGCAGGATTCGAGGTGGGGCCGGAGGTGCGCGCCGCTTTCCTGGCCGCCGACACCGAGGCGGTAACGGCATTCCAGGCGGGGCGGGCGGGTCGCTGGCAGGCGGATCTAGTCACCCTGGCGCGCCAGCGCCTGAAGCGGGCTGGGGTGGCGCAGGTCTGGGGCGGGCACTGGTGCACGTCAAGCGAGCCGGCGTGGTTTTTCTCCCACCGCCGCGATGGGACGAGTGGCCGCATGGCGGCACTGATCTGGCGCGCCTGAGCCGGCTGGTCAAGTTGGGTTTGTTTCTGCCGCGCCACTGCGGTGCGGGCGCTGATCGCCCCGCGATTTCGAGCGGGCCAGCGCCTTTCTCGCGCTCAATGGCTCAACGGCTGGGCGGCGCGCCTCACGCCCCTGCCGCAGGAAGTGGCGATGGGGGAGAAAGTCGGGGTGATTGCTCACTGAAAAGGGAATGGAGGCAAGCCCCCATTCCCCGTATCGTCTTGGACTCGATTTTTTTACTTGTTGCGCACGAACGAAGAAGACTTGCCGAAAGCAAAGCTGGTGCTGTAAGCCACGTTGCGGGTCGGGTCCAGGTTGTTTACGGCGGTATAGGTGACGGTGGGGGTCACGCCGACAGTGTAGCCATAGCCATACTGGGTGGGGGAGTTGCTGAAGCCGAAGCCCAGGGAGGGGTTCAGATTCCAGCCGTAGGAGAAGGCCTGGCCTTCCACGTTGGACAGCGCGGCGTCATCCATTTCGACCATGGCGGCCTGGGAAGCGACAGGGGCGGCGGCCAGCAGGGCGAGCATCATCAGGGACTTGGATTTCATGGTGGACTCCTCGAAAACAAGCAAAGTACAGGGTTATGTCCAGAATCCACAGCGGATCCCGAACAGTCATGAGTCTGTACTGAGCCCATGAAGGGGAGGTGACGCTTGCGTGATGCTTACGTGAAGTTTTCCTTTCGTCTGAATGACCGGAAAAGTATGCCGTCAAGCTCGGCATGAGAGAGGAGGGCTGCTGCTGCTGTCTTTCTGTGCGTTGGATGGGTTCAGGTGAGGGTGTTCGGGTCCCGCGAGAAAATCATTCAAAATCAATTTATTGAGTGAATTTTAGGCTTGCAGAAATCCCCGGCTCAGCATTCTGGCTTGCGACGTGCGGGCAAGGCCGCGACCAAACCCGGCAGCAGGCTGATCAGAATGATTCCCAATAGCGCCAGAGTGAAGTTTTCCTTGACGGCTGGCAGGTTGCCGAAGAAATAGCCCAGATTGATGAAGGCGCCGACCCACAGCGCGCCACCCAGCACATTGCAAGCCAGGAAACGCCGATACTCCATGCCGCCCACGCCGGCGACGAAGGGAACGAAGGTGCGCAGAAACGGCATGAAGCGGGCGATGACGATGGCCTTGCCGCCATGGCGTTCGAAGAAGGCATGCGCCCGGTCCAGATGGTCGCGCCGGATCCAGCGCGAATCGCGTTCATAGACGGCGCTGCCCAGCCGTTTGCCGATCAGGTAGTTGCAACTGTCGCCCAGCACCGCCGCCACGAACAGGGTGGCCAGCAAGGTCGGCAGATCCAGAGAACCCACGCCGGCCAAGGCGCCCGCCGCGAACAACAGGCTGTCGCCCGGCAGGAAGGGCATGGCCACCACGCCGGTTTCGATGAACACAATCAGGAACAGGACGCCGTAGACCCAGTTCCCGTATTGGGCAACGAGGGCCAGCAAATGGCTGTCCACATGCAGGATGAAATCGATCAATCCCAAGATTAAATTCCCTTTGGATGCTTACTTGACCAGGCCGCCCAGAACGCCCCGCACCGCCGCCGGCAGGTCGGCCGGCAGGATCACCAGCTTGCTGTTCTGGCTGTTGGCCAGGCCGCGCATGGCCTCGATGTACTTCTCGCCGAGCAGGTAGACCACCGGCAGCTCGCCGGTCTGGGTGGCTTCGGCCACCTTGCGGATGGCGGTCTGGCTGGCCTCGGCCAGCACCACCTGCGCTTCGGCGTCGCGCCGCGAGGCTTCCAGCCGGCCGTCGGCCTGCAGGATGGCGGCACTTTTGTCGCCTTCGGCGCGGGTCACGGTGGCACGCCGGGCGCGCTCGGCGGCGGCCTGTTCTTCCATGGCGTGCTGCATGGTCGGCGAGGGCTTGATGTCCTGGATCTCGACCGTTTTCAGGGTGATGCCCCAGTCGGCGATGTCGTCGGAGATGCCGGCTTTCAGCTTGGCCTTGATCATCTCGCGCGACGATAGGGCGTCGTCCAGGTCCATCTCGCCGACGATCGAGCGCAGGGAGGTCTGCACCAGGCTCTGGATGGCGAACACGTAGTTCTCGACGCCGTAGACGGCTTTCTCGGGCGCCACAATGTTGATATAGGCCAGCGCGTTGGCAATGATCACGGCGTTGTCGCGGGTGATGACTTCCTGCGAGGGGATGTCGAGCACGATGTCCTTGGTGGTCACTTTGTAGGCCACCGTGTCGATGTACGGGATGATCAGGTTCAGGCCCGGGCCGAGCGTGGCGTGGTATTTGCCCAGGCGCTGCACCACGTGCTTGCTGCCCTGGGGCACGATGCGCACCCCTAGGCCGATGGTGACGACAACCAGGACGAATAGGACAAATGCAAGCGCGGTTCCGGGCATGGCGGGTATTCCTGAGTGGGTTGAACAAACTTGAATATTTAAATCTAATTACAACTTCAGTCGCGTTTTTCGACGATCAGTGTGTTACCGGAAAAATCTTTTACATAGACCCGGTCGCCAATGATCACTGGATCATCACAGATGAATTCCCACTCATCATCGCCCAGCAAGGGCGTGGTGAAGCGCACCTTCCCGCGCTGCCCGCCATGCGGCGCACGCAGTACCCGGCCGGCTTCACCGATGACCGCCGCCCGCGCGTTGCCCGCCTGGGTGCGGTCCTTCATCAGCGGGCGCAGGTAGCGGAACCACAACAGCGTCATCAGGCCGGATGCAGCGGTCCAGAGCAGGAGCTGGATACCCAGGCTCAAATCCGGTTCGATCCACAGGCTTGCGCCCACCAGCAGCGCGCCCAGCCCGAACCAGAAGACGAAAAAGCTGGCCAGGAACATTTCGGCGATTATCAGCGCCATTCCCAGCACCAGCCAATGCCAGTAGAGCATGTCTTGCGTTTCTCCTCATTAACGGGGGATTACGAGCGGCTGACCGTCGTTGCGAACATTGGCGCTGACGATGGGCCGGCGGCCGGACCCTGTCAAGTGGCGCAGTGCGGACGGGAAAGGCGCGCCGCACACGGGCCAGTGCGAAACAGATCGGACCGCCTCGAAAACCTCATGTCCAGCCTCATTTGAGGGGTGCCCACCCGATTGTGGCGGTTACAGATGAACGATTCAGCCCAACTCCTCCGGGAAGGGCAGGCTGAGTTGTGCAGGTGGGCTGGACTGGGCGCGGCCTGGCCGTCTGGAAACAGGATTGAGCGCGTCATGGCGCAGCAGCGTCCCGTCGGGGAGGATGTGTTGCACCGCATGGCCCACGGCTTGTAACCGCGGGGCGATCCAGTGCGCCCGATGGCAACGGCGCGGATCGGCTTCGGCGCACATCAGCGCCAGCGGGGCAGGAGCAAGAACCGGCTGCAGCCGGATCAGGCCAGCCGTGAAGCGCGCCTCGGCGGCGGCATCGGTCTCGATGGCCTCCAGCAATCCGCCCCACTCCTGTCCCAGGTAGAGATAGCCGATGCCGGCCTCGGTGAGCGCAGCGCGCAGGGGCGTCTGGCGATGCTGGGGGGCGATGCGGCTGGTGGGGTAACGGCGCACATCCACCAAGAGGCCGATGCCGTGAGACGCCAGCAGTCCCCGCAGCATGGGCAGGGGATGCCGGGAATGACCGACGGTGTAGACGGTGGCGAGCGGCTGGGGCATGGCATCGCCAGCATAGTCTGGGCGCTGTATCGACTGCCAGCAGCCGACGCACCAAGCTGCAAGGGAAAGGACGATGTGGCGCGACGCCAGCCGGCCCGCTCACCGGCGTCGCGCCCTGGCTTCCCGGATCAGCCAGCCAGCCGCACGGCGAACTCGGCCACACGCCGGCCTTGGTAGCGGGCCACGGCAGCTTCCTTCTCGGAGACCTGTCGACTGCCATCGCCGCCAGCCAGTGTGGCCGCGCCATAGGGCGAACCGCCGATGACCTCGGAATTATCCGACAGCATCTGGCCAGCCACATCACCATAGCCCAGCGGCACGATCAACATGCCGTGGTGGGCCAGGGTGTGCCAGAAGGAAGTGATGGTGGTTTCCTGTCCGCCGCCCACGCCGGTGCTGGTGAATACGCTGGCCAACTTGCCGTTGAGCGTGCCCTGGGCCCACAGGCCGCCGGTCTGATCGAGGAAGCTGCGCATCTGGCCGGTCATGTTGCCGAACCGGGTGGGGGAGCCAAACAGGATGGCATCATAGTCAGCCAGCTCGGCGGGGGTGGCGACGGGAGCCGCCTGATCGAGCTTGGCGCCGAACTGGCGCGCCTGTTCTTCGGGGATGGTTTCCGGGACCCGTTTGAGGGTCACCTCGGCGCCGCTGATGGCGCGGGCGCCCTCGGCGACGTACTGGGCCATCGTTTCGATGTGGCCATACATGGAGTAATAGAGCACGAGAATCTTGGCCATGACGGACTCCTTGGAAAGTGAAACAGGCATTTTGCAACCGCCAGAAAACGGTCGGGACCGGGGCCACGACCGCGACATGGGGCTACCTTAAACCCCCTTGAGACAGGGATAAATGACCCAATAGCAAAAAGATTGTTCTGTAAATGGAACAATGATGCGCGATTTGAATGATAAGCCCTTATTTGTCCTGGTGGTGTGGGAACGGAGGATCTCGCCGCCGGCCGGCCGGCTGGTGCCGGTGCTGCCGGCATGGACCGGGCCGAGTAAGCCATTGAGTGTGGGAAATGCTGATTTATTCTGTCATCGCGGGCGTGCAGCGCCGTGGCGATCCATAGGTTGTTGATTCTTTATGTGGCATGGATTGCTTCGCTACACTCGCAATGACGAGAGCGGAATAAATCAGCGCTTCCCTAAGGCTTGTGGAAAAGAACCATAATCCAGGAGAAAAATAGAGCCAGACTCGATTTCCTTTGATATGACTTGAGCAAATTGACGCCCGTCATTCAGCAGAAATGGGGTTTCCGTCCAAGTCCTGCACCGCGTGTGTTATACGTTCGGGACCGGCTCTTGTCAGATCCCGGCACAGGAAGACCCCCATGCCTGATACGCCCGCTTACACGCCACCCAAAGTCTGGAAATGGGGCGCCCAGAGCAGCGGACGGTTTACCCGCATCAACCGTCCCGTCGCCGGGCCGACACATAACAAGGAATTGCCCGTTGGCAGGCATCCGCTGCAGCTTTACTCGCTGGCAACGCCCAACGGGATAAAGGTCACGGTGATGCTGGAAGAGTTGCTCGCGCTGGGCAAGCACGACGCCGAATACGATGCACACCTGATCAACATCATGGAGGGCGATCAATTCGGCAGCGGTTTTGTCGCGGTGAATCCGAACTCCAAAATCCCGGCTTTGCTCGACCGGAGTGCATCGCCGCCCATCCGCGTGTTTGAATCGGGTGCCATCCTGGTTTATCTCGCCGAAACCTTCGATGCCTTCCTGCCCAAAACGCCTGCGCCGCGCGCCGAATGCCTGTCCTGGCTGTTCTGGCAGGTCGGCAGTGCGCCGTTCCTGGGTGGGGGCTTCGGGCATTTCTATGCCTATGCGCCGGAGAAAATCGAATACTGTATCGATCGCTTCACGATGGAAGTAAAACGCCAGCTCGACGTCCTGGATCAACACCTTGCCACCCGGCGCTACCTGTGTGGCGATGAATACACCATCGCGGACATGGCCAACTATGCTTGGTATGGCGGCTTGGTGCTGACGGATCTATACAACGCACAGGAGTTTCTCGACGTCGCGTCCTACAAGCACGTCATCCGCTGGGCGTCCGAAATTCACGCGCGGCCCGCAGTGCAGCGCGGTCGCCGGGTCAACAGGATCTGGGGGCCGGAAAACGAGCGGGTGCAGGAACGACATGATGCCAGCGACCTGGACTAGCGCCTGTCATCACCCAAGCCGGCTCGATAACGCGGGCCGCCAGCATCAAGCATTGGGATCAGGCGCGCTTCAATGTCCCACGGAAGCCGGTTGTCGAGCCTGATCCTGGTTAACCGCGTTGCTGCGCCTATATCAGGGCGCAGCCAGCCTGAGCAGATGCAGATGGGGTGATGGCGTTCTATTCACCATTGAGATTGAGCAGGAAGACGCCGGTGAGGCCGATACCCGCTCCCGCATACCACACCGGAAGAGTGAGTGCACCGAGCTGGTTGACCGGGAAAGGGGCTTTGTTAACCGCAACGTAGGCGGCCCCGGTCGAGGCAGTGATCGTATATCCCGTCATGACCGAGCCCCAGCCCGCGTAATGCAGGGCAGCGCTTTTGCCCTGAACGGTGGTCAGATCAGACCACATGGATCCCATTTCGGCTCGATACGCTTGAAAACCCGGCCCCAGGGTCGCCTGTCCCTGGACCGCGCGCAGATCGGCGTCGGACAGCTCGGCCATGTTGGCCTGGACCGCCAGCGGCGTCAGGGCAGCCACGGCGAAAAATAGCGCGGATTGCGTGAAGGTGTTCATGGCGTCTTTGTCTCCGTTACAGCCTGGCATCTCACCAGAGCCTCGTTGGTTCTTCTCATCTTTCTATCGGCGCCAGCACGCGCGACCTGAGCAGAAACGCAAGTATTGGGCGGGCCATGGAAACAAATCCGAGTCTGACCCTACTTAACTACCGCAACGTCAAAGCCAGCCGGCGTAATGCACCATGCGCAGTGCGCACAGGGCGTCGATGAGTACCAAATCACGCGAGTCAAACTCACAAAACATGGCATAGCCGTCCAGCAGTTCGGCCAACTGTATTTCCTGCTCGTGCCGCGTGCCCGTGAGCAGCATCCACACATCCTGCACCGCGGGCGCGGACTGGCAATCGTCAAAATCCACCAGCCAGGGGCCAGCGTCACGTGTCGAGATAATATTGCCGGGATGGCAATCGCCCTGGCACCGAATGGTCGCAAACTTCTCCAGACCGATTGCCGTGATTTTTCACGCAGGCCAGTGATCACCTGCTGATAGCGCTGGCGCAGGGTCATCGGTAAAAAATCCTGCGTCAACAAAAGTTGCGCCGGCGCTTGGCGATCAGGGGCAGTCCCGCTTCCATGCCCACCTGATAGACACGGTTTTCATAAAGAAGCGCTGATTTATCCCCAGGTTTGTGGTTTGCCGGCAGGTGCTTTTGAGGTAATGGGCGTTCCTCAAGTGTCATTGGGACGCCTGAATTGTGCAGATGAGTTTTTCTGATCTGGAGTATGCCGGCAAGAGGAAGCAGACGCGGCGGGATCGGTTCCTGGCGCAGCTGGAGGCGGGACGCCGTGGTCGGCGCTGATTGCTTCGATTGAGCCGTTCTACCCGAAGGGCAAGGGTGCGGGGCGCCCGCCGATCGGCCTGGAGCGGATGCGACGACACCCAAGCTGCGCGCCTTGCTGGAGCATCTTGTCAAGACCCTGCCGGCGCGGCCTAGCGGACCGCACGCTCGAGCAGGCGCTGGCGGCTCTGCAAGCGGTTCCGCCAGACGGGCGCCAGGACATCGAGCTGGCCCGCCTGCGCCAGGGCGGTCGGATCGGGCGCCGCGCTGATCGTGAGTTGCCACAGCCGGGCGATGGACATGCGCGCCGGATGACGCTGCACAAGCCGGAGCGGTGCGCCCGCCGCCACCCGTCCCGACTGGATGACGCGACACAGCCAGCCCGAGCCGCGCCCGGTCTGCACGATGCGTTTGGACAGGTCGGGCAGTTCCAGGTGCTGGCTCAGTTTCCAGCAGGGCGTGCGCGGCTGGCTGATCTCGAGGGTCGCCTCGCCGAGTTGCCAACGGTCCCCGACATAGGCCTCGATTTCATCGATTCCCTCGCAACAGAGGTTTTCCCCGAAGGCGCCGGGGACGAAATCATCCGCACGGCGGGGATAGATCCCTGCCCAGTGCCGGTAGCCTGCCAGGGGATAGACGCATACCGCCCGTTCCGGACCGCCGTGTTGGCGCGTGTCCACCTGAAGATCACCGGCAAAGCCCAGCCGCTCCAGCATGAGCTTGCCGCTGACGAGCTGCTTGGCGATGCCGCTGAAATGGCCCTCGGGCAGCAGGATGCGGCCGCCCACGAAAGGGCCACGCCAGCGAATCGTCTCCCCCGGGGTCATGGCGCCGGCGGCACGGGCTCGGCGATGAATCCGAAATGGGCGGGAACGTCCGCCCGGCGGATGGGATGGACTTCCAGAATCCGGTCGCCATCGCGCAGCCCCAAACGCGCAGGGTCTCCTGCCATCAGCTGGGCCAAGGCATCCGTGAAGTCGGTATCGGACAGGGGCCGGCCCGGAGGGTCGCAAAAGGCGGGGCTGTAGCCCACCAGGTCCCGGTCATCCAGCAACCCCACCCCGAGTGCGGTGTCTAGCAGCAGGTTGCCTTCTTCATCCACCCAAGCGCTGCGCAGCTCGCTTAACGTAGTCCCGGTGTGGGTGCTCAGTGCGCCGGGGCTGCCGGGCGCATGATCGGCGCGGCGGTGCAGGATCCAGGGGGTGTAGGCCAGGCTGACGTAGACCTTCTGCGGCCCGTTCTGAAACAGCCAGGCGCCGGATTCATCGGCCAGGTAATTGCGGTTGATGAACGCGATGGTGCGGGCATGGCGCAGCGGCCGGCCCTCCAGCAGCCAATCGCCGCGCCGATCCAGCGCCAGCCAGCCATAGGCGGCCGGTACATTGGGCCATTTGCGTAATGCGTTCTGTACGCTCTCATCCATGGTCATCTCCCGGATCTAATGAAGCGCTGAATAAATCCATCCTGGATTTCTCAGCGCTCGCCATCGGAAAAGCGTGGTTTTCCGATGGCTCACAAGATCAGCAGCTTACAGCCGCTGATCTTGGCAGCGCGTCCCTGCGCTGCGGGAAACGCTGAATACTTCAGCGTTTCCCTAAACAGGCGCGGCAGACCGGATGGCGGGGATTTGCCGGCCTGTATGCATCCGACCTGATTGCCGTTCACAGGGCCATCGCCACTCGCCAGGCTTGTTCGATCGCGCGCTTGGCGTCCAGTTCCGTGGCCACGTCGGCCCCGCCGATCAGCGTGACCGGGATCCCGGCCTGCGCGAGCGGGGCTTGCAGGTCACGCAGGGACTCCTGGCCGGCGCAGACCACGACATGATCCACCGCCAGGCACACCGGCTGGTCGTTGTGAATCAAGTGCAGGCCGGCATCATCGATGCGCTCATAGTGCACGCCGCTCCAGATGCGCACGCCCATGCGCTCCAGCAGCTCGCGGTGTGCCCAGGCGGTGGTCTTGCCGAGTCGTGCACCGACCTTGCCGGTGGAGCGCTGCAGCAGGTGGATTTCCCGCGCCGCCGGATGGCCGTGGAGCGGCGCTGCAGCCAGTCCGCCGGGCACGGCCGGATCGCGCGTGATGCCCCATTGGGCCATGAAGGCCGCCACATCGCGTCCCGGCGAAGGCGCGGTGGGATCATGGGCCAGGAAATGGGCGGTGTCGACACCAATCCCGCCCCCGCCGAGCAGGGCGACGCGGGGGCCGACGCGCGCGGCGCCACTCAGCACCTGCGCATAACTCAAGACCTTCGGATGATCGATGCCGGGGATGTCCGGCCGGCGCGGCGTGACCCCGGTGGCCAGCAATACCTGCGCGTAGCCGGCCCCGATCAGATCCTCGGTCCGGACGCGCTGGCCTAGTCGCAGCGTGACCCCCAGTTCGCTCAGGCGCGCGGCATAATAGGCGGGCGTCTCGGCATACTCTTCCTTGCCCGGCACCCGGCAGGCGAGATTGAACTGGCCGCCCAAGCGGGCCTCGGCCTCGAACAGGGTGACCCGATGGCCGCGCTCGGCGGCCACCACGGCGGCGGCCATGCCTGCGGGACCTGCGCCCACGACGGCCACTTGCAGTGATTGCGCGGCGGGTTGTACGGCGAATTCCTGCTCGCGGCAGGCACTGGGGTTGACCAGGCAACTTGCGAGCTTGCCGTTGAAGGTGTGGTCCAGACAAGCCTGGTTGCAGGCGATGCAGACATTGATCGCCGCCCGCCGTCCGGCGCGTGCCTTGTTCGTCCACGCCGGATCGGCCAGAAAAGGCCGCGCCATGGACACCATGTCGGCCACGCCCTCGACCAGCAACTGCTCGGCCACCTCGGGCACGTTGATGCGGTTGCTGGCGATGACCGGGATATTGACGGCGGCCTTCACCCGCGCCGTGGCCCAGGCAAACGCCGCTCGGGGCACTTGGGTGGCGATGGTGGGCACGCGCGCCTCGTGCCAGCCGATGCCGCTGTTGATCATCGTTGCGCCGGCCGCGGCGATGGCCTGGCCCAGGGTGATGATTTCCGCGCCGCTGCTGCCGTCGGTGACCAGGTCCAGCATCGACTCGCGATAAATCACGATGAAGTTCGGTCCCACCGCCTGGCGCACCCGGCGCACGATGGCCACCGGAAAGCGCATGCGGCGCTCGAAATCCCCGCCCCAGGCGTCTTCGCGCCGGTTGGTACGCGCGGCCAGCCACTGGTTGATGAGATAGCCCTCCGAGCCCATGATTTCCACACCGTCATAACCCGCCTCCCGGGCCAGCACGGCGGCATGGGCGAAATCGGCAATGGTCTGGTCCACTTCTTCCAGGCTCATCTCGCGCGGCCGGAAGGGATTGATCGGCGCCTGGATGGCCGAGGGGGCGGCCGACTTGGGGTTGTAGGCGTAGCGGCCAGCGTGGATGAGCTGCAGCGCGATGCGCCCGCCTGCCTCATGGACCCGCTGTGGCACCACCCGGTGCATATCGACGTCTTTCTCGGTCGCCATCATCCGTGCGCCCAGGGCCAGGGCGCCGGTGGGACTCACCCCAAAGCCGCCGGTCACCATCAGCGCCACCCCGCCGCGGGCGCGCTCGGCGAAGTAATCCGCCATCGCCGCCAGACCCTTGGGGTGTTCTTCCAGGCCGGTGTGCATGGAACCCATCATGACCCGGTTGGGCAGGGTGACGAAGCCCAGGTCCAGCGGCGTGAACAAATGGGGGTAGGGGGTGGTGGACATGGGGTCTCCTCGTCGTTGTTGTCGAGCTGATTGCGGCGCGGCTTTGGCGCCATCCTAGCCGGGATCGCGGCGGGGGAAAACCGGCCCCATCCCACGGTGCGCTCCGCATCCGCACGCCCCGGGTTTCCAGCGCAAAGTTCGCCTGCGCGCGCCGGCTCAGTCGGGAACGAACACACGCATACCCGACTGGCTCAGTTGGCGAAACGGATGCCGATAGAGCCGCGCCAGCCGCTCAGCGGTGAGCAGTTCGGCCGTCGGCCCCCATTCGGCCGTGCCATCGCCGCCCAACAGCAAGACCCGGTCACCGTAACGCGCGGCCAGGTTGGGGTCGTGCAGGCTGACCAAAGCCGTCTTTCCGCCCTGATGGACCCGGCGCGACAGGCTTTCCATGACGATGAACTGATGATGCCAATCGAGGTGGTTGGTTGGCTCATCGAGCAGCAGCACGCCCGGATCCTGCGCCAGCAGCGTCGCCAAAGCCACGCGCCGACGTTCTCCCCCTGAAAGCGCCGTCAGCGGGCGAGCGGCCAGATCGGCGACATGCATGGTGGCCAAAGCGCTTGCGACGGCCTCTTCATCCGCACGCGACAGCCCCCGCCACAGCGACTGATGGGCAAAACGGCCGGCGCAAACCGCTTCCCGCACCGTGGTGGGAAACGATTCCGTGTCGTCCTGGAACACCAGACCGAGGCGCCGCGCCCGCGCGCGCGCGGGCCACTGTCCAATGGGTCGACCGTCGAGCAGCACCTCGCCGGCATGAGGAGGACGCAAGCCGGCCAGCGTATGCAACAAGGTGGTCTTGCCGCTGCCATTGGCCCCGAGGATGGCGCCCATTTCCCCGGCGGCCAGGGTCAGATTCAGGGGCGTTTGGGGCGCGTGCCCCGGCAACATCAGTACGAGATTGCGCGCGACGAGCTCGCTCACAACTGCCCGCGGCGATTGAGCAGATACAGGAACACCGGCACCCCCAGCAAGGCGGTGACCACGCCCACCGGCAACTGTTGCGGGGCGACGATGGTGCGCGCCAGCGTATCGGCCAGCACCAGCAAACTGCCACCGGTCAGCGCGGCAGCGGGGATCAGCAAGCGCTGATCATTGCCCACCACCAATCGCAGCAGATGAGGCACCACCAATCCCACAAAGCCCACGCTGCCGGCCACGGTCACCGCCAGCGCAGTTGCGAGGGCCGCCAATACATGGACCGCCGGTTGCAACCGGTTCACCGGCACGCCCAGCGCCTCCGCCTGCAAGGCGCCCCGCGCCAGCACATTGAGGCTGCGTCCCAGCGGCAGCGCCAGCAGTGCCAGCAGCATCAACACCGCCAGCGCCAACCACGGCGGGTGCGCCACCGCCCCCAGATCTCCCATCAGCCAGAACAGCATCCCCGGCAATCGGGACGGATCGGCGATGGCCAGCAGGAAGCTCACCAAGGCCCCCCAACCGGCCGCCAGACCCACGCCACTCAACAGCAAGCGGGATGGATTCCCGCCCCCGCCGCGCCGCGCCAGCCCAAACACCAGCCCCGTCGACCCCAGGGCGCCGGCAAAAGCGGGCAGCGCAACCTGTTGACTGCCGAGCCCGGCCATCAGCCCCATCAGGGCCGCCACGGCCGCGCCACCCGACACCCCCAGCACGTAGGGATCGGCCAGGGGATTGCGCAGCATCACCTGCATCAACGCCCCGGACACCGCCAGCAAGCCGCCCACGGCGAATGCCGCCAGGGCGCGCGGCAATCGCACTGTCCAGATCACTTGCCGCGCCAATTCATCACCCTGTCCCATCAGCGCCGTAATCACGCGCGCGGGGGAGAGGGGCAGGCTCCCCACCATCAGGGCCACCACGCCAGCGACCAGGGCAGTGAATGCGAGTCCAATCAGGAGAGCGACGGCGCGAGGCATGGGCCGGTATTATAGGGGCGATCGGCGCCGGCATCGGGCGCCGCCTTTCGCCCCACAAGGACGCCGCCATGACGATCAGCCCGCTGTTGGATACCGCTATCTCCGCCGCACGGGCGGCGGAGGCCATCATTCGCCGCTATTACGCCGGCGAGGTGACGGTCCGGCTCAAGGCCGACCAGACGCCCGTCACCGCCGCCGATGTGGAGAGCGAGGAAGCCATCCGCATGATCATCCGGGAGCGCTTCCCCGACCACGGTTTCTACGGCGAGGAAGGCGGCATGGAGAATGCCGACGCCGAGTGGGTGTGGTTGATCGATCCCATCGACGGCACCAAGAGTTTCGTGCGTCGCTACCCATTCTTTTCCACCCAGATCGCCCTCATGCACCGGGGGGAGCTGGTGCTGGGCGTGTCCAACGCTCCTCTGTTCGGGGAGATGGCCTGGGCGGAGCGGGGACATGGCGCGTTTCTGAACGGCGAGGCGATCCGGGTCAGCGACATCGGCACGCTGGGCGCCGCCACGCTGTCCACCGGCAACATCAAGACCCTCGCCGCTTCCCACGGCTGGGCCGGTTTCGGTCAACTGGTGCAGGCGATGAACCGGACTCGCGGCTATGGCGACTTCTACCATTACCATCTTCTGGCGGCCGGCAAGATCGACGTGGTGATCGAGTCGGATCTCAATATCCTCGACATCGCCGCGCTGACCGTGATCGTGCGGGAAGCGGGCGGCGATGTCACCCAGTTGGACGGCGGCCCCATCGGCTTGCAGACCACATCGCTACTGGCGACCAACGGCCGGCTACGCCACGCGGTCATCGAACTGCTTCACGCCTGAGACAATGCGACCGGTTGCGCGCCCTGGCGCAGGCTGAGCATCGGCCAGCCGCGCTGCAGGGCCTGTTCACGCAGCAGCGGATCGGGATCCACCGCCACCGGATGAGCCACCTGCCCCAGCAGCGGCAGATCGTTGTGGGAGTCACTGTAGAACCAGCTCTCGGCTGGCCGCACGCCCGCCAGCCAGTCATCCAGACGCGCAATCTTCCCTTCCCGATAGCAGGGCGTCCCCGCCACCCGGCCGGTATAACGCCCCGCCCGTTCTTCAGGCTCGGTGGCAATCAGCGCGTCCACTCCGAACAACTGCGCGATGGGCTCGGTCACAAAACGGTTGGTGGCGGTGATGATTGCGGTCCGATGGCCTTGGGCACGATGCGCCTCAACCAGCGCGCGCGCGGCGGGCAGCACGATGGGCAGGATCGATTGCGCCACGAAATGCGCCCGCCAGGCTTCGAGCTGTTCGCGCGGGTGCTCGGACAGGGGTTTCAGGGCAAAGGCCAGGAATTCGAAGATATCCAGGCTGCCATCCCGGTAGGCGTCGTAGAAACGCTGATTCTCGGCGCGATAACGCGCCCCATCCACCACCCCGAGGGCAACCAGGTAGTCTCCCCACAGGTGGTCGCTGTCACCGGCCAGCAGGGTGTTGTCGAGATCGAACAGGGCCAGGGTCACGCGTGGATCTCCTTGTGAAAACGAGCCGAAGCATAACCAACGGCGCCTTCCGGGTCGATGAAGATCTTCAAACCATCCGTTTTTTCTGGTATCTAGGGAAACATCCTTCAACGCCGGAGCGCTTCCGTGATCGATGTCGACGGCTTTCGCCCCAATGTGGGGATCATGCTGGCCAATGCCCAGCATGAGCTCCTCTGGGCGCGGCGCATCGGCCAGAACGCCTGGCAGTTCCCCCAGGGTGGCATTGATCATGGGGAAAGCCCGGAGCAGGCGCTGTTCCGCGAGCTGCACGAGGAGGTGGGGCTGACCGCCGAGGATGTGCAGGTGCTCGGCTGCACCCGGGGTTGGTTGCGTTACTACCTGCCCAAGCGCTTTGTCCGCCGCAATGCCTGGCCGCGCTGCATCGGCCAGAAACAGGTCTGGTTCCTGCTGCAGCTGACCGCGCCCGAGGAACGGGTGCGGCTCGATCTGAGCCCCAAGCCGGAATTCGACCATTGGCGCTGGGTGCCTTATTGGCATCCCATCAACGAAGTCGTGTTCTTCAAGCGCCGGGTCTATCGCCGCGCTCTGCAGGAACTTGAACCGCTGCTCGTCCACCCCACCGATGCGACTTGGCTGCGCTCCGTCCGAAACCCGACCCAAACCCTCAAGTAAAGGGCTCGATTTCACGATATCAGGAAGAGACGACGGGCATTCTACCGCCCGCTCCTTAGGATCTTCCGTGTCGAGGAAATACGGCCCATGGCCACCAGCACCAGCACTCTCAATCCATCCCGCCTGTCGGGCCTGGCACGCCGTCTGGTCCAGGCCAGCCTGATCACGGCTGATGCCGCAGGTCGGGCACAGGAGGACGCCGCAACCAATCGCCAGTCCCTGGTGCTCCATCTCTATGAACAAAAGCTGATCGGCAACCGCGAACTGGCGCGAATGGTGGCCGAGGAGTTCGGCGCCCCGCTGATCGATCTGACGGCACTGGATCTGCGCAACATGCCCCTGCGGGAGGTGGATGAAAAATTGTTGCGCAAGCATCAGGTGCTGCCGGTATTTCTGCGCGGCAACCGCCTGTTCGTGGCCATGGGCGATCCCACCAACCAGCAGGCACTGGATGACATCCGCTTCGCCACCCGCAAGCAGGTCGAGGCCCTGGTCACCGAGCATCCCCAGTTGGTGGAAATGCTGGAAAAGGGGCTGGATGCCTACGACACCCGGCTCAGTGCCCTGGCTGACGCGGATCTTGAAAAACTTGAGGTGCAGGGCGGCGATGCCAGCACCAACCCGAATGGCAACGAACCCGATGTGGATGACGCGCCGGTGGTGCGCTTCATCAACAAGATCCTGCTGGATGCCGTGAACAAGGGGGCCTCCGACATTCACTTCGAGCCCTACGAACAGTTCTATCGCATCCGGCGCCGCCAGGATGGCATTCTCTATGATGTCAATCGCCCGCCGGTCACGCTCGGGATGCGACTCGCCGCCCGCCTCAAGGTCATGGCGCGGCTGGACATCGCCGAGCGACGCGTCCCTCAGGACGGGCGCATCAAGCTCAAGCTGTCCAAGCACCGCGCCATCGACTTCCGCGTCAGTTCCTGCCCCACCCTGTGGGGGGAAAAGATCGTGCTGCGTATCCTGGACGCCACCAGTGCCCAGATCGGGGTCGATGCGCTCGGCTTCGAGCCGCACCAGAAAGAGGTTTACCTCAAGACCCTGTCCAAGCCGCAAGGCATGATCCTGGTAACTGGCCCCACCGGCAGCGGCAAGACGGTCACGCTCTATACCGGCCTGAACATCCTCAATACCACCGACCGCAACATCTCAACGGCCGAGGATCCGGTGGAAATCAACCTGCCCGGGATCAACCAGGTCAATGTCAATCCCCGCATCGGCCTGGATTTTGCTGGCTCGCTGCGCGCCTTCCTGCGCCAGGACCCGGATGTGATCATGGTGGGGGAAATTCGTGACCTGGAGACGGCGGAAATTGCCATCAAGGCCGCCCAGACCGGCCATATGGTGCTGTCCACCCTGCACACCAACGATGCGCCGCAAAGCCTCGAGCGGTTGGTGAACATGGGCGTGGCGCCTTTCAACATCGCTTCCTCGGTGCACCTGATCATTGCCCAGCGTCTGGCGCGCCGGTTGTGCCGCCACTGCCGCGGCCGCGTCGATATTCCTCGCGACGCGCTGTTGCAACTGGGGTTCGTGCCCGATGAACTGGACGGACTCGCGGTGTATGGCCCTAAAGGTTGCGATCAATGCACCGATGGATACAAGGGCCGGGTGGGCATTTATCAGGTCATGCCGGTGTCGGCGGCAATGGGTCGCATCATCATGGATGGCGGCAACTCGCTGGACATCGCCAAGCAGGCCGATGAGGAAGGCATCATCGATCTGCGCCGGGCCGGCTTGAACAAGGTCAAGGAAGGCGCCACCAGCCTGGAAGAAATTCACCGCGTCACCATCGAGTAAACGGTTTACCCATGGCCAATCAAGCAGTCAAAAACACTTTGTTCGTCTGGGAAGGTAAAAACAAAACCGGCCAGACCGTGAAGGGCATGCAAAATGCCCCCAGCGAAGCCGTGATTCGTGCGCTGCTGCGACGCCAGGGCATCAACCCCACCGCAATCAAGAAGCAGACCGGTAAGGCCGCCCGCAACCGCAAACAGAAAATTCGCCCCGTCGACATCGCTATTTTCTCCCGCCAGTTGGCCACCATGATTGGCGCCGGCGTGCCGTTGGTACAGGCACTGGACATCGTGGCGCGCGGCAATGACAACATGGCGATGCGCGAACTCATCTTGAGTATTCGCTCTTCCATTGAAGGTGGCTCTTCGCTTTCGGAGGCACTGGCAGGGCATCCGGCCCAATTCGACGACTTGTTTGTCAACCTGGTCGGGGCCGGCGAACGATCCGGCGCCTTGGAGACCCTGCTGGACAAGATTGCCACCTACAAGGAAAAGGCCGAGGCCATCAAGGCCAAGGTACGCAAGGCGCTGACCTATCCCTCTGTCGTCACCCTGGTGGCTTTCGTGGTCACCGGCATCCTGCTCTACTTCGTGGTTCCCCAATTCGAGGGGCTGTTCAGCAGCTTTGGCGCGGACCTGCCCGCGTTCACCCGTATGGTGGTCAACCTGTCGAAATTCGTGCAGGCTTGGTGGTGGCTGATTCTTGGCGGCATCGGCGGCATCGTGGCCGTCATTCGCTACTTCAATCGCACCTCGGCAAATTTTCGTCGTGGACGGGATCGGCTGCTGCTGCGCCTGCCGATCATCGGCAAGATTCTTCACAAAGCCTCCCTCGCACGCTTCACCCGCACCCTGTCGACCATGTTCGCCGCCGGTGTTCCGCTGGTGGAGGCCATGGAATCGGTGGCCGGCGCGACCGGCAACATCGTGTTCCAGGAGGCCGTCATGAAAATGCGCGAGCAGGTTGCCACCGGCCAGCAATTGCACCTGGCCATGCAGGATCGCATCGACCTGTTCCCCAACATGGCGGTGCAAATGATCGCCATTGGCGAGGAATCGGGCTCCCTCGATGACATGTCCGCCAAGGTGGCTGAATTCTATGAGGCGGAGGTGGACAACATGGTGGACAACCTGAGCACTCTGCTGGAACCGATGATCATGGCCATCCTGGGGATTCTGGTGGGCGGGTTGGTCACGGCCATGTACCTGCCGATCTTCCAGATGGGTAACGTGATCTGAGCCTTGCATCGAATGCCCGAGCGCTTGGATCGAAGATCCGCATCACGATCAGAGACGGGAGCGGACGAACTCAAGCGGGTCGATCCCGCTCTCTGGAAGCCCAACGGGCTGCACGCCTCATTGACCCAGGAGTCCCCCCTTGGATGATCTGCTGAGTGTTCTGCAAACCCATCGGGCCTTCTGGATCGGCGCCGTCATGGTGCTGGGATTGCTCGTCGGCAGCTTCCTCAATGTCGTTATCCTGCGGCTGCCGCCGCGCCTGGCCCATGGCTGGCGGCGGGACGCGCGTGAAACCCTGGGGCTGCCTGAAGAGGCAAGCCTGGCGGCACCCCCCGGCATTGTTCATCCGCCATCGCGCTGTCCCCACTGCAACAACCGTCTGCGTCCCTGGGAGAACATCCCCGTGCTGAGCTATCTGGCGCTACGTGGGCGCTGCGGGCACTGCCGCGCGCCCATCAGCCCGCGCTATCCGCTGGTCGAGGCGCTCACCGCCCTGCTGTTTGCGGCCGTGGCCTGGCGTTTCGGGGTGGGTATCGAGGCGCTGGGCGCCCTGACGCTCACCGGGCTGTTGATCACGCTGAGCGTCATCGACCTGGATCATCAGCTTTTGCCCGATGACCTGACCCTGCCGGGGATGTGGTTGGGTCTCGCCTTCAGCTTGTCCGGCACCCTCACCGATCCGGTCACCGCCCTGATCGGGGCGATGGTCGGTTACCTTGCCCTGTGGAGCGTCTATCAAGCCTTCCGTGTGCTGACCGGCAAGGAAGGCATGGGCTACGGGGATTTCAAGCTGCTGGCGCTGCTCGGGGCCTGGCTGGGTTGGAACCACCTGCCGGGTGTGATCCTGATCGGGTCGCTGGTGGGCGCCATGGTCGGAACGGTGGCTTTGCGCATCACCGGCCGGGACCGGCAAACGCCGATTCCCTTCGGCCCTTTCCTGGCCGCCGGGGGGTGGATCATGCTGGTCTTCGGCGACCAGGTGAATCAGGGCTACCTGCAGCTGTCGGGTCTGGCGTAAGCTTGGCGTTTAACCGTGTTCGCCCCAGGGATGGCCCATGTTCATCGTCGGACTCACCGGCGGCATTGCCAGCGGCAAATCGACCGTCGCTGACTGCTTTGCACGTCATGAAATCCCCGTTATCGATGCTGACGCGATGGCGCGGGCGGTGGTGGAGCCCGGCCAGCCCACTCTCGACCGCCTGATCCAGACCTTCGGCCAGGACATTCTGGACCCGGACGGACGGTTGAACCGGGAACGGCTGCGTCAGCGCGTCTTTGCCGATCCCACACAACGCCGCCAGCTCGATCGCATCATGCACCCAGCCATCGGCCTGGCCATGCAGCAGGCCCTGCGTGAGGCGCAGGGTCCCTACGTCATCCTCATGGTGCCGCTGCTGGTGGAGACTGGACAGCACCAGCTCGTCAACCGCGTGCTGGTGGTGGACGTGCCCGAATCGGTGCAGATTGCGCGGCTGATGACGCGCGATGGGGGCGATGCAGAGCAGGCTGCGGCCATCCTTGCAGCGCAGACCTCGCGCGCGCGACGCTTGGCAGCGGCGCACGATATCATCAACAATGAAGGCCCGGCCGCAGCACTGGATGCCGCGGTGGATCGGTTGCACGCCGCCTATATGGATATGGCGACTGATCCCGGCGCCCGCGAGGCGCGATTGCGTCTGCCCTGAACCGCGTGGGATCCGTCCCCCGCCCCATCGACGCGCTCAACAGGCTTTCAGGAATCGTGCATTTCGAACATCCACTCAACGAACGCATCCGCAAGTTCCTGCGCCTGGAATTCATCCTCGCCCAGGCGCGCCACCATGTGCATGGACGCACCGCCTGGGAAGCCCGTGCCACGCTCAGTCATTTGCTGGAAATCCTTGACGCCCTGGGACGCAGCGATATCAAGAGCGAGCTGATCGCCGAACTGGACCGCCAACGGCAGCATCTGGAACGACTGCGGCAACGCGAGAGCGTCGATCAGGCCCAGTTGGGCGAAATCATCCACCAATTGCAGCAACTGCTCGACCGGCTGCATGGCTTCCCCGGCCAGCCTGGCCAGGCCCTGCGCCATCACGAGCTATTCACCGCTTACCGGCAGCGCGCCAGCATGCCCGGTGGCACAGCGCCCTTTGACCTGCCCGCCCTGCATTTCTGGCTGCAGCAACCGCACGAGAAACGCCAGATCCAGATGGAAGGCTGGCTCAACCAGTTCGGACTGCTCGCTGAATGCATTGAAACCCACAATCGCTTGGTACGGGAGACCGCCAGGCGCACCCAGGAAATCGCGCATCAAGGCTGCTTCGAGCAGGTGCAGGACCCCGAACGTCCCTACCAACTGTTACGCATCAGCCTGGCCGGGGACAGCGGTGTTTTTCCGGAGATCAGCGCGGGTCGCCACCGGCTCACCATCCGTTTCCTGCACCAACCCGACCTCGCAGAACGGGCCACCCTGTTTCGGGATAACGTGCCCTTTCGCCTCGCCTGTTGTGGGGTTCTGCCATGAGCCAGAAACCACCCCTTCGGTCGCTGCGCTGTCCGCATTGCGGAAAGCCGGCCATCGCCACCGCCGACAATGCCTTCCGCCCCTTTTGCAGCGAGCGCTGCAAGCTGATCGATCTGGGTGCCTGGCTTGGGGAAGCCCATCGCATTTCTCTGGCCACGCCGCCGGACGACGCGCTGGATCCGTCCGACGTGGAAGGTCTGGCGCCCAAGCCCGCTGAATCACAGTGACGACAGCCTTTGGATGTGGCTTTCTGTGCCATGGACTTAAAGACGCCGCGCGCCGACGCAGGCCGGCGGAACAACACGCCCGTCCCGGCCAGGTCATCGTGGCTTAAGCGCCAAGCGCACCAAGCGATAGATGGATCACCTCAAGGCGCGGATGCGGCTTCTGGAGCGGGGCGTCGCGCCTGTAATTGAAGCCTGGCCTGGCCTTCGCCGCGCGGATCGGAGGCGGCGCTCAACTCCCCGGTACGGCGGTTCCAGGTAACGGCCTGCATGTCCCCGTAGTCGCGGGAGACCCGCTCCACCCGATGACCCAGGGCGGTGAGATGCTTCACCGTTTCACTGTCAAAGGCCTTGGCCTCGAAGAACAGGATGTCGGGCAGATACTGGTGGTGATAGCGGGGCAGGGCGACCATTGCGGATGCATCGGCGCTGTCGGCGAACGCGAGGCTGGCAAGTAGCACCATGCTGATGATGCGGCTGCCCCCGGGGGTGCCGAGAATCGCGAGCCGGTCGCCCTGTTCCAGGAAAGTGGGCGTCATGCTGGACAAGGGGCGCTTGCCGGGGGCAATGGCATTGGCGCTGCCCCCCACCAGTCCATAGGCATTCGCTTGGCCTGGCGCGGCGGCGAAATCATCCATTTCATTGTTGAGAACCACCCCTGTTCCCGGCGCCACGAACCCCGATCCGAAAGGGGTGTTGATGGACAGCGTGGCCGCCACCCGGTTGCCTTCGGCATCGATCACCGAGAAATGGGTCGTGTGCCGGTCCAGGCTTGGCTTCAAGGGATCATTGGCTTCCAGCGGGACGCTGGGGGTGGCTAGCAGCGGATCGATGGACTGGCGCAATTGCGCGCCATAGGCGGGGTCCAACAGCCGGGTCAGGGGCATCGATACGCTATCGGGATCGCCCAGATAGCGAGCCCGATCGGCATAGGAGCGCCGCATGGCCTCGGTGATCCAGTGGATGCGAGTGGCCGGGGGCATGGCGGACAAGTCCACCCCAGCCAGGATGTTGAGCGCTTCGGTCAGGACCACGCCGCCCGAGGACGGCGGGGAGGCGGAGGTGACGCGCATGCCCCGGTATGTGCTTGTAATCGGCTCCCGCTCGATCACCTGATAACTGGCCAGATCCTCCGGGGTCCAGATCCCGCCGGCCGCGCGAACACCTTCGACCAAGCGTCGCGCCACAGCGCCGTCATAGAATCCCTCATGGCCATGATCGGCCAGGGTTTGCAGGGTATCGGCCAGATCGCGCTGCCGCAGCGTCCAGCCCGGCAGTGGGGCGATGCCGGCTGCCAGGAAAATACGGCGTGCCTCGGGGGAGGCGAGCAGGGCGGGAAAACGGTAACCGGCCATCAGGGCATAGCGAGGTCCGACGGCGAAGCCTTCACGGGCAAGCCGAATGGCTGGCTTCAGGCTGGTGGCGAGGGGCAGTCGGCCATAGTGCCGGGCGAGATGCACCAAGGCAGCGGGTTGTCCGGGGATGGCCGCTGCCAAGGGGCCATCCTGGCTGCGGCGGGCATCAAACTGGCCATTGGCATCCAGATACAGCGTGGGCGTGGCGGCCAGCGGCGCGCGTTCGCGTCCATCCACCATGACGGTGCGATCATCGCTCGCCCGGTACAGCAGCCAGAACCCACCGCCGCCGAGACCGGAACTGAAGGGTTCCACCACGGCCAGCGCCGCGCTGATGGCCACCGCGGCATCAAAGGCGTTGCCACCCTGTTCCAGCACCTCCAAGCCGGCCTCAGTGGCGGCGGGATGGGCCGTGGCGATGGCGGCCCGGCCCGGCCCGGCCGCGGCGGCCACCAGCGACCACAGCGCAAGGACCAGCAGCAAGCAGCGGCGAGCGACGAGCGGGGGCGGACGCGGGAGGCGCATGACCTTAGCTGCGGGCGGGGCCGAAGCGCTTGCGGAGTTCGATTACCACATTCGGCGGCACAAAACTGCTGACGTCACCATTGAACGCGGCAATTTCGCGCACCAGGGTCGAGGACAGGTAGGTGTAGTGCTCGGAAGGCGCCAGGAACATGGTTTCCACCATCGGCGCGAGATGTCGGTTCATCCCGGCCAACTGGAATTCGTGCTCGAAATCCGACACGGCCCGGAGCCCTCGCAGGATCACATCCACCCCATGATTCCGCGCGTAGTCCACGGTCAGCCCCGTATAAGAGACGACTTCGACATTGCTCAGGTGAGCAACCGCCCCGCAGGACAGGGCGACGCGCTCTTCCTTGTTGAACAGCGGCTTTTTTCCAGGGTTGTCCGCCACCGCCACGATGAGCCGGTCGAACAGCCGGGCGGCGCGCTCCGCCAGGTCCACATGACCGCGGGTAATGGGATCGAAGGTGCCTGGATACAGGGCAAGTGCCATACGACGAAATCCTTCAGCGGTCGGGAGGAATGGGGTGCCGTGGGCACGCCCATCCTAACGCAGACGCGCGTCTGAAATCTCGCCTGCATGATCAGGTGACACCGCGGCGTCGGTGGGTGGGGACGTGATGAACAGTCGGAAGACGATCTCGCCCGCCCGGCCTTCCCGCCAGAGGGTCCAGCCCGGCGGAACGTCCAGACTACGGCCTTGAGGCGCTTCCACGTAGACCTTGCCGCCGTTGCGGACCGCGCCTGTTCGGGCCAGAGCGGCCAGGACGGCATCCCAGGCCTGATCCGCGAAGGGAGGGTCCACGAATACCACATCGCAAGGCGACTCGACGCGCCGCAGCCAGTCCAGGGCCTCCGCCCGATGGCAATGCACCCGGTCCATCCCCAAGCGCGCGATCTGCTGGTGCAGGTGGGCGATGACCTGCGGGTGGCGGTCCACCAGGATCACCTCGGCGGCGCCTCGCGAGCGCGCTTCCAGTCCCAGCGCGCCACTGCCGGCAAACAGGTCCAGGCAGCGAGCGCCGGGCACATCCCGTGCGAGCCAGTTGAACAGGGTTTCCCGCACCCGATCCGGGGTGGGGCGCAAGCCCGGCACGGGGGGGAAATCCAGTTTGCGACCGCGCCAGCCACCGGCGATGAGGCGCACCTGGTTGGGGCTGCGCGCCACCATGATCAGGCGCCGCTGCTCAGATGCAGCCCCACCACCCCCAGCACGATCAATCCCAGGCTCAGCCCCTTGAACACATTCCAGGATTCCCCGAACCAGGCCACGCCGATGGCGGCGATCACCGCCGTGCCCACCGCGGACCAGATGGCATAGGCCATGCCCACCTCCAGGGATTTCAAGGCTCGTGCCAGTGCCGAGAACGCCAGCACATAGCAGATGAACATCGCCGCAGTGGGGCCGGGACGGGCC
>Ga0209851_1000096_pt1 | contig 29270 bp, 26 predicted proteins | sample GWRWT4_14Oct14_FD_187195 | JGI IMG/M metagenome (GOLD analysis project Ga0209851, IMG submission 187195) | Sand microcosm microbial communities from a hyporheic zone in Columbia River, Washington, USA - GW-RW T4_14-Oct-14 (SPAdes) (version 2) | ecosystem: Engineered > Artificial ecosystem > Sand... | reverse complement strand
ACCCGTCAAATGTTCGATCCGCTGCGTCAGCAGCGCCACCTGAACCTCGGAGGAACCGGTATCGCTGGGATCGCGCTGAAAACTGGTCACGATTTCGGATTTGGTCTGGCCTGACAGAGACATGTGAAGAAACTCCTAAATATGCGATTCTTTGTCGCTACAAACGTTTAATTTTAGCCTTTCCGGAGGGTTTACAACAAGCCGCCGGATCCGCGTTCAGTCAACCCTGCATCAGCCGGCGCGGTGCGCAGCGCCCATCGTCGAGCATTTCGCCCATCCCCAGGAACTGATCGGCCGGGCCATAGAGCCGCACGGTTGCGCCCGCATCGGGTGAGCCTGGAATGAACACCGGGTTACCCTGCCGCAAATAATAGGCAAGTCCTTCGTTCACCGCGAGCGCCGGATAGTGCTGCAAGGCGGCGTCAAGGGGTAGCAGCAAGGGATCCAGGGCGGCCGCGCCCCCCTGATCGGCCACCGCTTGCAGCGCATCCATGCCATAACAGTCCTGCGGCATGGTGAATGGCCCCAACTCCAGCCGACGCAGGCTGTGCACGTGGGCGACTGTGCCAAGCGCGACGGCCAAATCCTCGACGAGGGTGCGCACGTAGGTTCCCTTGCTGCAATGCACCCGCAAAGTCGCCTCTTCCTCGTGCTGACTCAGCAAGTGAAGGCTGTGGATGCGCACCCGACGCGCTGGACGCTCGACCTCAAGGCCCTTGCGTGCCAAGCGATAGAGCCGCTCGCCTTGATGTTTGAGCGCCGAATACATTGGGGGAATCTGGTCTATGTCTCCCACAAAACGACTGAGGATGTCAGACAATCCCGCCAGCCGAGGCGCATCGGCGGGTCCGGTCTCAACAACCTCCCCCTCCCGATCCCCGGTGGAGGTGCGCTCGCCGAAACGACACACCACCTCATAGCACTTGTCCGCATCGAGCAGATAGCCGCACACCTTTGTGGCATGGCCGAAACAGAGTGGCAGCAGGCCGGTGGCCAAGGGATTCAGATTACCCGTGTGCCCGCCCTTGGCCGCACCAAACAACTGCCGCACCTGCTGCAAGGCCTTGTTGCTGGAAAGTCCCAAGGGCTTGTCCAATAGCAAGATGCCGTCCACGGCGCGGCGCATTCGACGGGGGGATGGGGAAGACATGGATATTCTGATTACTCTGTGGCCGACTCGCCGGAATGATCGCCGCGCTGCTCATCCTCGGCCCGTGCCTTGGCAATCAGTGCGTCCATCCGCTGGCCGTGATCCAGCACCTCGTCGTACTGGAATTGCAGTTGGGGGATCATGCGCAAGCGCAGGCGGCGACCCAACTGGCCCTGGATCATGCGCGCTGCGTTCTGGAGAATGCTGATTTTCTCCTCGATTCCTTGCGTGACGCCCAGGAAGGAAACAAACACCTTGGCGTGGGAAAAATCCCGCGCCACCTGCACTTCCGTCACCGTAACCGGACCCAGGCGCGGATCCTTCACCGCGTCGCGGATGAGCTCGCTGAGTTCCTGGCGCAACTGCTCGGCCACCCGGGCCGTGCGGGGGAAATCGCGCGGCATGTCAGGCCGGCACCTCGATGCGCTGGTAAACCTCGATCTGGTCGCCGGGTTGCACATCATTGTAGTTGCGCACCGCGATGCCGCACTCGGTGCCCGCCCGGACTTCGCTGACGTCGTCCTTGAAACGCCGCAGCGATTCCAGCTCGCCCTCGAAGACCACCACATTGTTGCGCAGCACCCGGATGGGACAATTGCGGCGCACCGAGCCTTCCATGACCAGACAGCCCGCAACCGCGCCCATCGTGGAAGAACGGAACACATCGCGCACCTGCGCCATGCCCACCACTTCTTCTCTGACTTTCGGCGCCATGAGACCAGTGATGGCGTTTTTAACCTCATCCAGAGCCTGGTAGATGATGCTGTAGTAGCGTACATCGGTACCGGTCTCGGAGATCAGTCGGCGCGCTGCGGCATCGGCTCGGACGTTGAACGCGACGATGATGGCCGATGAAGCCACCGCCAGGTTCACATCCGATTCGGTAATCCCGCCCAGCCCGCGGGCAACGACATTCACCTTCACTTCTTCATTGGACAGGGCGAGCAAGGCATCGCTGAGCGCTTCTACCGAACCCTGCACATCGGCCTTGACGATCAGGTTCACCTGCTGAAGATTGCCTTCCTCCATCCGGTTGAACACATCCTCCAGCTTGGTGGAGACCTGCTTGGCGAGACGCACGTCACGGAATTTGCCTTGGCGATACAGCGCAATTTCGCGCGCCTTGCGCTCATCGGTCACCACCATGAAATCATCACCGGCATTGGGCGTACCGGACAGCCCCAGGATCTGCACCGGTATGGAAGGACCAGCCTGAGTGATCGGCTTGCCGACCTCATCGAACATGGCCCGCACCCGACCCCACTCCTGCCCGCACAGCAGGATATCGCCGCGCTCCAGGGTGCCCCGCTGCACCAGCACGGTCGCCACCGGTCCCCGGCCTTTTTCAAGGCTGGATTCAATGACCACACCGACGCCACGTCCCTTGACCACGGACGTCAGTTCCATCACTTCGGCCTGCAACAGGACGGCTTCCAACAAGGCATCCACGTTGGTGCCCATCTTGGCCGAAACCGGCACGAACATCGTATCGCCACCCCAATCATCAGGAACCACACCCTGCTGAACCAGCTCGTTCTTGATGCGTTCCAGATCGGCGCCAGACTTGTCGACTTTGTTGATCGCCACCACCACCGGCACCTTGGCTGCCTTGGCGTGCTGGATCGCCTCGATGGTTTGCGGCATGACGCCATCATCCGCCGCCACCACCAGAATCACGATGTCGGTCAGCTTGGCGCCACGGGCACGCATGGAGGTGAAGGCCGCATGGCCGGGGGTATCGAGGAAGGTAATCATGCCGCGCGGGGTGCTGACGTGATAGGCGCCGATATGCTGGGTAATGCCCCCGGCCTCACGGTCCGCGACCTTGGCGCGACGAATGTAGTCCAGCAAGGTGGTCTTGCCATGGTCCACATGACCCATCACGGTGACCACCGGCGCGCGATGCATCACCTCGGCCTGCGAATCCTGGGCCTCTCCTTCGCTGACCAAGGCTTCCTCAAGCGCGGATTCCTTCAGCATCTTGGGCACATGGCCCATTTCATCCACCAGCAAGGACGCGGTTTCCTGGTCAATCACCTGATTGATGGTGGCCATGACACCCATGCCCATCAAGGTCTTGATCACCTCCGGGGCCTTAACGGCCATGCGCTGCGCCAGCTCGCCCACGGTGATGGTTTCAGGGATCAGCACATCCCTCACAACCGGAAGCACGGGCTTTTCAAACTGATGGCGGGCCGGGCTGGTGTCAACCCGAGCGCCCTTGCGCTTGGATCGACGGGCGCCGTCCTGTCCGCGCTCGTTTCGATCACGGCGGTCCCCTTGGGGAGAAGGCCGTTCTTTCTTGCGGGTATCGCCTCTTTTGGCGGGCGCATCCGAGCGCGGAGCTCCCGGCGCGGCCGGCGCGGGCGCACGTTGCTGATCTTGCGGCCGCCGCGACGGCGCAGCCGCACGAGCCGGCTCTGCATGGCCCTGGCGTGGGGCTTCCGCTGGGCGAGATGCAGGCTCTGCCCGGCGCTGTGGGGCCTCAGCCGGACGCACGGACGCCTCGGTGCGTTGCGCCGATTCCTCGAGCAGGCGGGGCGACTCCTCAACTGGACGCGCAATTTCTTCTGCTGCCTGAGCGGGCGCCGCCTCAATCTGAGGATGGGTCTCGACCTGCGGCATTTCCCCCTCAATCACCCCCGTCGTTTCAAGTTCGGCGGCGACCGCCTCGGAGGCTTCGCCATGAATCTCTTCACCCGCGGTACTGCGCTTGATGTAAGTGCGTTTCTTGCGGACCTCCACGGTCACCGTCTTGCCGCGGCCCTGGGTGCCAGCCAAGCGGATCTCGCTGGTCGTCTTGCGCTTGAGGGTGATGCGCTGGGGTTCCGCCGCCTCGCCTCGACTGCGACGCAGATAGCCCAACAGCTGGGTTTTCTCATGATCCGTGATGGGGTCTTCCGGCCCCTTGGTGGCAATCCCGGCCTCGGTCAATTGTTCCTGTAGCCGCTCAACGGGGATCCCCACCGTTTCCGCGAATTGTTTCACCGTCACTTCAATCATGCTCACCCCCGCACCTGCGAACCTTTCCATCCATTATCCGTGCTGATCCGCAAACCAGTGCTCACGAGCCGTCATAATCAAAACCGCCGCCTGCTCGCGGTCCAATCCTTCAATTTCCATCAAGTCATCCACCGCCTGCTCAGCCAGGTCCTCACGCGTACAAATACCCTGGCGGGCCAGCTTCCGCGCCAGATTGGCGTCCATTCCGCGGAGATCCAGCAAATCCTGCGCGGGCGCGCCCTCCCCGGCATGCTCCTCACTCGCGATCGCGCGTGTCAGCAGCGCGTCCTTGGCTGCTTCACGCAAGGCATTGACGACATCCTCATCAAATTCCTCAATTTCCAGCAGCTCGGCAGCGGGAACATAAGCGACCTCTTCCACGCTGGAGAAGCCTTCCCGAACCAGAATGGCGGCGATTTCCTCGTCGACCCCAATCTCGCGGACGAAAAGGTCGATCAGATTATTCGCCTCTGCCTCGCTCTTGGCATTGGCCTGCTCCTGATCCATGACATTCAAGGTCCAGCCGGTCAATTCACTGGCCAGACGCACGTTCTGGCCACCCCGGCCGATGGCGAGCGACAACTTGTCGGTATCAACGGCCACATCCATGCTGTGGGATTCCTCATCGACCACGATGGAAACCACCTCGGCCGGAGACATGGCGTTGATGACGAACTGAACGGGATTGCCATCCCATGGGATGATGTCCACCCGTTCCCCGGACAGCTCATTGGAAACCGTCTGCACGCGTGAGCCGCGCATTCCCACGCAGGCGCCGACCGGATCGATGCGCCGATCGTGGGCCATCACGGCAATCTTGGCCCGCAGCCCCGGATCGCGCGCCGCGCCCTTGATTTCGATCAAACCCTGGCCGACTTCGGGAACCTCGAGCTTGAACAATTCAATCAGAAACTCGGGCGCAGTTCGGCTCAAAAAGAGCTGTGGCCCGCGCGGCTCGCTGCGGACCTCCTTGAGATAGCCACGCAGACGATCGCCGCTATGCACGGGCTCGCGGGAAATCATCCACTCGCGCGGAATCAGCGCCTCCACATTGCCACCGAGATCCAGAACGACATTGCCCCGTTCAACTTTCTTGACCATGCCCATAACGAGCTCGCCCACCCGCGCGCGATACTGATCAACAATCTTGGCCCGTTCAGCTTCGCGAACCTTCTGGACGATCACCTGTTTGGCCGCCTGGGCGGAAATACGGCCAAAAGGCAAGGATTCCAGAGATTCCTGGACAAACTCACCCACGGCGACTTCCGGATGGTGGACGCGCGCATCTGCCAGACGCATCTGGAAAACCGGATTGCACTCTTCCACCTCGTCCGCCACGACTTCCCAGCGTCGGATGGTGCTGTAAGCGCCGGTACGCCGATCGATATGCACCCGGACATCGACTTCATCCAGCGCCAACCGCTTACGCGTTGCGGATTCCAAAGCCGCCTCGATGGCCTGGAAGATAATTTCTTCCTCCACGCCCTTCTCGTTCGACAACGCTTCGACAACCAGTAGAATTTCTTTGTTCATCACTTTGATCCTCGGCGTGGACCGGTACTTTCTTCGAAATGCGGCGCCAATCGGGCCATTTCCAGTTGATCCAATCGCAACACCAGTGCCTGACCATCCACTTCCATTTCAATGGATTCCAGCGCGGACCCGACGAGCAGGCCGGTGAAATTGCGTCGACCTCCCAATGGAACCGCGGTTCGGATACGAATCCGCTGCCCCACAAATCGGCTGAAATGATCCGGCTTCACCAGCGGACGGTCATCCCCTGGAGAAGAGACTTCCAATACATACTCCCCGGGAATCAGATCATTGACGTCCAATACCCCGCTGATTTGCTGACTCACCTGCTCGCAATCCTCAAGCCCAATCCCTTCGGGCCGATCGATGTAGAGACGCACCCGCTGCCGCCCACCCTGCCGGTGTTCGACACAGATCAATTCATAGCCCATGGCGTCCAGCACGGGCGACAAGAGGCCTTCCAAGCGCTCGCACAACGGACCTGACGCGGCTGGTTCAGTCAACAGCGCTTTCTCCACAATAGCGGACAAAAAATCACCCAATCATGCATGCGCCAGGAACAAAAAAGCCCCATGACCGGGGCTTTCTCATTCAAGACATTTCTTATGGTAGCGGGGGCAGGATTTGAACCTGCGACCTTCGGGTTATGAGCCCGACGAGCTGCCAGACTGCTCCACCCCGCATCCGGTAAGCAGGCATTATAGGGCGGCTCGCAACATTAATCAATAAGCATAGCGCTCAGAACGCCGAAAGACAGGCGCGAATCAGCTGATCCGGCACAATCCCCAGCAGCAAAATCAATCCGCCGTTGGCTATCAACAGCCAGCGCAGATCGGCGCTGGCGACTACGTCGCTGGACTCGATGGGGCTCTCGAAATACAGTTGCCACACCACGCGCAGGTAATAAAACGCGCTGATCACGGCAAACAGGACGGCCACGATAGCCAAAGCGCCCATGCCTTGATCGACCGCCGCATCCAACACCAGCAGCTTGGCATAGAAGCCGGCTGTGGGCGGCACCCCAGCCATGGAGAACATGAACAACGCCATCACCGCGGCGAGCCATGGGCTGCGGGCATTGAGCCCCTTGAGATCATCCAGGGTTTCCGCTTCCACGCCGCGCTGGCTCAGCAGGATCAGCACGGCGAACGCTCCCAGCGCCATCAGGACATAAATCAGGATGTAAAACAGCGCCGCCGCATAGCCCATGGGATTGGCCGCCAACATGCCGAGCAGCAGAAAACCGATATGTCCGATGGTGGAATAGGCCAGCAGGCGCTTGACATTGGTCTGGGCAATGGCGACCACGCTGCCGACCGCGAGGGACAGCACCGCCATCACAATCAGCAAGTCTCGCCAGTCATCGGACAGCCCTTCCATGCCGTCGGCCAGAAGACGAATTGCCATGGCAAAAGCGGCCAGCTTGGGCGCAGAGCCCACGAGCATGGTGACCGGCGTATTGGCGCCTTGATAGACATCCGGCAGCCAGTTATGGAAAGGCACCGCGCCGAGCTTGAAGGCGACCGCAGCCACCACGAAAGTCATGCCCAGGAGCAACGGCAGGCTACCCACCGGTTGTTCCAGAATCCGGCTCGCGACAACATCGATCTCCAGGCTACCGGTGACGCCATACAGGATCGACATGCCATACAGCAACATGCCCGAGGCAATCGCGCCCAGCACGAAATACTTCATGGCCGCCTCGGAACTGGCGGACTGCTCCCGGTTGAGGGCCACCAGCGCATACAGGCTCAGTGACATCAACTCCAATCCCAGATAGAGGGTAATGAAATGACTGGCCGAAATGAGCACCAGCATGCCCAGGGTGGAAAACAGGGTCAGCAGATAGAACTCGCCCTGATCCAGTTGCCGTTCCCGCAGGTAATCGCGGCCATAGAGCAGCACCGCGCCAGTCACCAGCAGGGCTGAGACCTTCAGCACCACGGACAGACGATCCAGCACGAACATCCCGCTGAAGGTAACCAATGGCTCCGCCAATCCCCGCCCGATCCACAATACTGCGGCCGCCGTCGCGAGCAGCGTCATCAGGCTCAAGCCATGGGTCAGGTGACGCCAGCGCGGTGGCAGGAACAAATCAATCACTAAAATCGTGCACACCGACGCCAACAGGAAAATTTCCGGCATCGCGGGCCACAAGGATGGGCTAGTAAACGTCATGTCCATTCCCGAGTCATCCTGGGGTTGGGGGCGATCAGAGCTTGCCCGGCAAGATCTGGAGCAGCAGATGTTGAACGGAGGGTTCGATCACGGCCAGCAAGGGTTGCGGCCAGACCCCCAGGGCGAGCACGGCAACGGCCAGCAACCCAAGCATCAGAGACTCGCGTGTCGTGACATCATTCAATTGGCCCACTTCGGGATTCGTTACCGGTCCGAAGGCGACGCGTTTCACCAGCCACAGGGAATATGAAGCGCCCAGAATCAGGGTCAGGGCAGCGAGGAACGCGATCCAGGGATTGGCCTGGAAGCTCGCCAGAATCACCAGGAACTCGCCCACAAAACCCGAAGTTCCGGGCAGCCCCGAATTAGCCATGGCAAAAAGCACAAAAAAGGCGGCAAAGACCGGCATGCGGGTGGCGACGCCGCCATAAGCGGCGATGCGGCGCGTGTGCATGCGGTCATACAGCACACCGACACTGAGAAACATGGCGCCGGAAATGAAGCCATGGGAAATCATTTGAACCACGCCGCCGGTCATCGCCATGGCCAGCCCTGCCGACTCCCCAGCAGCAGGCCCGGCGCCCCAATAGGGCAGGAAAAATCCCAGCGTGACGAAACCCATGTGGGCGATGGAGGAATAAGCAATGAGCTTCTTCATGTCCTCCTGCACCATCGCCACCAGACCAACATAAACCACGGCAATCAAGCTTAAGACCGCCATCAGGCTCGCCATTTCAGCGGCGGCATCGGGGGCGATGGGCAGGGCATAGCGCAGGAAGCCGTAAGCCCCCATCTTCAGGGTTATGGCTGCCAGGATGACCGAACCGCCAGTGGGCGCCTCGACGTGGGCATCCGGCAACCAAGTATGGACCGGCCACATGGGCACCTTGACCGCAAACGCCACCAGAAACGCGAGAAAGATCCAGATTTGCTGGGAAGCGCTCAATGGCAAGCGTTGCATCCCCATGACGTCAAAACTGCCGCTTTTCTGATACAGGTATATAAAGGCCACCAGCATCAGCACCGAGCCCAGGAAGGTGAAGAGAAAGAATTTAACCGTGGCATAAATGCGTCGGGGTCCGCCCCAGATGCCGATGATGAGGAACATCGGGATCAGCATGGCTTCCCAGAATATGTAGAAGAGCAAGGCATCCAGGGCCGCGAACACCCCAATCATCAGGCCTTCCATGACCAGGAAAGCGCCCATGTAAGCGGCCGGCCGCTGGCTGACCGATTCCTTGGCCGCGAAGATGACAAACACCGTCATGAAGGCAGTCAGGATAATGAGCGGCATGGAAAAGCCATCCACTCCCAGGGCGTAATCCGCCCCCAAGGTGGGAATCCACAGCGCCCGCTCCAGGAACTGCATCTGGGCACTGCCGACATCAAAGCCCGTCCAGAGGCCCAGGCTGAGCACGAAGGTCAGCAGGGAAACGCCCAGTGCCAGTCCACGGGCAGCCGAAAGCCTCCGATCACCCAACCAGAGGACCACCAGCCCGCCAATAACAGGCGTCCAGATCAAGAGGCTCAGCAGCGGTAGATCGGCAAACATGCGGACGTTCCTTTCCCCTTGCGACGGATCGCGGCAATCAGCGAATAAACAGCATCCAGCCCAACATGGCTGTCAAGCCGATGAGCATGGCAAAGGCATAGTGATACAGATAACCCGACTGCAGCGTGCGGCCCTTGGCTGCCCAGGCAACCACGCGCTGCGCCGTCCCGTTGACCAGTCGGCCATCGATCAGGTCCACATCACCGCGCTGCCAGAAGTACCGCCCCAGGCCGCGCCCGAATGCGGCGAAACCCTGGATATACAGCGCGTCGAAGCCGTACTTGTGCTGCAGGATCCAGTTGACGACCCGCCCCAGGGCAAAACGGCGTGCGAAAAAGTCCGCCACCGCCGGATTGATGAGATAGACATAAGCGGCGCTGGCAACCCCCGCGAAGGCGAGATAAACAGCCGGCCCCTGGAAACCATGCAGCAGGAAAGCCCATGAACCATGAAAATGCTCAGCCATTTCGCCCAGTACATCATGCGCATGGGAGACCTGGATCACACCCCGGAAAAAGTCTCCGAACAGCATGGGCTCTATCGTGAAAGCCCCGATAATGATCGAAGGGATGGCCAGCAGAATGAGGGGCAATGTCACCACCCAAGGGGACTCATGGGGTTCGTGAACGCCATGATGGTCATGGGCGTCATGAGCAGCGTGGCTGTCGCCAGCCGCCTCCCGAAATCGCTCAGGGCCATGAAACACCAGAAAGATCAGCCGGAAAGTATAAAAAGCGGTAATGAACACGCCCGACAGCACGGCGGCATGCGCAATGCCCGCTCCCGGCAGATGGGATTCAGCCACGGCCTCGATCAGGGCATCCTTGGAGAAGAACCCGGAGAAGCCCGGGAAACCAATCAGTGCCAAGGCGCCGATCAGGCAGGTGATGTAGGTGATCGGTAGATAGCGCCACAGTCCACCCATGCGACGCATGTCCTGCTCGTGGTGCATGGCAATGATGACCGAGCCGGCGGCGAGGAACAGCAAGGCCTTGAAAAAGGCATGTGTCATGAGATGGAACACGGCTGCGGAATACGCCGACACACCCAAGGCAACCGTCATGTAACCGAGCTGGGACAAGGTGGAGTAGGCCACCACCCGCTTGATGTCGGTCTGCACGATGCCCAGCAGCCCCATGAAAAACGCCGTGGCGGAACCGATAAGCAAAATGGTATTCAGCGCAGTTTCCGACAGTTCATACAGCGGCGACATGCGCGCCACCATGAAAATGCCCGCTGTAACCATGGTGGCCGCATGGATCAGTGCGGAAATCGGCGTCGGACCCTCCATGGAATCCGGCAGCCAGACATGCAGCGGCATCTGGGCCGATTTCCCCATGGCGCCCACGAAGAGCAGCAGGCAGATAACGGTCAATACAGCCCAGGATACCCCCGGCAGCACGCTCAGGGTCTGGCCCTGCAAAGTGGGCGCTGCAGCGAAGACCTCGCGGTAATCGAGGCTGCCCGTGTACTGCAAAACGGCAGCGATCCCCAGAAGAAAACCAAAGTCACCCACCCGGTTGACCAGGAAGGCCTTCATGTTGGCAAACACGGCGCTCGGACGGGTATACCAGAATCCAATCAACAGATAGGACACCAAACCCACGGCTTCCCAGCCGAAGAACAATTGCAGGAAATTATTGGCCATCACCAGCATGAGCATGGCGAAGGTGAAGAGCGAGATATAGCTGAAGAAGCGCTGGTAGCCGTCATCCTCGTGCATGTAGCCGATGGTGTAGATATGCACCATCAGCGACACGAAGGTGACGACGCACATCATCAGCGCCGTCAGGTTGTCCACCAGGAAACCCACTTCCAGGCGCAGCCCGTCCACCACGCCCCAGGTGTACAGCGTTGCATTGAAAGGCGCCGCGCCATCCAGCGCATGAACCTTGAGCACCCACAGCGACAGCAAGAAGGCACCACCCACTCCGGCGATGGTCAGGGTGTGCGCGCCTGTCCGGCCGACCTGTCGGCCAAACAAGCCCACGATGACCGCAGCCACCAGCGGGGCCAGCACAATCGTCAGATAAATGCCCTGCATGCTCGATCAACCCTTCATGACGTCGAGATCCTCGACGTTGATGCTGCCTTTGCCGCGGAACAGAATCACCAGGATCGCGAGACCAATGGCGGCCTCTGCGGCGGCGACGGTGAGGATAAAGAAGACAAACACCTGTCCTGCCAGATCCCCGCTGAAACGGGAAAAGGCAACGAAATTCATGTTCACAGCCAACAACATCAATTCGATGCACATCAACAGCAGAATGACATTCTTGCGGTTGATGAAAATGCCCGCCACGCTGAGCACGAACAGCACGCCACTGAGCATCAGGTAATGCGACAAGGTAATCATTTCATCCCCTCTGAATCGCGTCTCATGGCGCTTACCTTAATCCCGGGTCTCGCTCGGCATTTTAAGAATCCGCAGCCGATCTTCCGGTCGCACCTTGGCCTGTAACCCCGGATTCTGCACCAGGCGACCGGGCCGCCGCCGCAGGGTCAAGGCAATGGCCGCCACAATGGCCAGCAGCAGGATGACGGAAGCAATCTCGAAGGGATAGACATACTGGGTGTACATCACCTCGCCCAACGCGCGGATATTGCTCCCACCTTCCGGCAAGGGAACGGGACCCCCTTTCCCGGCAAAGCCGCTCCCGCCCAAGACCACGGAAAGCTCAAGCACGATCAGCAGCACGACCCCCATACCTATAGGCAGGGAGCGATTGAATCCCTCCCGCAAGGCGGCCAGATCCACATCAATCATCATCACCACGAACAGGAACAACACCATCACAGCGCCCACATAGACCAGCACCAGCACGATGGCGAGGAATTCCGCCTCGATCAGCAGCCACAGGGCGGCACTGGTAAAAAATGCCAGGACCAGAAACAGCACCGAATGCACGGGATTGCGGGCTGTAATCACGGCCAGCGCGGCGCCGATCAGAACGGCTGAAAACGCATAAAACAACACAAGTTGAAACATCGGATTCGGCTCCGCCTGGTCCTTGCTGGTTAGTTCTTGGATCAGCGATATGGGGCGTCCATCGCCCGGTCACGGGCAATCGATTCCTCGTATTTGTCACCGATGGCGAGCAGTTTGTCCTTGGTCATGATGTTTTCGCCGCGCTGCTCGAAGTGATATTCATAGACGCGGGTTTCGACGATGGAGTCCACCGGACAGGCTTCCTCGCAAAAACCGCAATAAATGCATTTGAACAAATCAATGTCATAACGCGTGGTGCGCCGCGTGCCGTCGGCACGCATTTCCGATTCAATGGTGATGGCCAGCGCCGGGCAAACGGCCTCGCAGAGTTTGCAGGCAATGCAGCGTTCCTCCCCGTTGGCGTAGCGGCGCAGCGCATGCAAACCCCGAAAACGCGGACTCTGCGGCGTCTTTTCTTCCGGATAGAGCACCGTGATCTTGGGAGTGAACAGCTCGCGAGCCGTCACGGACAAACCCACCAGCAATTCCCAGAGCAGGAACGTCCGGAAGAAATCACCCATCTGTCGCGTCATTGCGGCCATGTCTTTCCCCCTGCCAGCCTCAGAACCATGGCCCAAAACCGGTGTGGACGAACACGCCCACCACAGCCAACCACACAATGGTTACCGGAATGAATACTTTCCAGCCCAGCCGCATGATCTGGTCATAGCGGTAGCGCGGGAAGGTCGCCCGGAACCAGAGAAAACAAAACAGGAAAAAGGCGGTCTTCAGGGCCAGCCAATGAAAACCGTTCTGGCCCAGCAGCGGAATCTGTTCCAACACCGGGACATGTTCGAAAGGTGAAAGCCAGCCCCCCAGAAACAGCGTCGCGATGAGCGTGGAAATCAGGGTCATGTTGGCGTATTCCGCCAGGAAGAACAGCGCAAATCCCATGCCGCCATATTCCACATGAAAACCCGCCACGATTTCCGATTCCCCTTCCACCACATCGAACGGCAGACGATTGGTTTCGGCCACCCCGGAGATCCAGTACACCATGAACAGCGGGAACAGCGGGATGAAATACCAGTGCCAGAAACCGCCCTGCTGCGCCAGAACAATATCGTTCAGTTTCAGGCTGTTGGCCGCCATCAGCACGCCAATCAAGGCAAATCCCATGGCCAGTTCGTAGGACACCATCTGGGCGGCCGCTCGCATGGCACCGAGAAAGGCATACTTGGAGTTGCTTGCCCAGCCGGCCAGGATAATGCCGTAGACGCCGAAAGACGTCAGCGCCAGGACAAACAGCAATCCAGCATCGACATCAGCCAGCAACATGCCATCGGCAAATGGCACCACCGCCCAGGCCACCAAAGCCGGCAGGAAAGACAGGACGGGAGCCAGCACGAACAATGCCTTGTTCGCCCTGGCCGGAATGATGATTTCCTTGAAGGCGAGCTTGGCGGCATCGGCAATCGGCTGCAACAGGCCGGCGTAGCCCACACGGCTTGGCCCGATGCGCGACTGCATGTAGCCGATCACCTTGCGCTCGGCATAGGTGAGATACGCCACAACCCCCAGCAGCGGCAGAATAATCGCCATGATTTTGAGGACGATCCACACACTCGTCCGCAACGCTTCAGGGATCTGCGACCAGATCGCAACAGCCTGTTCCAGCATGATGAACTCGCTTGTCTTAAACGATTCAGTTGGCCGCGGCCGGCATGATTTCCAGGGCGCCGAACCGGGCCCCACCCACGGGCAGATCCAGCAGTCCCGCCGGGAACCAGACGCATCCCGGCGCCAGCGTTGCGTCCGCTGTCCAGGACGCCACCACGCGGGCTCCCGCCTGGCTCACCTGGACGGGCTCGCCAGTTTTGAGGCCCGCACGCGCGGCATCCGTCGGATGAATGCGCAACTGCCGCGCCCGGCTGCCTTCCGGGGAGTCCTGCAAGGATGGCGCCCGACGCACCAAGGCATCCGTCCCATACAAAGCCAGTGGGCCAAGACGTTGCAGCGCAGGCAGCATCGGCCGTTCCCAGCTTCCCTGTCGATGCCACTGTCCGGGAGTGACCTGCACCGGACCGATGGCCAGACGCGCGGCCTCGGTCACCTCGCTGCAATCGGCATAATCGAATCCGGCGACGCCCAGGCTGTTACCCAGGACTCGCAATACCTTCCAGCCCGGCCGAGCTTCGCCGATCGGCTCGGCGCAGCCTTCAAAGGACAGCCACTGGCCATCCCGACTGATCAGGCTGCCGGCTGTTTCGCTGAAGGTCCCGATGGGCAGCAACACATGAGCCGTGGCCTTGAGCGTCTCCGTCAGGTAGGGCGTCAGCGCCACCCCAAAGGTTGCGCCGGAGAGTGCTGCAACGGCGGCGGCGGGATTGGCGGCTTCCCGTTCCGGCTCGGCGCCCAGCAGCAGGAACCCCTGCAATCGGCCACTCAGCATCTCGCTCGCCGAGCGCCCGGGAGCCATCAGGGGGGTCCCGCCCATGCCGCGGTGCGGGACGATACCACACAACCAGGCGCCTGCGGTGTTGCCCCCGACCGGAAGTGTACCCAGCGCCGAGCCGGTCGCCTCGGCCACGAAGGCAGCCAGCGCCAACAGGGTCCCGGCGCCCGCCTGATCCAGGGCCAGCTGACCCACGAGCAAGCCGGATTGTGCGCCGCGCATCAAATCCTCGGCGATTTGCACATGGGCCTGTTGCGGCTCAACGCCCTGCACGGCAGCGCCCAGTGCCGCAGGGATCGCGTTGCCGCTGAGTTCGGACACCGCCAAGGCCACCGCCGCCAGCTCTTCCGCCAGGTCCTTGGCGATCCGGCCGACCTGAACCGGAAAGCGAAAATCTCCATCCAGCGGATTGATGACACTCAACCGAGCGCCCCGCAGGCCTGCCTTGCGCAGTCGCAGGTGCAACAGCGGAATCTCTCGGCGCAGGTCGCTGCCGATGATCAGCGCCGCGTCCACCCGTTCCCAGGCGGAAATCGACATCCCGAGATCAGGGAACAGGCCTGCCCCGTCCTGGACAGCGACATCGGTTGTGCCCAAGCGATGATCCAGGTTGGGGCAACCCAGATGCTCCGCCAGACGGCGCAGCAGGAAATACTCCTCGACCGTCGCTGAGGGGGACGCAAGGATACCCAGTGCATCGGGAGAAACGTGGCGCAGTCCCTCGGCTGCGGCGGCGAGAGCAGTTGGCCAGTCTGTGCTACGCCAGCGATCGTTCTCCCGAACCATGGGCGCTTGCAGTCGATCCGGCGCGTGGATGGCGGTGTAGCTGAAGCGGTCACGATCGGCGATCCAGGTCTCATTGAAGGCCTCCGCCTCGCGTGGCACCACGCGCATCACACGGCCGCCGCGCACATGAGCGGCCAAGTGCGTGCCCCAGCCGTCATGGGGCGAGAGAGTGAGTCGTTCAATCAGTTCCCAGGGCCGCGCGGTATAGCGCGACGGCTTGGCCGTGAGTGCTCCCACCGGGCACAGATCGATGACGTTGCCAGCCACTTCGGAAGTCAGCGCGTGCTCGACATAAGTCCCGATCGCCATGAATTCGCCACGCCCGGTGGCGCCGAGCTCCTGCACACCGGCGATCTCTTCGCCGAAACGCACACAACGGGTGCAGTGGATACAGCGGGTCATGTCGGTGGAGACCAGCGATCCCAGGTTTGGATCGGCCACAATGCGCTTGCGTTCGCTGTAGCGCGAGGCATCGCCCCCGAAACCCAGCGCCAGATCCTGGAGTTCGCACTCCCCGCCCTGATCGCAGATGGGACAGTCAAGCGGGTGGTTGATCAACAGGAATTCCATGGTGCCCTGCTGGGCATCCAGGGCTTTGGGAGAGCGGGTGAAGATCTTCATCCCATCGGCAACCGGGGTGGCGCAGGCCGGCACCGGCTTGGGCGCGCGCTCCATCTCCACCAGGCACATGCGGCAGTTGGCAGCAATGGACAGCTTCTTGTGGTAGCAAAACCGCGGGATATAGACGCCCGCCTGATCGGTCAGCTCGATCAGCATCTGTCCCTTGCGCCCCTTGATAGGGACGCCGTCGACTTCGATTGTGACCTCATCAGTGCTCATAATGCGTCTATCCAATCCCTGTTTGTCGCCGGAAATTCCATCAGGCCACTGCCAACGTCGGCGCGGGCGCACCGACCAAGCAGCGCTTGTGGTCGACGTGATACTGGAATTCATCGCGGAACTGCTTGACGAAGCTCCGGACCGGCATTGCCGCCGCATCCCCAAGGGCGCAGATGGTCCGCCCTTCCATGCGGGAAGCCACCTGATCCAGCAAGGCCAAGTCCTCAGGGCGTCCCAGGCCGTGTTCGATGCGCCGCACCACCCGGTGCAGCCATCCCGTCCCTTCCCGGCAGGGCGTGCACTGACCGCAGGACTCCGAAAAATAGAAGCGCGAGATGCGTTCCAGCACCTTGACCATGCAGGTCGTGTCATCCATCACGATGATGGCGCCCGAACCCAGCATGGACCCGGCCTTCACCACCGAGTCGTAATCCATGTTCACGTCCATCATGACCGCCCCATGGACCACAGGCACGGACGATCCACCGGGGATCACCGCCTTGAGCTTGCGGCCATCACGCACACCGCCCGCCATTTCCAGCAAGCTCGCAAAGGGCGTCCCCAGGGGCACCTCGAAATTCCCCGGCCGATTGACATGGCCGGAGACGGAAAAGATTTTGGTGCCCCCTGCCTTCTCCACGCCCAGGCCCGAGAACCAGGTCGGCCCCCGGCGCAGGATGATCGGCACGGAGGCAAAGGTTTCGGTGTTGTTGATGGTGGTGGGACGGCCATACAGCCCATAAGTGGCGGGAAATGGGGGCTTGAAGCGCGGCATGCCTTTCTTGCCCTCCAGTGATTCGAGCAGGGCCGTCTCCTCGCCGCAGATATAGGCGCCGGCGCCCAGGTGGGCGTATAGATCGAAATCCACGCCGGATCCCAGGATGTTGCGCCCCAGCAGCCCCTGCTCATAGGCCTCCTTGAGCGCCTGGCGAAAGCGCTTGAAAGGCTCGTCCATGAACTCGCCGCGCAGGTAGTTGTAGCCCACCGTGGCGCCCATGGCATAACCCGCGATGGCCATGCCCTCGACCAGCGCATGGGGGTTATAGCGCAGGATATCGCGATCCTTGCAGGTGCCCGGCTCGCTTTCATCCGAATTGCAGACCACATACTTCTGGCCCGTGACATTGCGCGGCATGAAGCTCCACTTGAGGCCCGTCGGGAAGCCGGCGCCCCCGCGCCCGCGCAAACCCGACGCCTTGATCTCTTCGATCACGGTTTCGGGCGGAATACGCTCGTCAAGGATCCGCCGCCAGGCCTGATAGCCCCCGACCTTGAGATAGGTTTCCCAGGTCCAGGGCTCCTCGAACTGGCGCGTTACGTAGCAGACCGCATTTTGTTCCATCGATTTACTCCAGCGTGTCGATGATGCGATCGACCTGATCGGGCGTCAGGCGCTCATGGTAGACATGGTCCACCATCATCATCGGAGCGCCGCAACAAGCCGCCAGACATTCTTCCTCGGGCTTCAGAAAAATCCGTCCATCGGACGTGCTTTCACCCAATTTGATCCCCAGCTTGCGCTCCAGATGGGCCAGGATTTCCTCCCCGCCCCGCAGCATGCAGCTGATATTGGTGCAGACCGAAATGCTGTGCCGCCCCACCGGGCCGGTCTCAAACATGGAATAAAAGCTTGCCACCTCGTAGACCGCCATGGCCGGCAGATCAAGATAATCCGCCACGGCATCCATCAGCTCCGGTGTCAGATAGCCGTTGTTCTCATGCTGAACCGCGTGCAGGGCATAGAGCACTGCCGAACGCTTGCGCTCCGGCGGATACTGGATGAGCCAGTGATCGATTTCTTCGCGAACATGGGCGGACAAACGCGCCGCCGGGCGCTGGACACCTTCCGCTGTCACCGGTCAATCTCCCCGAACACGATATCCATGGTGCTGATCACCGCCACCACGTCTGCCAGCATATGCCCCTTGACCATTTCATCCATGGCGGCCAGATGGGGGAAGCCGGGGGCACGGATTTTCAGCCGATAGGGCTTGTTGGCGCCATCGGAAATGAGATAGCAGCCAAACTCTCCCTTGGGCGCCTCGACCGCGGCATAGACCTCTCCCTCGGGAACGCAATAGCCCTCGGTGAAAAGCTTGAAGTGATGGATCAAGGACTCCATGTCCTCCTTCATCTCTTCGCGGCGTGGCGGCGTGATCTTGTGGTTTTCCAACATCACCGGGCCGGGATTGTGGCGCAGCCAATCCACGCACTGGCGGATGATGCGGTTGGATTGGCGCATTTCCTCCACCCGGACCAGGTATCGATCGTAGCAATCGCCCTCGACGCCGACCGGGATGTCGAAATCCATCCGGTCATACACTTCATAGGGTTGTTTCTTGCGCAGGTCCCACGCCACGCCCGAACCGCGCAGCATGGGGCCAGTGAAGCCGAGTGCAATGGCGCGCTCCGGGGAGACTGTTCCGATTCCGACCGTGCGCTGCTTCCAGATGCGATTGTTGGTGAGCAGGGTCTCGTACTCATCCACACACCCCGGAAAGCGCTCGGTGAAGCTTGCGATGAAATCGAGCAATGAGCCCTGGCGATCCTTGTTGAGGGCATCCAGGGACGACTTGCCGCGCACCGGGCTGGGCTGGTATTGCGGCATCCGGTCCGGCAGATCGCGGGCCACACCACCCGGACGGTAGTAAGTTGCGTGCATGCGCGCACCGGAGACGGCCTCATAGACATCCATGAGCGCCTCACGCTCGCGGAAGCAATAGAGAAAGACCGTCATGGCGCCAATGTCCAGGCCGTGCGAACCCAGCCACAGCAAGTGATTGAGAATGCGGGTGATCTCATCGAACATCACCCGGATATACTGGGCCCGCAAGGGCGGCGTGACGCCCAAGAGCTTTTCGATGGCCAGCACATAGCCATGCTCGTTGCACATCATGGAGACATAATCGAGCCGGTCCATGTAACCGATGCTCTGGTTGAAGGGCTTGGTCTCGGCGAGCTTTTCCGTGGCCCGGTGCAGCAGGCCCACATGGGGATCGGCGCGCTGGATCACCTCGCCATCCATCTCCAGCACGAGGCGCAGCACACCGTGGGCAGCGGGATGCTGCGGGCCGAAATTGAGCGTGTAGTTCTGGATGTCAGGCATCGGTGGATTTCTCCTCTCCGGCGGCCACGGAGGAATCGGCAGCCCGAATCACCTTGGGCACCAGCACCCGCGGCTGGATCTGCACTGGCTCATAGACCACCCGGCCCTTCTCGGGGTCATAGCGCACTTCCACATTGCCCGAAATCGGGAAATCCTTGCGGAACGGATGACCGATGAAGCCATAATCGGTCAAGATGCGTCGCAGATCCGGATGGCCGCTGAAGTGGATCCCGTAGAGGTCGAACGCCTCGCGCTCGAACCAGTTGGCCGCTGGCCAGATATCCTGCACTGAATCGATGACCGGAAACATCGTATCAGCCAGCCAGACCCGGACACGCAAGCGCTGATTGCGACTCAGGGACAACAGATGGTAGACCGTGGCAAAGCGGCGCGGAGATCCTTGGTCGGGATCGTTGCGGCCGTCATAGGGCTTCACGCCGCGACTGTAACCTCGAGCCGTCGCCTCGCGAGTCACCCACTCCGCATCGCCATGCGCCAGGTAGTCGACACCGCAAACGTCAGTCAGTTGGGCAAAGCCCAGCCCAGAGTCGGTTTTGAGCGTCTCGGCAACTGCCCGGATCCGGTCGGCCGGAACCTCCAGAGTCACCTCATCCGTGCGACTGTCGTGCCGGACGGGATAATCCGGATAGCGCTGGCGCAATTCGGCGGCCAGATCGACCATCGACTGAGACATCGACCCTCCTAGCGCGCGATGGTATTGGTGCGGCGGATCTTGTTCTGCAACTGCAAGATGCCATACAGGAGCGCTTCCGCCGTCGGCGGGCATCCCGGCACATAGATATCCACAGGAACCACGCGGTCACAACCGCGCACCACCGAATAGGAATAGTGGTAGTACCCACCCCCATTGGCACAGGACCCCATGGAAATCACCCAACGCGGCTCGGCCATCTGGTCATAGACCTTGCGCAGCGCCGGAGCCATCTTGTTGCACAGGGTGCCGGCCACGATCATGACATCCGACTGACGCGGACTCGGCCGAAACATGATGCCGAAACGATCCAGGTCATAGCGCGCGGCACCCACATGCATCATTTCGACCGCGCAGCAGGCCAGACCAAAGGTCATGGGCCACAACGAACCGGTGCGTGCCCAATTGATGAGCTTGTCCGCCGTCGTGGTGACAAAGCCCTTTTCGAGAACGCCTTCTATTCCCATTCCAGCGCCCCCTTTTTCCACTCGTAGATGAAACCCACCACCAGGATGCCCAGAAAGACCGCCATGGCGAGCAAACCAAACAGGCCAATTTCTCGCAAGGCGATTGCCCAGGGAAACAGGAAGGCCACTTCCAGATCAAACACAATGAACAGGATGGCAACCAGGTAATAACGCACATCGAATTTGATGCGGGCATCCTCGAAGGCCTCGAACCCGCACTCATAGGGGGAGAGTTTCTCGGCGTCCGGGCGGCGCGGCCCAAGAACGAATCCCGCCGCCAGGGGAACGATCCCGATCACGGTGGCCAGCGCAAAGAAAATGAGAATGGGAAAGTAGTTTTCCAGCACGGTGATTCCCGCTCCCTTTCGGTTCAGCGAATCCGGATTCGGACATGCCGCTCGGATGAGTCCTGGATTTTTGGTGCCGATGGTCGGACTCGAACCGACACGACTTGCGTCACCACCCCCTCAAGATGGCGTGTCTACCAATTCCACCACATCGGCCTGTGTTTTGGGCAATCGGGAAAAGACCCGCTGTTTCACCGGCTGCCCAGTGGGCGCCCATTGTATACGTGGACTGCCCTATTTCCCAGCCTTGGGAGGCGCAGGAAGATCGGATTCTTGTTCCTTGCTGTCCGCGCCTTCTGGAGATGAAGGCGTAGCGCTGGGCGGCAGATCCGTGACCTCGGGGGCAACAGCAGCAGGAGCTCCCACCCGATCCATCACGCTCTGCGCCTTTTCGGGGCGAGCAAAGAAATACCCCAAGGTCAGGCTGGTGACAAAAAAGAGTGTCGCCACAGCCGCCGTGGAGCGGCTCAGGAAGTTGGCCGATCCCCGCGCGCCGAACATGGTATTGGAGGCGCCGGATCCAAATGCGGCGCCCGCATCAGCCCCCTTGCCGTGCTGCAACAGGGCCAGCACGATAAGCGCAATTGCCAAAAGAATATGAACAATCAAAACGGCCGTCTGCATGTCAATTCAATTCCTGGACAGGAAAATCAGCCGGCTGCCCGGCAGATCGCAAGAAAATCGGCTGCCTTGAGGGAGGCGCCGCCAACCAGACCGCCATCCACATCGGGCATGGCGAACAGGGCGGCGGCATTATCCGGCTTGACGCTACCGCCGTAAAGGATGCACAGGCCATCCGCAACCGCCTTGCCCGCCTGATCGGTGGCCCAATTGCGAATAAAGGCGTGAACGGCCTGAGCCTGATCGGGCGTGGCATTGCGCCCGGTACCGATTGCCCAGACCGGCTCGTAGGCCACCACGCTGTGTGCCAGCGCGGACACACCTGCCCCATGAATTGCCGCCTGAAGCTGAGCCGCCACGACGGCTTCGGTGCGCAGGCCGTCCCGTTCGGCCAGGGTTTCCCCGACACACAGGATCGGAGTCAATCCCGCATCAAGGGCAGCAAGCATCTTTGCTCCCACGCCTTCGTTGGTCTCTCCCAATAATTGACGCCGCTCGGAATGACCCACCAGGACATAACGCGCCCCCATTTCGCGCAGCATGGCGCCGCTGATTTCTCCGGTGCGGGCACCATCTTCGGTCTGGGCACACACATCCTGCGCCGCAAGCAGGACCCGGTCCTGATCGGCCAGCGCTTCCCGAACGGCTTCCAGGTAAATCACCGGCGGACAAATCGCCACAGTCACCGCAAAATCGGGGGGCAGCCCATCGAAAACATCGCGGGCCAGTGCCTGGGCGCTGGCTCGGCGCCCGTACATTTTCCAGTTTCCTGCAACCATCTTCCCACGCATGACGCACCCCCACAGCAATTCAGTTTGTCAGCCCAGAGAACGGCAACGCCGCAACGCGATCATGGCATGACGCAATCGTCCGCGATACCCGCCAGACGCCGCACGTGCACACGGACGGCCTCCGGATCGGCGCCCTCCACCATGACCCGCAGCAAGGGTTCCGTGCCCGAGGGGCGCAATACGACCCGACCTTCGCGCCCCAATGCCTGCAGCGACTCCTGAATGGCGCGTTGCAACTTGGGATGACGTGCCACCGCCCGTGCATCCGATACCGGCACATTGATCAATTCCTGCGGATAGCGGGGCATGGCCGCGACCAGATCCTGCAGAGGGCGACCGGTTGCAGCCATGACCCCCAGAACCTGCAGCGCCGCGACGATCCCATCCCCGGTGGTGGTTCGATCCAGACAGATGATATGGCCAGATGGCTCGCCGCCGAGAACCCCGCTCCCCCTTCGCAGCAGATCCATGACGTGGCGATCCCCCACGGGCGCCCGCTCAAACCCGATCCCCTGGGCCGTCAACGCGTGCTCCAGACCCAGATTGCTCATCTCGGTTCCGACGACAGCCCCCTGCAAACGACCCGTGCGCAGAAACTCGAGCGCGAGGACGTACAGGATCTGATCGCCATCAATCAGCTCTCCACTGGCATCCACCAGAAGTACCCGATCACCATCCCCGTCGAGCGCCATTCCAACATCGGCCCCCACCTCGCGCACCAGGCGCTGCAGCGATTCGGGATGCAGGCTGCCACAGCCGTCATTTATATTCAGGCCGTTGGGACTGATCCCCATCGGGATCACCGTCGCGCCCAGTTCGGACAGGACATCGGGCGCTATGTGGTAAGTCGCGCCATGGGCACAATCCACGGCAATCCGCATGCCCTTGAGGCTGATCCCGGCGCTCAGCGTGGACTTGCAGAATTCAATGTAACGGCCGGTCGCATCGGTAATGCGAGATACCTTCCCCAGGCGCGCCGAATCGACCATGGGCAAAGGGCCTTCCAAAGCCTCCTCAATCAAGCATTCGATCTCATCCGACAACTTATCCCCGGTGGGGGAAAAAAACTTGATGCCGTTGTCGTGAAAGGGGTTATGGGATGCGCTGATGACCACGCCGGCATGGGCTCGGAAGGTTTTGGTGAGATACGCAACGGCAGGGGTTGGCATGGGTCCCAGTAGCCGCACCCCCACCCCGGCCGCTGAAAATCCAGCTTCCAAGGCGGATTCAAACATATAACCCGAAATGCGCGTGTCCTTGCCAATCAATACACAGCCCCGACCTTCTCGATCGAGCACCCGGCCCGCAGCCATTCCAAGGCGAAGAATGAATTCGGGGACCATGGGAGTCTCTCCCACCCGGCCGCGGATGCCATCCGTCCCGAAATACCGACGTCGCCCCATCGTGTTATCCCTCATCGTTCTTGATTTAAGGTTCAGCCCGCGCCCGGACAGCAGCAAGCGCCTGCCAGACCCGCAGCGCATCGACCGTCGGCCCCACATCGTGGACCCGAACCATCGCAGCGCCGTGGACGGCAGCCCATAGCGCCGCCGCCACGCTGGCTGTTTGTCGCCCCGCGGCGGGGCGTTGCCCGAGAATCTGCCCCAGCATGGATTTACGCGAAACCCCGACCAGTATCGGTCGATTCAGCGTTTTGAGCCGATCGAGGCCCGCCAAAAGCGACAGATTATGCGGCAATTCCTTCCCAAAACCGAAACCGGGATCGATCATCAGTTTTTGCTCATCAAGACCCGCCGCCCTGCATGCCGCCAGCCGCTGCGCGAGGAAATCCATGACCTCACCCACAACATCCGATTTGTAATGGGCATTGCATTGCATGGTGGCGGGCTCGGCCTGCATGTGCATCAGGCAAACCGGAACCCCAAGGGCGGCAGCCGCTTCCAAGGCGCCGGGCAGTCGCAAGGCACGCACATCATTGATCATGCACGCGCCGGCTGCGACGGCCGGCCGCATCACCTCCGGCTTGCTGGTATCGACGGAGATGGGCACCGAAACCGCCTTGGACAGGGCGGCGATCACCGGCACCACCCGGTCGATTTCTTCCATCACCGACACAGGTGTCGCGCCAGGACGGGTGGACTCCCCGCCCACATCAATCACATCAGCCCCTTCCGCCACGAGCCGCAGCCCTTGTTCGACCGCATCGCGCACCTGGATGTAGCGCCCCCCATCTGAAAACGAATCGGGCGTGACGTTCAGTATTCCCATGACCTGGCATCGATCGGAACTAAGCCCGGGCAGCACGGCGATTCCTCCGTCCATCAACATCAAAAACAAAAAAGCCGATGACCCTGAAAGGCCATCGGCTGGTTGAGTAGTGGCCCGGGCGTCGGGTCGATTCAGCCCGCAGGACCTGCCAGTTCTCCTGAGGCGGCAGCCGTGGGCGTTGCCGGCTTGAGATCAATGGCCGCGGTCTTTCCGGAAGAGGAATCGGAATCATCATCCCGATGCTCCGCCCACCCCTTGGGAGGCGGCACTTCCCGGCCGGCCATGATGGCATCAATCTGCTCACGATCGATGGTCTCGTACTTCATCAGCGCCGCCGACATCAAATGCAGCTTGTCCAATGAGGATTCCAGGATGTTGCGCGCCTTCTCGTAGTTGCGGTTGATGATGTTGCGGACCTCATCATCAATGGCATTGGCCGTATCGGCGGACATTCCCTGCGCGGCACGACCGCCATAATTCCCCATATAGCCCGCCGATTCATCCTCACCATAAGCCAGGGGGCCAAGACGGGCCGACAGACCCCAACGCGTGACCATGTTGCGGGCAATATCGGTCGCCCGCTCGATGTCGTTGGAAGCACCGGTGGTCACCGCATCAAAGCCGAAAACCAGTTCCTCCGCCACGCGCCCACCAAACAGACTGGCCAACTGGCTTTCCAGGCGCCGTTTGCTGTAGCTGTAGCGGTCGTCCTCGGGCAGGAACATTGTCACCCCAAGGGCCCGCCCGCGCGGCATGATGCTGATCTTGTAGACAGGGTCATGATCGGGAACATTCAGCCCGACAATGGCATGGCCCGCTTCGTGATAAGCCGTAAGGCGTTTCTCGTCCTCGCTCATTACCATCGAGCGCCGTTCGGCGCCCATCATGATCTTGTCCTTGGCGCGCTCGAACAAATCCATGCTCACCACGCGGCGGCTCAGTCGCGCCGCAATCAAGGCGGCTTCGTTGACCAGATTGGCGAGATCAGCGCCTGAAAAACCCGGCGTGCCGCGGGCGATGACGGACGCATCGATATCTTCCCCAACCGGCACCTTGCGCATGTGAACCTTGAGAATCTGCTCACGACCGCGCACATCAGGCAAGCCCACCGTCACCTGCCGGTCAAATCGACCGGGACGCAACAAGGCCTTGTCGAGCACGTCAGGGCGGTTGGTGGCCGCAATGACAATCACGCCTTCGTTGCCCTCGAAACCGTCCATTTCCACCAGCAACTGGTTCAGGGTCTGTTCCCGCTCATCATGACCACCCCCCAGGCCAGTTCCACGATGGCGGCCCACTGCGTCGATTTCATCGATGAAAATGATGCACGGAGCGTGCTTCTTCGCCTGCTCGAACATGTCACGAACCCGGCTGGCGCCCACACCCACGAACATCTCGACAAAATCGGAACCCGAGATGGTGAAGAAAGGCACCTTGGCCTCTCCCGCAATGGCACGGGCGAGCAGCGTCTTGCCGGTTCCTGGCGGACCGATCATCAGCACGCCACGGGGGATCTTTCCGCCCAGCCGCTGGAACTTGGCGGGTTCGCGCAGGAACTCAACCAGCTCGACCACATCTTCCTTGGCCTCGTCACAACCCGCCACATCGGCGAAAGTGACCTTGACCTGATCCTCCTGCAGCATGCGTGCCTTGCTTTTCCCGAAGTTCATTGCACCACGGCCCGCGCCGCCGCCCTGCATCTGGCGCATGAAGAAGATCCAGACCCCAATCAGAAGAAGGAAGGGAAACCAGGAAATAAAAATCTGCATCAGCAGGGACTGCTGCTCGGGCTCCTTGCCGACAACAGTGACATTCTGCTTAAGCAAATCCGCCACCAGCGTGGAATTGCTGGTCTCGGGACTGTAAGTCGTGAAGCGCTCGCCACTGGAAAGCTGGCCGACGATTTTCCGGCCGTCGATCTCCGCCCGCGTCACTGCGCCGTCATGAACCTGCGTCAGAAAATCGGAGTAGGGAAGTTTTTGAGCGCTTGGCGCACGGGTTCCAAACCCGTTGAAAACGGACATCAGAACTGCCGCGATCACCACCCACAAGATCAAGTTTTTTGCCATGTCGTTCAATGTGTCGGCCCTCGTGAAGGTGCCTGCGGAAATACCCGCCAAGTCCCTGTGGACTGCGGCGGGAACTATCAGTTAGACGTTACTATAGAGCATAGTTCCGGGCCAGCAAATAAACCTCGGGACTGCGCTCTCGGGAGGCCTTGGGCTTACGCACCACGACCTTGCCGAAACGTCCCCGCATGCGGCGCACGAAATCGTCAAAGCCCGGCCCCTGGAACAGTTTGACCAGAAAATCCCCACCGGGACGCAGAGCATCCAATGCAAACGCCTCGGCCGCTTCCGCCAGCGCCAGGGAACGAATCTGATCCACGGCTTCCACCCCACTGGTGTTGGGCGCCATGTCGCTTAGCACCACATCCACCGACCGGCCCGCCAGAGCGGCGGCCACGGTCTCCAATGCCTGGGACTCCCGAAAATCCCCCTGCAGGCAGATCACGCCCGGCAATGGGGGTATCGGCAGCAAATCGAAAGCCACCACCCGGCCCTCGCCGCCGACCTTGCGCGCCGCATACTGGGACCACCCGCCGGGCGCCGCCCCCAGGTCCACCACCTGCTGGCCAGGGCGCAGCAGGTGATCGCGCTCGTCGATCTCCTGCAGCTTGAAGACCGCGCGGGAACGCCAGCCCTCGGCTTGCGCGCGCTGTACATAGGGATCGGAAAAATGCTCGCGCAGCCAGGCAGCACTGCTCTTGCGTCGTTTGGGCATCCAAATGAATCCGGGGTCGTGATCTTTGAAAAGGCGCACCGTTCAGGCATTCGCCTTCAGGCTTGGCCAGGCGGCGCGCAAGTAGGACGCCATGGACCATACGGTCAACAGGGCCGCAGCATACAGGCCCGCGACGCCCAGGGTGTAAAGCGGGTTGTTGCGCTGGAATCCGATCAACAGCACCAGCGCCACCATCTGCACTGTAGTCTTGAGTTTACCCAGGCCGGAAACCGCCACCTTGGTGCGCTCGCCGATTTCGGCCATCCATTCCCGCAGCGCCGAAACGGTGATTTCCCGGCTGATGATGATCACCACCGGCAGCACCATCAGGGCGCGGGCATCACGCTGAAGCACCACGATCAGGGCCACCGCCACGATCAGCTTGTCCGCCACGGGGTCCAGGAAGGCGCCGAATCGGGACGTCTGCCCCCAGCGCCGCGCCAGGTAGCCATCCAGCCAATCGGTGATTGCCGCCACCACGAAAATCACGGCAGCCGCGCCCTCGGCACCGCGCCATGGCAGATAGAACACCACCACGAACAGCGGGATCAGCAGGATGCGTGAAACCGTCAGCCAGTTGGGCAGGTTCATGGGCATGACAACACTCATTCCTCTTCCGGATGCAGATCCGCATGGATCCGACGCGCCAGACTATCGCTGATCCCGGGCACCTGCGACAACTCCGCCGCCTCCGCGCGCAGCAATTGCTGCAGGCCGCCGAACTGACGCAGCAACTGTTGCCGGCGCTTGGGACCCAGCCCCGGAATGTCCTCCAACACCGAACGATTGCGGGTTCGGGCGCGGCGCTGGCGGTGGCCGGTGATGGCGAATCGATGCGCCTCATCGCGAATCTGCTGGATGAGATGCAGTGCCGCGCTGTGGGGCGCAAGGCGCAGCGGCTCATCCCGCTCCGGCAGGAACAACTGCTCCTCCCCGGCCTTGCGAGCAGGCCCCTTGGCAACTCCCACCAATCGGACGCTCGCGATCCCCAGCTCCGCCATTACCGCCACCGCCACGCCCAACTGGCCCCGGCCGCCGTCAATGAAGGCCACATCCGGCAAACTGGCTGCCTCGTCCAACAGGCGTCCATAACGACGCAGCAGGGCTTCCCGCAGGGCGCCGTAATCATCTCCTCCGCCGACAGACTGGATATTGAACCGGCGATAGGCACTCTTGACCGGTCCGGTGACGTCAAAGACCACACAACTGGCCACAGTTGCCTCGCCCTGGGTGTGGCTGATATCGAAACATTCCAGCCGCGAGGGCAATCCCGGCAGCGCCAATGCGCGGCTGAGGTCTGCCAGACGCGCCTCAAGGTTCGCCGCGCCCGCCAGCTTCAGCACCAGGGATTGCGCGGCATTGGCGCGGGCCAGGCTTACCCAGCGCAGCCGCTGGCCGCGCATCGGTTGGCGCACCGCAACTGCGTGGCCGGCCTGCTCGGCGAGCGCCGCGCTGATGAGATCCGCGTCCTCGACATCGCCATCCAGCAGAATCTCGGCCGGCGCCGGCATGTGCTCATAATGCTGGCTGAGGAAGGCGGCCCGCAGCTCCTCGGCCGAAGTATCGGCAGGAACGCGCGGGGTGAACACCTGGTGTCCCAGATGCTGCCCGCCCCGCACCAGCCCCAGCGACACCACACTCGTTCCACCCTCCATGGCCACGGCCAGGATATCGACATCGCCCCCCTGGGTCGCGACATCCTGGCGCGCGGTCACCTGCCGCAGGCGCACGATGCGATCACGGAACACCGCCGCCCGCTCGAATTCCAGGTGTTGCGCCGCCTGGTC
>Ga0209851_1000093_pt1 | contig 30436 bp, 29 predicted proteins | sample GWRWT4_14Oct14_FD_187195 | JGI IMG/M metagenome (GOLD analysis project Ga0209851, IMG submission 187195) | Sand microcosm microbial communities from a hyporheic zone in Columbia River, Washington, USA - GW-RW T4_14-Oct-14 (SPAdes) (version 2) | ecosystem: Engineered > Artificial ecosystem > Sand... | reverse complement strand
GTGGTGGGCGCTTCGTCGCGGAAGGCCTTGAGTTCCCAGAACTCGGTGCTCGCATCGGCATGATGATGCGAATGCCGGGAGATGGCCACGGTGACGTAGTAGCTGGCGGTGACGTTGCTGTTCCAGGCATGGCGCACCTGCATGGGCTCGGTCGGCACCCGGACCAGTCCGTAATGCTCGATGTAGTTGGCCAGTTCGAGTACCACATGGGTGATCGCCGTGACGCCCAGGATGCCCAGCAGGCCATAGAGCCCGGCCGCCCAGACGAAGAAGATCACCACCAGCAGTTCCATGCCCCAGCCGCGCAGGGCCTTGTTGCGCCAGTCCCAGGGGGAGTGACCCATGCGCCGCAGCCGCTCGGCTTCCAGATCCCAGGTCATTTTCTTCTGGCCGATGATGGAACGCACGGTGAAGTGGTAGAAGTTCTCGCCGCGCCGTGCCGTCGCCGGATCGGCGGGGGTGCAGACCAGGTTGTGGTGGCCATAGGGATGGCGGATCGAGAAATGGGTGAACAGGCTGAAGGCCTGGCCCAAGCGTCCGATGAAGACGGCCACGGGGTTTTCCGTGCGATGGGTCAGTTCATGGCCCACGGCGATGGAGGCCAGGGCGCCGGCCAGGCCACCCAAGCCCACTACGCCCAAGCTGGTCCAAACGGTGCTGAGTTCCGCATGGCGCGCCAGGATGTCGATGCCCGTCAGGCTGGTGACGGCGGCGCCAAGGCCGAACAAATCGTTCGGCAGGCCCATGTACCAAGCCACCAGCGCGATCATGGCGATGCTGGCGAACTGGCTGACGTATTGCATCGGATAGAAGATCCAGGCCTGCTCGTAGGTCGGCTCTTCCTCGTAGCGCCCGGAGTACAGTTCACTGATGAACAGGGCGAGCACCGTTGCGACGAGAAAGGTGATGGGCCATGCGCCGCCCAGCAGGGCCATGGGAATGCCGGCCAGGACCACCCAGGTGCCGATGAAGAATCGATTGTATTTCCAGAGTGCGCGAATCATGGTGTCTCCTCCATGGTTTTCAAAGAGTGTAAACGGGCCCCCTCAACCCGGGCGAGCCATGTCCTGATCCCTAGGAGGGATGTGATTGGCTTCTGCTATTTATTCTATCAAGGCTCTCATGGACTGAACGGTCGGTCAAGCGCCCCCACTGGGAAAGACTCGCCGGCTAAGGCAAATGGGCTCTATTGCTTGATGGCGCTGACGATACCGTAGACCCAGGCGCGGCCAATGAGGCAGGGGTATTGCAGCTTGGCGGCGACGATGTTTCGCGTTTGGATCGGGGTGCGAATGTGCAGCTTTTCCAGCAGCTTGCCACCGAGATAAGAATATTTGGCAGCGATGTGCATGCGTCGTGAAGAGGGAAGAACCCGTGCAAAAGCGTCTTCGAATTGAATCTGACTGAAACCGGTAGCCGCCAGATCCTGCTGAAACTGATTGACGCCTGCGAGATTGTCCACCGCCCAGCCATCCAGCCAGCGCCGGTAATCCTCTCGCAGATGCTCGGGGAAGGCCGTGTCATTCATGAATCCGTCGGTGATGACCAGGCGCCCGCCGGGCTTGAGCAATCGGTAGGCCTCACGGATGAAATCGCGCTTGTCGAGGGTATAGCTAACGCTTTCCATGCCGTAGATTCCGTCGAACTGGCCCTCCGGCAGACCGGTATCCGTAAAACTGCGCTGGACAAAGCGAACCTGTTGCGCCAGGCCGCGTTTGCGCGTCAGGCGCTCGGCACGGGCCAATTGCTCGGGGGAGATGTTGACACCCGTGACATCGGCGCCACATTGCTGGGCCATCCAGATGCTGGTTCCGCCGATACCGCAGCCTGCATCCACCAGCCGATGGCCGGGTTGCACGGCCAGCCTCCGGGCCACCTGTCGATTCATGTTCAGGACGGCGGCATTGTGCCCGCGGTGTTCAGCGTCGTGATAGCCGTAGTGCAGTGCCAGGTGGCGGAACGTGCCCCATATCATCTGGTAATCGATGTGACTTTCCCGGTAATAATCCAGGATGGCTTGCTGTTGGGTATCCATACCGTTTTCAGATCATCCGTAAAATGACGATGAAGTATAGCAGTGGATCCGAGGCCGATCTGAAATGTGATAAATAGATCACGTGAAGGAAATCGGCCGCTCTCGTCTGGGCGCCATAAATGAGGCAAGGATGTCGAAATGGCGGAGGAAAAGCGTGTGTGGCGCTGGTGGGCTGCAAAGAACCGGGTTCTGATCGAGCACCGCCGCCGGTTTCTGGTTTTGGGCCTGGGTCTTTGCCTGATCGCCATTTATTATTCGGCGATTCTGCCCCCCGGGGGCCGCATGATTGCCTATTTGCTCACCCGCCAAGCGGACCCCCAGTTGCAATTGGCTTTCATCCTGGGCGGCACCTTCCTGTTTTTGGGCCTCTGGGGCTACAAGCTCCATCATGACAGCAACTGAAATTGCCCTCTTTTTTCAAGTGCAGGGCGCTTTTTTTGCATTCCTGGTGCTGGGACACCCACGGTCAATCTACCCAGGCCCGGGCATTCCGGAACATGCGCAGCCACGGGCTGTCTTCCGGCCAATCACGGGGATGCCACGACAGGTTGGCGCTGCGGATCACCCGTTCGGGATGCGGCATCAGGATCGTGACCCGACCATCGTCGGTGGTCAGGCCTGTGATGCCCTCTGGAGATCCATTGGGATTGGCCGGGTAGCGTTGCGCCGGTTGCCCCGCGGTGTCGATATAACGCAGGGCCACGTGTGCGCTGGTAGCATCCGCAGGATGATCGAAGCTGACGCGCCCCTCCCCATGGGCCACGGCGATGGGCAGACGGGCGCCGGCCAGGTCGCGCAGGAACAGGGAAGGCGAAGCCGTCACTTCCACCAGGCTCAAGCGCGCCTCGAATTGTTCCGAGCGATTGCGCAGGAAGCGCGGCCAGTGCGCAGCGCCGGGAATCAGCGTCTTGAGTTGGGAGAGCATCTGGCAGCCATTGCAGACCCCCAAGGAAAAGCGGTCGGATCGCTCGAAGAAGGCTTGGAACATATCACGCAATTGGGCATTGAACAGGATGCGTTTGGCCCAGCCGCCGCCTGCCCCCAGCACGTCGCCGAACGAGAAACCGCCACAGGCCGCAAGCCCGTGGAAGTCCGCGAGTGAGACCCGGCCGCTCAATAAATCGTTCATGTGCACATCGACGGCCGCAAAGCCGGCGCGGTCGAAGGCTGCTGCCATCTCCACCTGACCGTTCACCCCTTGCTCGCGCAGGATGGCCACCCGCGGGCGGGCGCCACCAACACGGGGGGCGGCCAGAGGCGGTATCTCCGGCAGGTGCAACGCGTCGAGCCCCGGGTCGCCAAGGTCCAAAATGGCGTCATAGGCCTCCTGGGCGCAGTCAGGGTCATCACGCAGCGCCTGCAGGGTGAAACTGGTTTGTGACCACAGCCGACGCCAGTCGACGCGGTCCCCTGCAAGAACCGTCCGCCCGCCCGTGTGAAAGCGCAGCGAACGCCCCGGCTGCGGTGTGCCAATGGCGTGCGTCTGTGCAGCGAGGCCTGCTCGCGCCAGGGTCTCTTCCACCATCGCCCGGTCTGCGGTGCGAATCTGAACCACCGCGCCCAGCTCCTCGGCAAACAGGGCACCGACAAGGTCTGCACCCAATGGGGCGAGATCGATATTGAGCCCACAGCCCCCGGCAAACGCCATTTCCGTCAGGGTGACAAACAGCCCGCCATCGGAGCAATCGTGGTAGGCCAGCAGTTTGTCCTGTGTCGCCAGCTCATGGATCACACGCACGAAGGCGCGCAGCCGCGCCGGATCATCCACGTCGGGCGGAACCCCGCCCACCTGCCCGAAGACCTGCGCCAGGCAGGATCCGCCCAAGCGCTGGCGGCCTGCCCCCAGGTCGATCAGCAGCAGCACGCTGGGGCCCGCATCGTGACGCAGTTCGGGCGTGAGATGGTGGCGCACGTCGGGCACGGTGGCAAAGGCGGTCACGATCAGTGACAGGGGCGAGGTGACGCTGCGGGTTTGGTCTGCCTCGCGCCAGACCGTTTTCATCGACAACGAGTCCTTGCCCACGGGGATGGTGATGTCCAGCGCAGGACACAGTTCCAGGCCCACCGCGCGGACCGCCTCGTACAACGCCGCGTCCTCGCCGGGGTGGCCGGCGGCGGCCATCCAATTGGCAGACAACACCACCTGATGGGTATCGGGTATCGCCGCCGCGGCCAGGTTGGTGAGGGCTTCCCCGACCGCCAGGCGGGCGGCGGCGGCTGCATCGATCAAGGCGACCGGACTGCGTTCGCCCAGGGCCATGGCCTCCCCCGTCCAGCCGGTATAGGCGGTCGTGGTGATGGCGCAGTCCGCGACGGGCACCTGCCAGGGACCGACCATCTGGTCGCGCACCGTGAGTCCGCCCACGGTGCGATCGCCGATGGTGATGAGGAAACTCTTGTCGGCGATGGTGGGCAGCGTCAACAGCCGGGACGCGGCTTCAGCCAGATCGACCTGACGCAAGGCGTGGTCTTCCCGAACACCCGCATCCCAATCCAGGCTCAGTGTTGTCGCCTGCCGATGCATACGCGGTGGCTTGCCCAGCAGAACCGACAAGGGCAGATCGATGGGCCGATTGTGAAAATGCGCATCCGCAAGGGTCAGATGCGGTGCTGCGGTGGCCGTTCCCACCACGGCATAGGGACAGGATTCCCGCTCGCACAGGGCGACGAGGGTGGGCAGGTGCGCCGGGTCGATGGCCAGCACATAGCGTTCCTGGGCCTCGTTGCACCAGATCTCCATCGGCGACATGCCGGGATCGTCGCTGGGAATGGCCCGCAACTGGAAATCTCCACCGCGTTCGCTGTCATGGACCAGCTCGGGTAAAGCGTTGGACAGCCCGCCCGCGCCCACATCGTGAATCGACAGGATGGGATTGGCTGCGCCGCGCTGCCAGCACTGGTCGATCACTTCCTGGCAGCGCCGCTCCATTTCCGGGTTGTCGCGCTGCACCGAGGCGAAATCCAGCGCCGCCTGGCTCTGGCCGCTGCTCATGCTGGACGCCGCGCCACCGCCCAGACCCAGCAGCAGGGCCGGCCCCCCCAGCACCACGATGGCGGCGCCCGGCGGGATGGACAGTTTCTCCACATGATCGCGGCGGATGTTGCCCATGCCACCTGCCAGCATGATGGGCTTGTGGTAACCGCGTACTTCCGGACCCTGGGGGCGCGCCACGCGCTGCTCATAGCTGCGGAAGAAGCCAGCCAGATTGGGTCGCCCGAATTCATTGTTGAAAGCGGCCCCACCCAGCGGGCCAGCCAGCATGATGTCCAGTGCCGAGGCGATGTGAGGCGGGCGGCCGTGATCCACTTCCCAGGGACGCGGCAGGCCGGGCAGGCGCAGGTTGGACACGGCAAAGCCGGTGAGGCCCGCCTTGGGATGGGCGCCGCGGCCGGTGGCGCCTTCGTCACGGATTTCCCCACCCGCCCCGGTGGCGGCGCCGGGGAAGGGCGCGATGGCGGTGGGGTGGTTGTGAGTTTCCACCTTCATCAACAGATCCACTGCTTCCTCGCTTGCGCGGTAAGCCTGGTTCTCGGGGTCGGGGTAGAAGCGCGCCGCCTGCGACCCCTCGATCACCGCCGAGTTATCCCGATAGGCCGAGAGGACGCCTGCACTGCGATGGGCGTAGGTGTTGCGGATCATGCCAAACAGCGAGTGGGGCATGGCCTGCCCATCGATCTCCCAGCTGGCGTTGAAGATCTTGTGGCGGCAATGCTCCGAATTTGCCTGGGCAAACATCATCAGTTCCACATCGCTGGGGTTGCGCCCCAGCTTCCGGAAGCTGTCCGCCAGATAATCGATCTCGTCCTCGGCCAGGGCCAGCCCCCAGTCGCGATTGGCAGCCTCCAGTGCGGCGCGCCCACCTGTCAGAAGATCCACCTCCCGCAGCGGGGCGGGATCGGGATGGCGGAACAACAGCGCCTCGGCGTCTTCGATGCGGTCGATCAGCATCTGCGTCAAGCGGTCGTGCAGGGTCTCCCCAAGCGCATCCTGTGGCGCCTGATCCGTGGGCAATCCGGCGAGATCAATGCGGATCGCCCGCTCGATGCGTCGTACCGCGCCGAGTCCGCAGCCACGCGCGATGTCGGTGGCCTTGCTGCACCAGGGAGACACCGTGCCGGCGCGGGGAATTATCCAGACCGGTCGTGTGCCGGCGGGCGAGGGGGCGTCGGGAACCGCGTCCAGCAGGCGTTCCAGAAGGGCGCTGGCGTCCGGGTCGAGCGGCGCTGTCAATTCCACCAGATAGGTGTAATGGGCCGCGAGCGCCGTGACGGCGGGACAGTGGCCGCGCACTTTGTGTAGCAGCTTGTCCAGGCGGAACGGCGAGAAGGCCGTGGATCCATTGATGATGCGCATGGGGACAGTCCTCATGAAAGCTCGCGGCCTGCTCACAGGCGTGGACGGATATCGTGCCAACCCAGGCCCTGTTCCTGGGGCGCCAGCACCAGCGCCGCAGCTTCGGCCGGCAACCGGTGTGCCACGGCCTCGCGCACATGCGCCGGCGAGTTGTTCTTTTCGCTGATGTGCCCGGCAATCAGATGCTGGAGCGCCCCTCTATCGAGGCTCTCCAGCAATTGCACAGCCTGGCCGTTGTTCAAATGCCCCAGCCGTCCACCCACCCGCGCCTGCAATTCCGGCGGGTAGGGGCCGCGAGCCAATAAATCGGGATCGTGGTTGAATTCCAGCATCAGGGCATCCAGGCCGTCCAGACTGCGCTGCATGTGGGGGGTGACATGACCCGCATCGCTCAGCACGCCCAGGCGCATGGCGCCGTCGGAAAACACGAACTGGCAGGGTTCGCGGGCATCGTGGGGCACCGGGTAGGGATGGATCGTCAGATCCTGGATGGCGAAGGGCTCATGGGGATTGAACAAATTCACCTCGGGCAGCCGCGGCGCCCCGGCGCCCCGATAGGTGCCCGCCGTCAGCCATACCGGCAGGCCGAAACGCCGCGCCAGTCGCGCCACGCCACCCATGTGGTCGCCATGCTCATGGGTCACCACGATGGCGCACAGGCTCTCCCCCGTAAGCCCCAGCACCGCCAGGCGCCGCAGCGTTTCATTGACGGCAAAGCCGCAGTCCATCAGGACCACCGTCCGGCCACAGGCCACCACCGTGGCATTGCCCCGGCTGCCGCTGCCGAGGGTGGCGAAACGCAAACCGCTCATCGGGCGCCGGAGACTCAGCGGCGGCCGGGGCCGCTGCCCGGATTGTGGTAGAACGGTCCGGGAAACGGCGTCACATTGCCGTCGAGGGAAGTGATGCGGGCCACGCCTTGTTGGGCAACCTCATCGATGCGAATCAGCGCATGCAGCGGGACATGGCTGCGGTCGACGCCGGCAAACTCGCTTTTCAGGCGCTCCTCGGACGGATCCACCACCAGATCCGAATGGGCGCCAAAAACCAGCTCTTCCAGGGTGACAAAGCCGAACAGAAAATCCTGGGTGACCTTGCGGGCGTAGACCTCGTAGATCTTGCCCTGGTTGAGAAAGCTCGCCCGAAACAGTGTGTCCGCCATGCACGCTCCGTATCCTGGCCGGCCGTCACCCGCAACGGCCCGTTTTCATCGGGCGCTAGTGTAACTTAAGCGACCCGAATCCGCCCGCCAGCCATTCACCAGCTGTAATGACTTCTTTTGGAAAAGCGCAAGAGTCTGAGCTGATTCAGCGATGGAGAAACTGCGTGGCAAGGTTTACGAAAATGGGCTTGCCATAGATAGCGCAAAGTGCGCGAACAGACTCTGCCTGTTTGGCCGGCCGGCGTGCTGGGTTGATCGAGCTGATGGCTTGCGAACGAAGAGGCGGGATGAGAGGGAACGTTGACGTGATGTAAAGCTGATTGTCTCGACATGGCTTATCGCTGCGCGTCTTGCCTGACAAAATGCAGAAATCCCGACGCCACGCATAGCGGGCATCGGGATCATCATATCCACGGGATGAAGGGATCCTTATTTCTTAGATATTCAATTTAGCCCGGTCCGTCGCGCTCTCGCACTCTCAGTCCGACGTCGTCGTACGAGCGTTCTTCGCGCGCTCAGCGCCTATGGCAGTCTTGACATTCTTGCGCTCTTCAGGCGGTGGAAGAACCGCTTTCATACCGAGCGACTCAATCCACAACTCCCGGCACCAACCCTTGGTGTGGTAGAGGTGCTCGTCTTCCTGGTCTTCGACCTCCTCGTACGCGGCGCGCAGTGCCTTGGCGCGCACACCGGTGGCTTTTTCAGCGCAAAGACCGATCAGCTCCCAGTCGAGGTGATCCTTGGTTTCGGCGAGAACCACGCATTCGGCGGCAATGATCTGCGCAGCTGCTGGATCCGCTTCGCCCCGCGCACTCTCGACTGCACTGAGCAGGCTTTCGCCAAGTGCAGCCACAACTTTGCGGCCCGGAGACATTTCTTCCGGATCCAGTTCCAAGGTTTGGAAAACCTCTTCGAGGATCTGTACATGCCGGCGTGATTCGGCGAGGTATTTTTCCCATTCTCCTTTCAGGTCGTCGTTATGGACACACTTCAACGCGGCGGCGTAAAGCTTCACTCCACCGCGTTCGTGTTCGAGGGATTGCAAGAGCAGTTCCTTGACTTGAGCGTCGTTCATAGGAGCACCTCATCAGTGAGTCAGTGAGAATAAATTGAATCAGTACGACCCACTGAGGAGATGCAAAGTTCAGGATTGGGCTTTTCAGCTACGCCGCCAGGTCGGAAAAATGCCACTGCTTGCTTTGCGCTGGATGCAATCCGGCTTGCCTCAACGAATGCGTTATCGGCTCGGCGTGTGACTAATTGTCCCGTCGCCAGGCCGGCGTTTGCTGCATCTGGGCCAAAAGGCGCAGGTAATGGTCATGGCGCCGCGCCGGGATGCGTCCGTCCTCGCGCGCGGCTCGCACCGCGCAGTCCGGTTCGTATTGATGCAGGCAGTTGGCGAAGCGACAGGGCGCAAGTCCGGAAAATTCCGGGAATCCCTGTAGCAGTTCATGGGGCGACAGGGGCCAGAGTTTGAAATCCCGCACGCCCGGCGCGTCGAGCAGTGCGCCCCCCCCGGGGAGCGGATGCCAACGGGTGGTGGTGGTGGTATGACGCCCGGTGCCCAGGGCCTCGGAGAGTTCACCGACCCGGCTCAGTGCACCGGGAACCAGCGCGTTGGTTAGCGCCGATTTGCCTACCCCTGACTGCCCTACCAGCAAGCTGGCCATTCCCGCCATGTGGTCGCGCAGCGCGTCCAAGCCCACATTTGTGCGACCACTGATACGCAAACAGGGGTAACCCAGCGCCGTGTACTCGGCCAGCACGTTTTCTGCTTGTGCGCATTGGGCGGCGGGCAGGTCGGCCTTGTTCATCAACAGCACAGGACGCAAGCCCAGCACGTGGGCTGCGACCAGATAGCGATCCAGCAGTTCGGGTTCAGGTTCGGGCAACGGCGCGAAGACAATCAATAATTGATCGACATTGGCCGCTGCCACACGGCTATTGAGACGGCCCTCCAGACGGCGAAAAATCGGACCGCGCGGGAGAACCGCCAGAATCCGCGCCTGACCACCCCCCAGATCCTCGAAGTGGACGCGATCCCCGGTGACCGGCGGCGGGGTAATGCGGCGGCCTTGGGCCCGAAGGCGCTGGCCTTGCTCGGTTTCAAGCAGCAGGTTACGACCATGGTCGACCAGGACCCGAGCCCAGTCGGTCTCAACGACCTCACTCATCGGCAGGGAACAGGGCATCCACCTTGGCGGCACAGATGAAATCATTTTCCGACAGGCCGTCGATCGCGTGGGTGGTATAGCTGACGCGGGCCTCGTTGTAGCCGAACAGGATGTCGGGATGATGATCTTCCTGATGGGCAATCCACATCACCGCATTGACGAAGGCACCGGTCTGGTAGTAGTTGCGAAAGCGCAACACGCGCTCGATCCCGCGGCCGTCTTCACGCAAATGCCAGTCGGGATGGAGCTTGGGCAACAGGGTCAGCACCCGCTCGGGCGCAAGCGGTGGCAGGTTGCCTTCGCAGGGGCGGCAGCGTTTCTGTGCCAGAACCGTCGTCGCGTCATTCATGAACTGGGTTCCTCGCGCAGCATTGAGGGGGCCATCCTAACCCATTTGATCGTTACGACGGCATACACCCTTGCCCTGCCTGATAGAATGCGACGAGCATTCATAATTACAAGGAAATCTCATGACGGTCAGCGCTGACCATCTGATCTGGATCGATCTTGAGATGACGGGTCTGGATACCACTCGGGACCAAATCATCGAAATTGCCACGCTCATCACCGACAAGGACCTGCGGGTGCTGGCCGAGGGGCCGGTCGTCGCCATCCATCAGCCCGAAACCGTGCTCGATCGCATGGATGACTGGAACAAACGCCAGCATCTGGGTTCGGGACTGCTGGAGCGGGTGAGGGCCAGCCGCATCGATCCGCTCGAAGCGGAACGCCGCACGCTGGAATTCCTGCGCCGTTGGGTGCCCGCGGGGGCTTCCCCCATGTGTGGCAACAGCATTTGCCAGGATCGGCGTTTCCTGCACCGGCTCATGCCCACCCTGGAGGCCTATTTCCACTATCGACATATCGATGTCAGCACGATCAAGGAATTGGCCCGCCGCTGGCTTCCCGACATCAGCCGCGGCATCAAGAAATCTGGCGCCCATCTCGCACTGGATGATATTCGCGAGTCGGTCGCGGAACTCGCCTTCTACCGTCAGCACCTCTTCGTCAATGCCGCGCAAGCTCCCGCTGGGGCGGGGCGCTGATGGGGTAGGGCAGGCGGCTGGCCCACATGGCGGCAGCGATGACCAACCCCATCCCCAACAGGCTCCAGGCATCGGGGCGTTCGCCCCACAGTGCCCAGCCATAAATCGCACCGAAGGCCACCGCCAGATAGGTATACACCCCGGTTTGGCCGGCCGGTGCCCGGTTATAGGCCATGGTGAGCAGCATTTGCGCCGCTGCGGCCAGCCCGCCGATCCCGAGCAAGGCGAGCCAGTGCCAACACCTTGGCGTTTGCCAGCCCCACGGCAGGGCCAGGCCGGAGACCAGCGTGCTGAAGAGGGAAAAGTAAAACACCGTGCGCAAGGGCGGCTCGACCCCCGCCATGCGGCGAATGCCCACCATGGCGATGGCGGCAAGGAATCCCGACAACAGGCCAATCAGGGCGGGCGGCGTCATGGCTACCGTGGGTTTCAGGATCATCAAGAGGCCCATGAAGCCTACGGGCACCGCCAGGGCCACAGTCGGCGCGATACGCTCCTTCAGCCAGATCCAGGCGATGAAAGGGATGAACAACGGGGCGCTGTAGTTGAGGAGCATGGCATTGGCCAGATCAAGGCGGGGAATGGCGTAGAAAAAGCAGGCCATGGCGGCCAGGCCAGTGCCGTCACGAATCAGGTGCAGGCCCAGGTGATCACTGCGCAAACCTTCAGTGCGTAGCCGCCATACCCAGGGTGTAAGCGCGAGCAGACCGAAGGCGTTGCGGAAAAACACCACCATGGGGTTGCCGAGATCCGGCGAAACCATCTTGATCAGCGCGCCCATGCTGGCAAAAAGGAAGCTCGATCCCAGGATCAGCAGGGCGGCGGGATGAATGCGCTTGATCATGGCAGGTCAGGAATCGGGTAGGGCATATGCCCTACCCAATGTGGCAGCTAGCCGATATTTTCACGGCGCGACTTTCTTCTCGGCGAGGTAAAGCCAGGTGGGAATGACCGTGTCGGGATTGAGGGACATGCTCTGGATGCCCTGTTCCACCAGCCATTTGGCGAGATCGGGATGATCGGATGGCCCCTGGCCGCAGATGCCGACATACTTGTTCTGGGCCCGGCAGGCGGCGATGGCCATGGCCAGCAGTTTTTTGACAGCCGGATTGCGCTCATCGAACATGCCCGCCACCACGGCGGAGTCCCGATCCAGCCCCAGCGTCAACTGGGTCAGGTCGTTGGAGCCAATGGAGAAGCCGTCGAAATACTGCAGGAACTCATCGGCCAACAGGGCGTTGGAGGGCAGTTCGCACATCATGATGAGCTTGAGGTCGTTCTCCCCACGCTTGAGCCCATTCTCGGCCAACAGAACGGTGACCTTGCGGGCGCCCTCGGGGGTGCGCACGAAGGGAATCATCACCTGCACGTTGGTGAGTCCCATGTCATTGCGAACCCGCTTCAGCGCCTGGCATTCCAGTTCAAAACAGGGCTTGAAGTCTTCCGACACGTAACGCGAGGCGCCACGGAAACCCAGCATGGGATTTTCCTCATGGGGCTCGTACTGCGCGCCGCCAATCAGGTTGGCGTACTCATTGGACTTGAAGTCCGAGGTTCGTACGATCACAGGATGCGGCCAGAATGCCGCGGCCAATGTGGCAATGCCTTCCGTGAGACGGGCGACATAGAACTCCACCGGGTCGGAATAGCCGGCCATCTGCTTGCGGATCTGGGCCTGCAGTTCGGGGGCCTGTTCGTCAAAATGGAGCAGGGCCTTGGGATGCACGCCGATCATGCGATTGATGATGAATTCGAGCCGCGCCAGCCCGATGCCGTTGTGCGGCAGCATGGCAAAATCGAAGGCGCGGTCGGGATTGCCGACGTTCATCATGATCTTGACCGGAATCTCGGGCATGGCGTCGAGTTCCGCGGTGCGCAATTCGAACGCCAGCTGACCGGGATAGACCATGCCGGTATCGCCTTCCGCGCAGGAGACCGTGACCGGCTCGCCGTCCTTGATCGTCGTCGTGGCATTGCCGCATCCCACCACGGCGGGGATGCCCAGTTCCCGAGCGATGATGGCGGCATGACAGGTGCGTCCACCGCGGTTGGTGACGATGGCGGCGGCCCGTTTCATGATCGGTTCCCAGTCCGGGTCGGTCATGTCGGTTACCAGTACATCGCCGGGCTGGACGCGGTCCATCTGGGAAATGTCGTTGATGATGCGCACCGGGCCGGCTCCGATCTTCTGGCCGATGGCGCGTCCCTGGGCCAGCGGGGTGCCTGGCTTTTCCTTGAGCAGGTAGCGTTCCAGGGTCCGATGCGTGACATTGCTCTTGACGGTTTCCGGACGGGCCTGAAGGATGTAGATCTTGCCGTCGCGGCCGTCCTTGCCCCATTCGATGTCCATGGGCCGACCGTAGTGCTTTTCGATGATCAGGGCCTGACGCCCCAATTCCTCGATTTCCAGGTCGGTCAAGCAAAAGCGCTGGCGATCGCTTTCCGGGACGGGCACGGTCTCGACGCGCTTGCCGCCCTGGGCGGGGTCGGCATAGATCATCTGGATCAGCTTGGTGCCCAGCACGCGCCGCAGCACGGCGGGACGTCCGGCTTCCAGGGTGACCTTGTGGACATAGAATTCGTCGGGATTGACTGCCCCCTGGACCACCATCTCGCCCAGGCCGTAGGAGGCGGTGATGAACACCACGCCATTGAAGCCGGACTCGGTGTCCAGGGTGAACATGACGCCGGATGCGCCGATGTCGCTGCGCACCATGCGCTGGATGCCGGCGGACAGCGCGACCAGGCTGTGGTCAAAGCCCTTGTGGACGCGGTAGGAAATGGCGCGGTCGTTGTAGAGAGACGCGAACACTTCCCGAATCGCGTGCAGGACCGCTTCCAGGCCTTCCACATTCAGGAAGGTTTCCTGCTGTCCAGCGAAGGAGGCATCCGGCAAGTCCTCGGCGGTGGCCGAAGAGCGTACGGCGACGGAAATCTCGCCGCCGGCCTGCGCCATCATCTGGCGATAAGCGATGGCGATCTCGTCATTGAGGCGCGCAGGCAGCGGCGCCTCCAGGATCCAGCGGCGAATTTCAGCGCCGGTCTTGGCCAGGGTATTCACGTCATCCACATCGAGCGCGGCCAAGGTGGAATCAATGCGCTCCTGCAATCCGGTCTCGCGCAGGAAATCCCGATAGGCCTGCGCTGTGGTGGCGAAGCCATCCGGCACATGAACGCCTGCGGAGCGCAAATTGCTGATCATTTCGCCGAGGGAGGCATTCTTGCCGCCCACGCGGTCTACATCGCCCATCCCAAGGCCATCAAACCAGATGACATAGCTTTCCAAGACCAAACCCCCAGAGGTTGAGAGGATGCCGTGCATGGGGTGCCGGCGTGCCCGTTCCGGTCATGGTTGAAGCGATTGCCGAAGTCGCCTAACCTGCCGGGAAGGTTCCATTCAGTGGCCGCCTTGTTTAGGGCGGAAGACACTATTGTGGCGCGGTTTTTTAGCGGGCGCAGGTTACCATAGATGGCCAGTAAACGTACCGTTTTCTATCTCTCCGACCGCACCGGGATTACCGCCGAAACGCTGGGCGGAAGCCTGCTCACCCAGTTCGATGGGGTGGAGTTCCGCCAGATCAGTGTGCCTTTTATCCAGAGCGAGGAAAAGGCGCGGCGCACGGTGGAGATGATCGACCGGGCGGCGCGCGATGATGGCGTGCGCCCCTTGCTGTTCTGCACCCTGGTCGATGATCGGGTCATCACGATGCTGCAACAGAGCCAGGGCTACCTGCTGGATTTATTCGGGACCTTTATCGATCCGCTCGAAATGGAGCTGGGCCTGGAGTCCACCCACAGCGCGGGGCGCGCTCATGGCATCGCCAACCAGCGCGCCTATCAGGCTCGCATCGAGGCCATGCATTTCGCCCTCGAAAACGATGACGGCAACGCGCCCCACAACTACCGCCAAGCCGAGATCATCCTGGTGGGCGTTTCCCGCTGCGGCAAGACCCCGACCTGCCTTTATCTGGCACTGCAGTTCGGCCTGCGCGCCGCGAATTATCCGTTGATCGAAGATGACCTGCATGCGATGGTGCTGCCGGATCGGCTGGCACCTCATCGCAAGAAACTCTACGGCCTGAGCATCGATCCGGAACGGCTGGTGCAGATTCGATCCGAACGCCGCCCCAACAGCCCCTATTCCTCGCCGAAACAATGCGCCTGGGAAATCCATGAAGCCCAGCGCCTGTTCGAGGTGGAGTCGATCCCCTGGATCAACTCCACCTTCAAGTCGATTGAGGAGATCGCCAGCACCATCGTGGATCAGACCGGCGTCCCCCGGCGCTTTTTCTAGGCGCTTCCCCCCCCGGCAAATCAGATCGGCGCGGCTCGCTTCACGGCATGGGGGAATAAGGCGTCGGATTGGCTGCGGCCGGTGGCACGGGAACCGGTTGAGGCATCACCACAGGCAGTGGCTGCGGTTTCCGCTTCAGAGGCGGGTTATAAAACGCCGCGACCAAGGCCGTCAGGCTGGTCAGGGCTTCATAGATCAGCGAAAAGCTCGTGTAGATGCTCTCCCAGCCATACGCGGCGACACCCGCGCCGCGTCCCAGCGCCAGTCCGCCCACCAAAGCCACCACGACCCAGATCCCAGCGCCAGACCAGTGCGGCAGGATGGCGCAGGCCAGCAGCAGCACGCCAAAACCGATCTGCAGGCCACCGTAGACTGCCTGCAGTTCAATCTGACCGGTGAGCGTGGGGGAAGCGATCCCTGTCAGACGGGTCAGCAGGTCGGGGTACAGCAGGCACAACAGACCGAAGCCGCTGAACACCACGCCCGTTATCAGCAACACCGTGCGCCGCAAATCAAATTGATTGGCCATTTCCAAGATCCCTCGTGCAATGGTGGATTGTTTTTTGAATCGTCCGGGATGTCGCTAGACCGCCGCGTCATCCTTGCCTTTGCCGGCGTGCGCTTGTTCCAGCGTCGCGAGCGGTTTGTCGGTAAACAGGTAGTCGCGCAGTTCCTTGTCGAAGCGGGCATCCCGGCGGCGCAGCCACTCGATCAGCATGGCGGCGTGCTCCTTCTCTTCGTCCCGATTGTGCGCCAGGATGGCCTGGAGCTCGGGGTCCTGACAGGCATCAACCCGTTGCTGGTACCAATCAACTGCCTCCAGCTCTTCCATCAGGGAAACGATTGCCCGATGCAGATCCTGGGTCTCAGGCCGCAGATTTGCCGCTGATTCATGATAGCCTTCATGCGCCATAAGTGCTCCTTAGCCAACGTCCATCGAGGCTGAAAACCTTATCACAAGCTTAGCCCACGCCACGCATCGAGATCCGTTTGTGCCAGGATGACCTGTCGTGAATCTTCTGTCCGTTTCCTCCGTTGCCGATCGCTACGCCCAACCCAATCTGGCGGGTCTTCTGGCGCTGTACGAACAAAACCATGCCGTGCTGGCCTGTCTGCTGGGCACCATCGAGCCTTATCCCTGGGGCGCCGTGGCCCGATCATCCCCGGCACTGCCGGCGCTGTATCTGTCCGTGCTGCAGCGGGATCGCTTCACCACGACCTATCACCTGACGCACTACTTCGGTGAAACGGGCGCCCCCCAGGCCATCCCGGATCTGCAGTTGCGGGTGTATCACGATGCCCGGCAGTGCGAGGCGATTCCAGATCCCGTTCCGGAAGCAATGCGTGGCAAGCCGCTGATTCCCCTGTCTGAACGTTGGGCAATCAATGTTCTCCTGAATAAATGGCTGCGCTATTGCGTGGATCGAGGCTACCGGTTTGGGGTGGCCTTTCCCCCCGTTCCTTTCCCGCCCATCACCGTGCCGACGCCAGGCCAGGAGTGACGGCGCACTTCTCCCCATCCCATCGGCTGCGCTAAAGTCCATCAATTATGACAACGCCAGGGCGATGGCAAGCGTCGATCCGACCGCTCCAACCCAAACCAACGGCATGTGACACAAGGAGAACGGCAGAATGGCCAAACGGGTGATCAATGGCATCGCCGAACTGAAAGAGATGGTGGGCCAGGAGGTCGGCGTCAGCAATTGGGTGGAGGTCACCCAGGAGCGCATCAACCAGTTTGCGCAGGCCACAGGGGACAACCAGTGGATCCACACCGATCCCGAGCGCTGTCGCTTGGAATCCCCCCATGGCGTGCCCATCGCCCACGGCTACCTGACCATCGCGCTGACGCCCGCCCTGGTGGATGAGGTCCTCCAGATCAATGGGATGCGCATGGGGGTGAACTACGGCATGAACAAGCTGCGATTCACTGCCCCCGTACCGGTGGGCAGCCGCATCCGCGTGCGCGTAACGCTCAAGGGCGTGCGCGAGATTGCCGGCGCGATCCAGACGGTGACCCAGTTGAGTGTGGAACGGGAAGGGCAGGAAAAGCCCTGCTGCCTGGCGGAAACCCTGAGCCTGTACTACCCCTGAGGACGCACCGTGGTCGATGAACTGCCGCTTGCCACACGCACCATTGCACTGCCCGAAACACGGCTGCTGGATGTGCTGGCGGGCTTGCTGGAACGCCGGGGGGCGATGATCTGGCGTTGCCCCATGGTGGCGATCCTCGATCACCCGAATGAGGCGGCAGTGCTTCAATGGCTCCGCGAATTCATCCAGGATCCGCCGGCGCTGACCATTCTGCTGACCGGCGAGGGGCTGCGCCGCTTGCTGGGGTTTGCTGAACGCGCCGGACTCACGCGGGAATTTGGGGAAGCGTTGGCGTGCCAACCGATGTTGGTGCGCGGGCCCAAGCCGGCGCGAGTACTCAAGGAACTTGGCCTGGATGCGCGCTGGAACGCAGCTGCGCCCACTACGGCCGGCGTGATCGAGACCTTGCAGGGGATGGCGCTGGCGGGCCAGACGGTCGGCGTTCAGTTGTATGGTGATGAGCCGAATCTGCCCCTCATGGCGGCGCTGCAACAGGCTGGCGGAGTGGCCCGACCGGTGGCGCCCTATGTCTATGCGCCCCAGTCCGACGATGACCAGATTGTCGCCCTGATCCACGCCCTGGACCAGGGCGGCATTGACGCCATCGTCTTCACCAGCCAACCCCAGTACCGGCGGCTGCGGGACGTGGCCCAGCGTCATGGCCTGTCCGCCGCGCTGCTTCGGGGCATGGCACGCACCCGGGTGGCGGCCATCGGTCCCGTGGCGGCCGATGATCTCGCACGTCAGGGAATCCGGGTGGACGTGATGCCCACAGACAGTTTCTTCATGAAGCCCTTGGTGACCGAACTGGTCCGGGCCTTCTCCGGTTCTTCCGCTGGAGAAGTCACCTGATAGAACAACTGTAAATCCATGGCGTGGTGGTACGGCCTTCCGGCCCTGTTTGCGACCCTGCTGGCGGTGGCGCTGACCTGCCATGTGGCCCTGGTCAAACGCGACCCTCGCGCCGCGACCCTGTGGATCGTGGTGCTGTGGTTCATGCCCGTGTTGGGCGCCTTGTTGTACCTGCTCTTTGGTGTCAACCGCATCCGGCGCCGTGCCAGCAGCCTGAATCGACCGATCTGGCCGCCGCGTGGACAAGCCCTGCCGGGCATCCACTCCGCAGCGCTGCGCTTGGCAGTGGGGCCGGGCAATGCGCATCTGACCGAGCTGGCCGAGCTGGTGACCCGGGTCACCCATCTGCCGCTGCTCGCCGGGAACACTATCCAGACGTTGGTGGATGGAGACGGGGCTTTTCCAGAAATGTTGGCCGCGATCGATGAAGCGCGGTTCAGCGTGACCCTGTCCACCTATATTTTCGGCAACGACCGCGTCGGTCGCGCTTTCTGTGACGCGCTCGCCCGTGCGCGCATCCGGGGGGTGCAGGTGCGGGTGCTGGTGGATGCCGCGGGGGAACGCTATTCCTGGCCACCCATGGTGCCCGTGCTGCAAGGCGTGGGCATTACGGTCGCCCGTTTTTTTCCAGGGCGGCGCGCCAGTTGGCTGGTGGGCTTGAATCTGCGCAACCACCGCAAGCTGCTGGTGTGTGATGGGCGGCTGGGTTTTACCGGTGGCATGAATCTCCGCGTTCATCATTGCCAGAGCAGTGGTCGACGATTTACCCAGGACCTGCATTTTCGCGTGGAGGGGCCGGTGGTGCGGCAACTTCAGGAGATGTTTGCCCAGGACTGGGCTTTCGCCGCTGGCGAAAATCTTAACGGCGAATCCTGGTTCCCGCCGATGCTGCATCCTGCTGGCGCGGTATTTTGTCGCGCGGTTCCGGATGGACCGGATGAGGATCTGGACAAGCTGTCCTGGGTTTTGCTCGGCGCGCTAAGCGTGGCCAAGCACCGGATTCGCATCATGACCCCCTATTTCCTGCCCGATCGCAGCCTGATCAATGCCTTGAATCTGGCGGCGATGCGCGGCGTCGAAGTCGATATTCTCCTGCCCGCCCACAACAACCTGCCTTTTGTGCACTGGGCCATGATGGGTCAGCTCTGGCAGGTGCTGGGCCATGGCTGCCGGGTGTGGTTCAGCACCGGGGCATTCGATCACAGCAAGCTGATGGTGGTCGATGAAACCTGGGTCTTCCTGGGCTCGGCCAACTGGGATCCGCGCAGTCTGCGCCTGAATTTCGAGGGCAACCTCGAATGCTATGATTCAAGACTCGCCGTGGCACTGGATGAACGGGTCGCGGCGCGGATACGGGCGGCGCGGCCTTGCAGCCTGGTCGAGGTGGATGCGCGATCCCTGCCGATCAAATTGCGTGATGGGATCGCCCGTCTGTTCACGCCTTTTCTTTGAAAAAACAAGCGGCTCAACGGGTCGGCCTTACAGGCCGGACACGGTTGCGGTAGCGGAGGGAGCTGATTCATGACGCAGGTGGTGCAACTGGAAAAGTTTGGGCTGGATGGCCTGCGTCTGGCGCAGCGGTCATTGGCAGATCCCGGCCCGGGCCAGGTTCGGGTGCGAGTCGGCGCGGTATCCCTGAATTATCGCGACCTCATGATGGTCCTGGGCCTCTACAATCCTCGCCAGGCCTTGCCGCTGATCCCGTGCTCGGACGGCGCGGGGACGGTGGTGGCCGTGGGGGCGGGGGTGACCGCGTGGCGTCCCGGCGACCGGGTCATGAGCGTGTTTGCCCAGGATTGGCTGGACGGGGAAGTGGACAGCCGTTGTGGGCGGCGCACCCTGGGCGGTCCCCTCGACGGCATGCTGGCCGAGGAAGTGATCCTGCCCGATACCGGACTGGTGCGCAGTCCGGATTCCCTGACCGATGCCCAAGTCGCCTGTCTGCCCTGCGCCGGGGTCACCGCCTGGCATGCCCTGGTGGCGCAGGGCGGGATCCAGTCCGGCGACACCGTGCTGGTCATCGGCACCGGTGGCGTGTCCCTGTTTGCCCTGCAGATCGCCCGTGCCCATGGGGCGCAGGTCATCGTGGTATCCCGCAGTGAGGAAAAACTGGCCCGAGCCAAGGCATTGGGCGCCTATGCCGGCATCAATAGCGGAACCACACCGGCCTGGGGCAAGGCGGTGCAGGCGCTGACCGGCGGGCGGGGCGTGGACCAGGTCGTGGAGGTAGGCGGTGCGGGCACCCTGGCTCAGTCCATCGAGGCGGTGCGGCCTGGCGGCCGGATTGCCATCATCGGGGTCTTGTCCGGTGTTTCCAGCCAGATCGATTTGCGCCGGGTATTGATGCGCAGCGTGCGCTTGCAGGGCCTGTTCGTGGGCAGCCGCCGCATGCTGGAGGATCTGGGCCGGGCCGTCGATGCCACGGCGCTGGTGCCGGTGATCGACCAGATGCTGCCTTGGGATGCCGTGCGGCCGGCATTCGAGCACCTGGCCAGCGGAAATCAGTTCGGCAAAGTGGTGCTGGCCCGGTGAATCCCCAGCAAGCCGCCGCCCATCTGGCGTTTTTCCGAACCGTCTGCGGCGCGCGGGGTGTTCGATCCACCCCACAAGACCAGGCCTCCTTTCTGGAAGAGCCGCGCGGAAGATTCACCGGCGCAGCACTGGCCGTGGTGCTTCCGGGCAGCACCGCCGAGGTGGCCGCCGTGGTTCAGTACGCCCAGACCTATGGTATCGCCGTCGTGCCTCAGGGCGGGCTGACGGGGCTGTGTGGGGGCGCGCTGCCCGATAGCAGCGGCCGCCAGATCGTGCTCAACCTGAAACGCATGCGGCGCGTGCTGGCGCTGGATCCGGTCGAGGCCACCGTGACGGTGGAAGCCGGCTGCCGCCTTGCCGAGGTGCAGGCGGCTGCTGATGCGGCTGGCCTGTGGTTTCCCTTGAGCCTGGCCTCGGCGGGGGAGTGCCAGATCGGCGGCAACCTGGCCACCAATGCCGGGGGGCACAATGTGTTGCGCTACGGCAATGTGCGCGAGCTGTGCCTGGGTTTGGAAGTGGTCCTTGCCGACGGACGGATCTGGTCAGACCTCAAGGGCCTGCGCAAGGACAACAGCGGTTATGACCTCAAGCAGCTGTTCATCGGCGCGGAGGGCACCCTAGGAGTCATTACGGCGGCAATTTTGCGCCTGGTGCCCCATCCGGCGCAGCAGGTGACGGCCCAGGTCGCGGTTTCCGATCCCGCCGCTGCCCTGCGCCTGCTGGGGCGGTTGAGCGGGGCAGTGGGGGAGGCCTTGACGGCCTTTGAACTCATGTCGGCATTTTCTCTGGAACTGGTGGCCCGTCACTTCCCCGACCTGCCGGCACGGCAATTGGAAACCAGCCCCTGGAACGTGCTGCTGGAACTCTCTGGGGCGAGCAGCGATGCGGGCTTGTCGGATCGCTTGAGCCAAATTCTGGGCGCGGCCCTGCGTTCGGGCGAGATCCGCGACGCGGTCGTGGCCCAGAACGCATCCCAAGGCGCGCGTCTCTGGGCGGTGCGCAATGCCATCCCCGATGCGCAGCGGCGCGAAGGGCCCAGCATCAAACACGATATTGCCCTGCCACGTGCCCGCATGGCGGCATTCATCGGCGAGATGCTGCCGTTGCTGGAAAGCCGCTTTCCCGGTGCGCGGCCCTGCATCTTCGGGCATCTTGGCGATGGCAATCTCCACTTCAACCTGTCCCTGCGGCAAGGGGACGATGCCCAGGCTTTTCTGGACCAACGCGACGCATTGGAGCGGCTGGTGCACGATCGGGTGGTGGCCCAGGGCGGCAGCTTTTCCGCTGAACATGGCATCGGCCAGCTCAAGCGAGGCGAGATGGCGCGTTACAAGGATGCGGTCACCCTGGACCTCATGCGCACCCTCAAGCGCGCTCTTGACCCGCATGATGTGATGAATCCCGGGAAAGTGTTGCCTGATCCGTAAGCGTCCGTACGGCTTCGTGGGTATGCAGGAAGATGCGACCCGGCGCAAGTTGTCCAGGCAGGTCGACCCGCCGCAGGCGGTCCATGACCGGCCCCTTGACCTCGGCCAGATGCAAGGTGACGTCCAGTGAGCGCAGGGCATCGATCAAACCCAGCAACATGTCCAGCGCACTGGTGTCAATGGCGTTGACCGCGCTGGCGATGAGTACGACGTGGCGGGTTTCGGGTTTCTCCCGAATGGCCTGCAGGATGAAATCCTCCACCGGCCCGGCATTGGCGAAACACAGGCTTTCATCGACGCGCACCAGCAGGATTCCCGGCCAGGTCTCAACGGCATGGCGCTGGATGTTGCGGAAATGCTCGGTGCCCGGCACCTTCCCGACGCGGGCGATATGGGGATGTCCGGCGCGCCAGATGAACAGCAACAGGGACAGGGCGAGGCCCAACAACAATCCGCGTTCCACGCCAAGCACCACCACTCCCGCCAGGGTGGCAAGCAGCGCGCCGGCATCGGTCCGGTCATAGCGCCACGCCTGGCGCAGGGCTGCCACATCCACCAGGTTCAGCACCGCCACCACGATGATGGCGGCAAGAATCGCCTGGGGCATGTAGCTGAACAGCGGCGTGAGATAGAGCGCCGCCAGACCCACCAGGATCGCGGTGAAAACCCCGGCGAGTGGCGTGCGCGCCCCGGCCGTGTCATTGACCACCGTGCGGCTGAATCCCCCGGCCACCGGCATGGCCCCGGTGAATGCCGCCCCCAGGTTGGCGACCCCCAAAGCGATCAGTTCCTGATCCGGATCGACCCGTTGGCGGCGCCGGTTGGCCAGCACCTTGGCCACCGACACGCTCTCCACATAACCGATCAGCGCAATCAAGGCGGCGGCCGGTAACAAGTCCAGCCAAGGCCCCCCCGCGCCCAGAAAGGACAAATCGATGTGGGGCAGGCCGACGGACAGAGCGCCCACCACGGCCACGCCATGGTGGATATTCCATTCCCCGCAGGCCACCAGGGCCGTGCCACTCAACACCACCGCCAGGGGGGCTGATTTTCCCATCAACAAGGCCGCCCGCTCCGGCACGCGGAAGCGGCGTAGCAGTTGCCCCAGCGGCGCGCCGGAGAGCCACAGGAATCCCATGGCGCCAAGTCCCAGCATGAGGGTCATCGGCTTGGTCTGGCCGACGCCAGCCATCAACTGAGCCAGCAGGGCGGGCGCTTCCTGCCCGGTCGCCGGGATGCCGGTCAGGTGCTTGATCTGACTGATCACGATCACCAGCGCCGCGCCGGTGGTAAAGCCCGATAAGACGGGATGGCTGAGGAAATTCATCAGCTTGCCGGCACGCAACAGGCCCAGCACGAACAGCAGTGCGCCCACTTCAAAGGCCAGGATCACGCCATGGATCAGGGCTTGCTGCGGATCGGTGACTCCTCTGCTCCCCAGGGTGCTGGCCACCAACAGGGCGGCCACCGCCACCGGTCCCACCGCCAGCGTCCGACTGGTGCCCAATACGGCATAGAGAATGGGAGGCAGCATGCTGGCATAAAGCCCAGCCTGGGGCGGCAGGCCGGCAAGCATGGCATAGGCGAGGCTCTGGGGAACCAGCAGGATAGCGGTAATCATGCCCGCCACGAGGTCATCGGCAAGGTCGCGCTGCCCGTAATCGGCAAGCCAATGGCGCATCGCCAGATCGGGCAGGCGCAGCCGCTTCCCCGACCCCGGCGTTGGGGCGGGCAGTGGCATCAGGCCAGCTGGCCGCAAGCCAGATTGGCGGGAACCGCCACATCCATGTACTTGGGGTTGGGCAGCTTGAGGTTGTTCATGATGTTGACGTACGCCTCCACCGAGCTCACCTGCAGTCGCGGGTTGTAACGCCTTTCTTCGCCGATGGTGCTGACCGTCCAGCCTTTGTAGTCATGGCCGGGGTAGACCAGAGTGTCCTCCGGCAGCTTGAGCAGCTTGTTGAACAGGCTGTCGTATTGGGCACGGGCATTGCCGTTCTGGAAATCCGTACGACCGGTGCCGCGGATCAGCAGGGTGTCGCCGGTAAACACCCGGTCGTCCATCAGGAAGCTGTAGGACTCATCGGTATGCCCGGGGGTATACAGCGCCTGCAGCGTGAGGCCGTCCACCGCGATGTGTTCGCCGTCCTTGACGCGCAGGGAAACGCATTCGGCTTTGGTTTGCTCGCCCATGATCGTCACGCAGCCGGTGGTGTCACGCAGCTGGCCCATGGCTGTGACGTGATCGGCGTGGGTGTGGGTGTCGATGGCCTTGACCAAGCGCACATCCAGTTCCCGGAGCAACTGCAGGTAGGCATTGACCTGCTCCAGGACCGGATCGATGATCACGGCCTCGCCGCCTGGGCGAGCCGCCAGCAAGTAGGTGTAGGTGCCTGTGTCGAGGTCATACAATTGTCTGAATAACATGGCCAATCTCCTTCTAATCCGCGAAGCGGCTTGTGGGATTTGTTGTAACTAAATTATATATGCTTATAACATGTTTTCAATTCAATGCCCGATCAGACTGCTGAGTTGGATCAATTTTCCATCTGTCAGGGATCCAGCATGGCAACGACTTGCCTCTCGCGCCACCAGCCGCTAGCCTCGGGGCAGCACGGGGAGGGTGGTGCATGCAGTCGGAAAGATGGTTCTTCTGGGGCGACTTGCTGGCAAATGGGGTGGTTGGCGTCGCGGCGGCTGCAGCGGGCTATGCGCTGGCGACGAGCGCGCTTCCCGTGTGGCTGGTGCCGCCCCTGGCCCTGCTGGGCGGGGGGTTGGGAGCCATGATGATCAATATGCTCGTCTTCTCGCGTTGGCTCGGTGCCATGGAAACCATGTTGCCGACCCTGTTGAGCGGCATGCTGGCCGGGCTCATCGGGGCATTGACTGCCCCCCTCGGAATCCTGTACGCCGGAGCGGCTGGGGCAGGCGTGGGCTTGGCCGTTTTTGGGGTGTTGGCACTGCTGCAGGCTCGCATCGTCGCCCAGTCCCGACGGGGAATCTGGTCGTGATCGCGGACGGGCATACTCGGCGCAAATGGGACCGGGCGGCGGCCCGCTACGATTTCATGGTGGCCGGGGGGCAGGAGCGCCGTTGGGCCCCTGCCAAGCGCGCCATGTTCAGCACCATGGGGGCCGGACCGATCCTGTTCGTGGCGCTGGGCACCGGGCTCGACATCCCCCATTTTCCAGCGGATCGGGATATCACCGCGATTGATATCAGTCCGGCCATGCTGGAGCGGGCTGCGCCACGGGTGGCTGCTTATCCGGGGCCCTTGCGTACTGCGGTGATGGACGTGCGGGCACTGGATTTTCCCGATGCGCATTTCGATCAAGTGTTCACCGCCTGCACCTTCTGTTCAGTGCCCGACCCCGTGCGGGGGTTGCGTGAACTGTTCCGGGTGTTGCGGCCGGGCGGGACTTTGGGCATGTTCGAGCATACCGGCAGCCGTTACTTTCCTTTCAAGTACCTGCTGGATGCCATGACGCCGCTCAGCCGCCTGGTGGGACCGGATCTGAACCGGGATACGGTCAGCAATGTGATGCGGGCCGGGTTCGATGTGTTCGAGGTGCGGCCGGTTTTCCTGGACATCGTCAAGACGATTCGTGCCCGCAAGCCCCTCTGAACCCCGCGGTTTCCTGGCTCCTGGCGGCGTCCAGGAACTGCAGCCGGGCGGGTTTTCAGGCGCCGATCACCCGACCCGTGACCTCCAGGTGTTGACCGATCTCACCTGGCAGGACGCAACCGGCCGGCGCCATGCTGATCAGGCCATTTTCGAGGCCGAGTTGGCCATGATCCGGGACGCACGCCGGCTGATCGTGGCCGATCAGTTTCTCTACAATCCCTGGCGCGGAGCGGCGGCGGGGGATTTCCAGCCGCTGTGCGCCGCTTTCACCGACGCCCTCGTGGCCCAGCGCCGCCGCTATCCCGCCCTGCGCGCGGTGCTGATCACCGATCCCGTCAACACCGCCTATGGGGCTGAATGGCCACCTCATCTCCAGCAGCTTCAGGACGCGGGTGTGGAGGTGGTGCTTACCCCCCTGAAGCGACTGGCCGACAGCAACCCCGCATGGTCCTGGTTGTGGCGGACCTTGCTGCGGCATCTTGCGCTGGATGGGCTGGGTCGTTTCCCCCATCCCTTCAAGCCGGGCCGGGTGCGGCTTGCGACCTATCTGCGACTGCTGCATTTCAAGGCCAACCACCGCAAGACCTTGATCGTCGATGCGGATGATCACTGGGTGGGACTGGTGTCGTCCAGCAATCCCCATGATGCGAGTTGTTGGCATCACAATCTGGCGCTGCGATTCAAGGGCGCGGCCGTCGGGGATCTGCTGGCCAGCGAGAATGCGGTGCTGGCCCTGGCGGGCCGGATGCCGATCGTGTTTCCCCCCTTGACGACCGGAAGGGCGCCGCGCGCGCCGGCAGCGAGCAGTCTGCGTCTCGCCGTGCTGACAGAGACCGCCATTCGGGAACGGTTGTTGGTCGAGTTGATGAGAGCCGGGCGGGGTGACCGGGTGGCGGTGGCCGTATTTTACCTGGCTCACCGGGGGGTGATCCGCGCCTTGATCGACGCTCATCGGCGCGGGGCTGGCGTTCGCTTATTGCTGGATGCCAATCACGATGCCTTCGGCCGGCGCAAGGATGGCATTCCCAATCGACCAGTGGCCTGGGAACTGCGTCGCGCGGGAATCGCCGTGCGCTGGTTCAATACCAACGGGGAGCAGGCCCATGGCAAGTTCGTGCTGATCCAGCGCGCCGATGGCTCGGCTTGTCTGGTCGGCGGATCGGCCAATTTCACCCGCCGCAATCTGGACGGCTTCAATCTGGAAACCGACGTGGTTGTGAGCGGGCCGGCGGATCATGCGGCTTTTCGGCAGGTGCAGGCTTACTTCGATCGCCAGTGGGAGAACGAAGGGGGTACCGCCTTCAGCCTGCCCTATGCCGCCTTTGCCGAGCCGCGTCCGTTCAAGTATCTGCGCTACCGGCTCATGGAGGCGAGCGGCTGGAGCACGTTCTGAGGCGGCGCATCCGCTTGTCGATATAATCGCATTTTCGTTCTTTTGGAGAGCCTGCCATGGCCCTGGATCCCCAAGCCGCCATGAATGTCGCCCGGGTATTGACCGAGGCGCTGCCCTATATCCGCCGGTTCGCCGGCAAGACGGTGGTGATCAAGTACGGCGGCAACGCCATGGTCGATGAGACCCTCAAGAACGGGTTTGCCCGCGATATCGTGCTGATGAAGCTGGTGGGAATCAATCCGGTCGTGGTTCATGGCGGCGGCCCCCAGATCGGTCAGTTGCTGGCCCGCATCGGCAAGGAATCCCGCTTCGTTGAGGGCATGCGGGTGACCGATGCCGAGACCATGGATGTGGTGGAAATGGTCCTGGGGGGGCTGGTCAACCAGCAGATCGTCGATCTCATCAACCGCAACGGCGGTCGCGCCGTGGGGCTGTCGGGCAAGGATGGCGGGCTGATCCATGCCCGCCGCATGACCTTGCATCGCGGCGAAGCCGGCGAAATGGATATCGGCCAGGTGGGCGAGGTCGAACGGATCGATCCGGGCATCGTGAACCTGCTCGATCAGGCCGATTTCATTCCGGTCATCGCGCCCATCGGGGTGGGCGAGGATGGCTGCTCCTACAACATCAATGCGGATCTGGTGGCCGGCAAGGTGGCCGAGGTGATTGGCGCCGAAAAACTGATGCTGCTCACCAATACGGCTGGGGTGCTGGATCGTGACGGCCAACTGCTGACCGGCTTGAGTCCCCCGCAGGTGGATGCGCTCATCGCCGATGGCACCATTTATGGCGGCATGTTGCCCAAGATCGCCTGCGCCCTGTCGGCGGTGCAGAACGGCGTCGGGGCCTCCCACATCGTCGATGGCCGGGTGGAGCATGCGGTGTTGCTGGAACTGTTCACGGACGAGGGGGTGGGGACGCTGATTCGTCCTTGAGTTTGCCGGGCGGCGTAGACGGCGCCGTGTTCAGGGCACGATAGGCCTCCAGATCCGCCTCGTAGGCCGCGCGGGTATGCTCAAGATCCTGCTGGCGCTGGGCGATGGCCCGTTCGTGGGCTTCCAGATCCCCGGCACTTTGCTGGATCTGTTTGCGCAGAGTGGGGGGGATCGTTTTCCCCCCTTCCAGAAAGGCGGCCTCGCGTGCCTTGAGCCCGGCGAGTTGGCTCACCAACCTTGCGCGCTGTTCCTGGAGGAATGCCAGGTTGGCTTGCAGATCATCGAGCTGCTGATCGCGAATGGTCTGGATCTCGGCTGCGGAGCCATAAAGTTGGCGCAGGCGAGCAGCTTGCTGCTCGTGGGCCTGCTGGGCAGCCCGGTCCTGGGGGGTGGGGGAGGACTGTGGGGCAACGTCTTGGATCCGGATTCCCTTGGGGTTCAAGGTGGTATAACGGGTTTGCCCGGCGGGCAGGCGGTCGCTGACCTGAACCCGTCCCTGTTCGTCCACCCAGCGATACAGTTCGGCCGCATCCACTGCAAACGCCCCTGCCAGACACAACACGCCCCACAGCCAGCTTCTTTTTGCCATCCTCGCCCCTCCGAATACCCCAAAGCGTAGGATCGACCGGAAAAAACCGAGCTTGAATCCGGTCAAGAAAGTGGTCAATTCCCGATAGGGTCGCCATAGCGGTCCCGATAGGCCGCGACAGCCGTCTTGAGTGCAGCGTTTCCCTGATGCCCGAGGTGACCTTCAATATCGCCCAGTGTGGCGATGCTGATAACGTCCAGGCCCAGGGTTTCCCGAGCTTCCCGCACGGCGGAACGTTCCCCCTGGCCTTTTTCCTGGCGATCCAGGCAGATCAGGACGGCGACCGGCGTCGCCCCCGCCGCGCGAATCAGCATGACCGACTCCCGCACGGCGGTGCCCGCCGTGATGACATCGTCCACGATCACCACCCGACCGGCGAGCGGGGCGCCGACAAGGCTTCCGCCTTCCCCGTGATCCTTGGCCTCCTTGCGATTGAATGCCCAGGGCACATCCCGATTATGGTCCCGGGCCAGGGCAATGGCGGTCGCCGTCACCAAGGGAATGCCTTTATAGGCAGGTCCGAACAGCATGTCGAAACCGATACCGGCCTGGATCAAGGCGCGCGCGTAGAACCCCCCCAAGTCCGAGAGCGCCGCGCCGGTCTGGAATTGGCCGGCATTGAAGAAATAGGGACTGATGCGCCCGGATTTGAGCGTGAACTCACCGAAGCGCAGCGCGCCGTGGTCGATGGCGAAACGCACGAAATTCTGCTGGTTTTGGGGCATGGATGGACTCGTCTGGCTGGGTCAATGAGCGGGATGCCATGATACAGGGGCATCTCAGCGCTTGCGCGGCTGGCCGCAGGTGATGGATCCGCTCTCCTGATCATCACGCCATATTTTCCAGATATAAATTCTAAATAATTATATTTATCTAATTTTTAATTTCTTTATAGAATTTGTTTCTCGACTTAGACTGCGCTGGAACCATGGCGCAGGACCAATCCGATGCAATCCATCCTTGCTCAACAAATCAATGCGCTTCGGGCCAAAATTCTGATCGTGCCCGGCAAGGGCAATAGCGAGCCAGGGCACTGGCAAAGCCTGCTGGAAGCCCGTCTGCCGGATGCCCGGCGGGTGCAACAGGCCAACTGGCAGCAGCCTTCCCTGATGCCCTGGGCGGAACGGATAGCGATGGCAGCCCGGGAACACGACGGCCCCGTGCTGGTGGTGGCCCACAGCTTTGGTTGCCTGGCCACCGTGCAGGCCTTGACCGTCCTGGACGCGCCGATTGCAGCCACCCTGCTGGTTGCACCGGCCGATCCGGATCGCTTCGGCATCGATCCGACCTGGCTGCAATCCGCACTGCCCGGCGTCCACCGGATGGTCATCAGCAACAATGACCCCTGGCTGAGCCCGGCGCGCGCGCATGCGCTGGCGCGGGCCTGGAAGGTATCGCCCCTGAGTCTGGGCAATGCCGGCCATATCAACGTGGCAGCAGGATTTGGAGCCTGGCCGCGGGGAGATGTTCTGCTCGGCAAACTCTTGGCGCGCCTCATCGATCAATCCGCTGCCGGCGTATCGCTGCTGCCTGCAGACCCACAATCCGTCAATACCCCATTACCCAGCCAATTCGCCCGGCAAGGGATCGCCTTATGAAATTCAAGACCGATCCGCCCGCCGAACCAACACTCAGCCTCGACATCCCGCATGGGACGCCAGCGACACGCACCGCCCCTGCGCAGGTGTTGACCCTGAACAAGTTGGCTCAGCAACCTCATTCCATCCGCGCCAGTGCGCTGGTTTTCGCCGACCCCCGTTCCCAGGAACTGCTTGATTATCTGGAGCGCATCAGCCCCAGCGATGCCAACGTCCTGATTCAGGGTGAGACCGGCACGGGCAAGGAACTGGTGGCGCGCCACGTCCATGAGTTGAGCGGCATGCAGAAGGGGCCTTTCGTGGCCATCAATTGCGCGGCGCTCAAC
>Ga0209851_1000092_pt1 | contig 30787 bp, 23 predicted proteins | sample GWRWT4_14Oct14_FD_187195 | JGI IMG/M metagenome (GOLD analysis project Ga0209851, IMG submission 187195) | Sand microcosm microbial communities from a hyporheic zone in Columbia River, Washington, USA - GW-RW T4_14-Oct-14 (SPAdes) (version 2) | ecosystem: Engineered > Artificial ecosystem > Sand... | reverse complement strand
AACCGATAGCCCAGCAAACCGAACTTGAGATGGTCAGTCTCGAGAGTTTGGTTCCACGTGATCATTTGTTGCGCAAGATCGGCGCGGTGATTGATTTTTCTTTCATCCATGAACGTGTTGACGGGCTGTATTGCCCGGACAATGGCCGTCCTGCGCTTGATCCGGTGGTGATGTTCAAGGCGCTATTTATCGGTTACCTGTTCGGGGTGCGCTCTGAGCGGCAGCTGGTGCGCGAGATCGAAGTGAACGTCGCCTATCGCTGGTTTCTCGGGCTGCGGTTGACGCAAGCGGTGTTTGACGCCTCGACGCTGTCGCAGAACCGGCGGCGGCGCTACAATGATACATCTGTTGCGCAGGACATCTTTGATGCGATTGTCGAGCAGGCGATTGAGCACGGGCTGGTTGACGGCACGGTTTTGTATACGGACTCAACGCATCTGAAGGCGAACGCCAACAAAAACCGGTATGACAAGCAGGTGACCGCCAAATCGCGCTCCGATTATTGGGATGATCTGGACGCGGCCATTGATGCGGACCGCGCGGCACATGGCAAAAAGCCGCTGAAGGACAAGGTGCGTGAGCCGGTGGAAAAGGAGAGCAAAATCTCGCGCACCGATCCGGACAGCGGCTACATGGTGCGCGACGGCAAGCCGAAAGGCTTTTTCTATCTCGATCACCGCACGGTGGACGGGCGTCCGGGCATCATCACGGACACCCACGCGACGCCTGCTAATGTGCATGACTCCATCGTTTATCTTTCGCGTCTCGACCGGCAGCGCGCACGCTATGGCTTTAATGTTGGAGCGGTTGGGCTGGATGCGGGCTATGCGACAGCGGGTATTGCAAAGGGTCTCGAAGATCGCGCCATTCCCGGCGTCATCGGCTATCGCAGACCGGCGCCGCCCAAGCCGGGCATGATGCGCAAAAGCGCCTTCGCTTTTGATCCGGATGCGGATGGTTACCGCTGTCCGCAGGGCCAGTCTCCCGGCTACGCAACCACTGACCGCAACGGCTACCGTCACTATAAAAGCGATCCGGCCATCTGCCGGTCCTGCCCGCTGATCGCCACATGCACCTCCAACGCCGGGGCGGTGCGCACCATCACCCGCCATGTCTGGGCCGATGCCCGCGAGCGCATCGACGCCAACCGGCTGACGCCCTGGGGCAAGGCTATATACAAACGGCGCCAGGAGACGGTGGAGCGCTCCTTTGCTGACGCCAAACAGTTGCACGGCCACCGCTATGCCCGCTTCCGGGGGCTCACGGCGGTCGCCTGCCAGTGCCTGCTTGCCGCCGCCGCCCAAAACATTAAGAAGATCGCCCTGGCAATGACGCCAAAGCCGCTTCCACAGCCGGCATAAGTCGGCTGCCCAATATCAATCCGTTCAACAAAACCAAAACATACCTCCAAAACAAAACCCCGTCGAAAATCGACGGGGTTTGTCAGCAGTCTGAACGGCGGCCCCGTGGGAGCCGCCGTTTTTACCTGCCCGGATCGGGAAGGAAGAAGTGTACAGCCTACGCCTTGCGACGCTTGCCGAAATAACCCAGACCCATGATGCCCGCGCCCAACAGGGTCATGCTGGCGGGTTCCGGGACGCTTTCTACCAGGTACCATTGGTCACGAATGTGGCCGAATCTCAGTGCGCCCTGATTACCATCAGAAATGCCGGTATGCAGATTCACGTACCAGTTGGTATCCAGCTTGCCATTGACATAGGTGCGGCCATCATCATTGGTGCCGTAGGCGTAGGCCAGCAGATTATCAATGAAATCACCATTATCGTAGAGAAAGAGGCCGCCGCCAAGCGCAGTGGGGGTTCCTTGCTCGTCCAGCGCGCTAAGCGGATCAGTGGTGACCTGCGCTCCATCAAGGGCCCCGACCACATTGATGAACCCATTTGTGTCGATCGGCGAGAAGTTAAAGTTTGGGACGGTGTCGATATCCTCGAAATGCAGTCCGGCGTCACCGCGGACACCCAGATGGTTGTGCGCCTGGGTAAGTTGCGGGGCGAACGTCTCAGGGCTGCCGCCATTGCCCAAAGGACCCCATACAACACGAAAACTGAACGTGTCATCCCCATAGACGCCAACGGTGCCGCCATCGTTATAGTACATCAGGCCGGTGCCGCTGCCTGTCATCACGCCGCCCTGAAAGGTCCCGTTAAACGCGAATTCGTTGGCAGGGGAAAGATCGGCATGAAACGTAAAGATCGTCGCATTGGCCGACCCCGCCATCGCCGTTACGGACAGCGCCACAGCGGCGGCGCCCATCATTAGATTTTTCAACATTTTGTTCATCCTTCGTTATGGCTTTGGCGGCAGGGCTTATACATTTTCCGCCGGAAAGCGCCGTTAATCAGTATTTTGGGGTTAAAAAATCAACCCCCGCCTGTCCCAACCAGTTGCTATTTTTTTGTAGTTCCAACAGTACTGCCTGCATCCTATCGAAAGTGGCGGCAAGAAGGCAAGAAAAAAATCTTCATGTTTTGTTAATTTATCACATGATTTTTGTTGCCGTTCAGGACAAAAAGGCCATACCCCCACAGTGTCATCCCCCGGTTTATCCGGGGGATCCATGCGACACCCGGGGGCCGGAGCGTGGGGTGAGCGTGGGTTGCCCGGATAAACCGGGCAATGACAGCGGAGGTGAGGCAATGATCGCACCCCCTCATTGTCATCCCCCGGCTTGTCCGGGGGATCCATGCCCCACGCGGGGGCCGGTGCGTGGATGTGGGTTGCCCGGATAAACCGGGCAATGACAGAGTGGGGGGTAACGGCGGTGAAAACCTGATATGTTTACATACTGGCCAGCCGGAAAAACGGCACACTGTATATCGGCGTCACGAACGATATTGTGCGGCGCGTTTACCAGCACAGACACGGGATTACGGGCGGTTTCGCCAGCAGATATGGCGTAACGAAACTCGTCTGGTTTGAAGACACGCCCAATATTTCCGGCGCCATTCAGCGCGAGAAGCGCCTGAAAAAATGGCCGCGCGCGTGGAAAATCAATTTGATCGAGACCCAAAATCCGGATTGGGTGGATTTGTATCCGGGCCTGTTTTCCTGATCCCGCCACGCGACACGCGGGGGCCTTCTCGCGCCGGGCCTACCCTCTGCACTGTCATTACCCGGCCTGGCCGGGTAATCCATGCGACCACACCCCCACACCCCCACACAGTGTCATCCCCCGGCTTGTCCGGGGGATCCATGCGACACCCGGGGGCCGGAGCGTGGGGTGAGCGTGGGTTGCCCGGATAAACCGGGCAATGACAGCGGAGGTGGGGTAATGATCGCACCCCCACACTGTCATCCCCCGGCTTGTCCGGGGGATCCATGCCCCACGCGGGGGCCGGAGCGTGGGGCCAGGTGGGTTGCCCGGATGAACCGGGCAATGACAGTGGGGGGTGGGGTGCAATGACAGTTGGGCATGGCGCAAAGAAAAAACGGCGGCCCCGAAGGACCGCCGTATCCATTGGAGGACGTTGCGAGCCTAGACCTTGCGGCGGCGTTTGATCGCGCCCAGGCCCATGATGCCCGCGCCCAACAGGGTCAGGGAGGCGGGTTCGGGTACAAGTCTGGTGGGTATGCACTGATTCCCAGGTCCACACACGGTTTCAATCAGGGAAACCGACGTATCAAGCCCATTTGCATCATTGATGTTGGCCCCGAAGGTAATCCGCTCAATCGCTGTGAAGTCAATGAGCGCGGAAAACATCGAGAACGGGATGTAGAAATCCGTGTCGGAGCCAACGGCGGCACTTGGGAATATGAATGCGCTGGTGTTTAGGCCGTCGAACACTTCCAGCGACCAGTTAATTCCCAGGTCAGCGAATCTTACCACAAGACGGAATGTATCTGAGGCGCCGCCATCGGTCAGATCAGCGCTGCCAAGGCCTCCACCCGCCAGCCCATCCCAGGTAACGTAGGTGTGCGAATAAACACCGGAGTCCTGGTTATGGGAAAACTCGCCAGGGACCAGGGCTGCTTCTGAAGCTGTCGTCCGGCCGGAGCGCGGCGATTGAATCAGAGTGGTTGTGAAGTCACGATAACCGCCAATAATGGATAGGGCCGAAACACCATCCGAAGCTCCGGGTGTGGATTCGTTATCCAGAACGGTTTTAGAAACGGGCGCCACCACTGGGCCGGGGATGCCGCCGGTCCCGGCGACGGCGGGGTCGTCAATGTCGTTGCCAGCAACACACAAGGTGCCGGCGTTCGGGACACATGGCGCACCGTCTAGCGGCCCGGAGATCGAAATGGACTGGCCAGCGTCAATGAAACTATCAATCAGCAGCGCATTCGCCGCAGTCGAGGCCATGCTGGCGGCAAGCAGGATGCCCGAGGTTCCAAGCAGGATTTTCTTTAACATTTTACATTCTCCATTCATGTATTTGATGTGCATTTCGCAGTACCAATTATGCTCAGATACAGAGGAATAACCAATTCCTCCAGCTTACTACCATTCCTGATCGACTTATAGTATCGACTTATAGTCTTATAGTTAAGACATTTTGGGTGAAAAACCGGCACACCCCGCGAAAGTTGAAACTACTACTGTAAAATCCTAATTTCAAGCTTCATTTTTGGTTAACGAACCATTGTGTGATGGATGAACATTTCGTCTTCCCCACCTCATGGAGGCAATAAAACATAGTCCAGCGGCCTTTGTCTGTGACCGTGGTCACACTCTGTTAAGATCGCGGTAATGCGGTAATAAAGACCGGGTCGTCACAGGCTGCTGTCATGCGTCCAATTGATCACCTGGCGCATAAGGATGCTGCGGGGAAGAGACGCCGGGGCGTAAGGGGAAGGTAAAGTTTGCAGGCGGGGGGCTGTGGCGCTCCGGCGTAGCCGGGTCAGGTGCGATGGCGCGATCATATGGCTTGGTCGGAAGGGGCGATTATGATAGGTTACTGTCCATGGCCACGATAACTTTTGATACCCTGAAATTTGTGGAAAAACTGCGCGCGGCGGGTGTGCCTGAGGCGCATGCGAAGGCTGAAGCCGAGGCGTTGGTTTAGGTGTTCGCCGAGGCGATGGACCATCAACTGGCCACCAAATCAGATATTGTTCGCCTGGAACGCGAATTGTTTGTGATCAAGTGGATGATGGGCATGCTGCTTGGCGGCGTCACCGCGCTTATTCTCAAGACCTTCTTTCCGGGCTGACGCCAGATAATACCGGATTGAATCACCCCCCATTACGCCCCCCACCCCAACCCCTCCCCACAAGGGGGAGGGGCTTTACCACCGAGTTTGGGGCCTCTTCCCCCTCCCCCTTGTGGGGAGGGCCGGGGTGGGGGTGATTCAATCCGGTATTATCTGGCGCAGATTCATCGCCGCCACTTGCGGTAGCACTTCGTTGATCAGCAGCCTTGTCTGCTCCACCATTTCGCTGGCGTCGCCGGCAATCGGGCGCAGGATGAATTTATGCGCCCCGGCGGCAATGAATTCTTGCAGGCGGGCCAGGATTTCACCGGCGCCGCCGACCGCGTAATAGCCGCGCGGATCGTCCTTTACCCGCCTGGCCAGCACCGCCATGTTGCGCGCCACCGGGGCGTCGTCCCATGTGCCGAAGCGGAAGGCGAAACCCGCGCCATAATGGTCTTCGTCAATCTTGCGGCCGGTTTGGGTCAGCGCCTGTTTTATGCCTGCAATAACCGGGGCGACCTGGGCGGGTGTTTCGAGGCCCGCCTGCCATCCGGTGCCCAGCGTTGCCGTGCGCCGGATCGCGCCCTCGGCTGATCCGCCAACCCAAAGGGGAATATCGTGCTGCACCGGACGCGGCGAAATGGAAACATCCGTATACTGAAAGAACTCACCGGTGAAGGTGACGCTTTCCTCGCTCCATAGGCGGGATATCAATGTCAGGCATTCATCGGTGCGAATGCCGCGCCGTTTTGTAGTGCGGCCTGTGGCCTCCCATTCCGGCCCGATGGCGCTGCCCACGCCGAAGGCTGGCAGCAGGCGGCCATTGCTGAGCACGTCAATGGTGGCGCATTGCTTGGCCAGCAACAGCGGATCGCGCAGGCCCGCCGAGGCGACATTCATGCCGAATTTAAGCCGTTTGGTGGCCCCGGCCAGGGCCGCCATGACGCTCATGCATTCCAGATGCGGGTCTTTGGAGACGATGCGGTCCGATTGCCAGATCGAATCAACGCCGCCCTCCTCGCACAGGGCGACCCAGCGCCAGAAGCCGTCCGCATCGGCAAACGGAAAATTGGCAATGCCCAGTCCCACGCCATAGGTCATGCTGTTACCTTCCTGGATTGTTTAGCTGGCGGGGAGCGTAACACGAAGATGCCAGGCGCGCCCAGCGTTCCGCTGCTTAACGCAGGGCTGTATCCATGCTGGGGATTTTCAGCACGCTTTCCACCAGGTGCCGCAGAAAACGATCCATGTCGGCGGAGGCTTTGTGCGCAAACTGCATCAGCGCCACCATATGCGCGTCACCAACAGCGATTCGCGCGGCGTCTTCGGGATCGACGTCGGCGCCCACGGCGTCCGCCTGCTTGCCTGCAACGATAATCTGACGCAGCCGGTCAATCACCCGTTCCTGAAATTCCAGATATTTCGGCCAGGTGTCATCGCGGATGGACGTGCTCCATTCCAGCCAGACCCGGACCATATCCGTATCCGTATTGGCCGCTTCGGCAAAGGCGCTCATCAATTTATACAGCGCTTCGGGGGCGCTCAGGCGGGATACCTCAATATTCGCCATCATTTGGGTCAGAAATTCGTCAACCTGGCTAAGAACCTGTTCGACCAGATTTTCCCGGCTGGGGAAATAGTTGAATACCGTCGCCACCGACACGCCCGCAGCGCGGGCAACCTCGGCGTGGCTGGCGCGGCCTATGCCCAGATGCGCAAATACCCGCACCCCGCACACAAGCAATTGTGCGCGGCGGTCATCGGGGTTCATGCGTCTGCGTGTGGTCTGTATGTTCATGGCTTGATGTGTACTACAATATTTAGCCTATGTCGATCTATTGTAAGAGATTAATTGATGCAATGGTCGCTAAAAAACTGGGGAATGTGGTTTCAGGCAAACCTGTTTTTCGCCGGTCCCCAGGCCTGCCCGTCAAATGGGCGTCATGCATTAAAATATGGCATTAAAACCGACAGCTATGAAATGGTTAAGCAGCCAATTTCCCCAGGGGCACCCCCCTTTGATTGTCATCCCGGGCTTGTCCCGGGGTCCAGGACCACAAGGAAAAGGCCGATTTTGTTACCCTGGACCCCGGAATAAATCCGGGGTGACCCCGTGGGGGGGGCGGATCAATCTGAACATAAATTGATCAGTAAAGCACACTTGGCCCAATTGTTGCGTTACCCGGACCAGGATGAATGTTCTGGACATAAAGGGTGAGCAATTATGAAACCGAGGCTGGTTGTTATCGGTAATGGCATGGCGGGCATGCGGGCGGTAGAGGAACTCCTGGAACGCGCGCCGGGCGTCTATGACATCACCGTGTTCGGTGCGGAACCCAATGTGAATTACAACCGCATCATGCTGTCGCCCCTGCTGGCCGGGGAAAAGAGTTTTGAGGACATCGTTATTAACGGCCGCGACTGGTATGCGGATAATGGCATCGTCCTGCATATGGGTGCGAAGATCGAATGTATTGATCGCGAAGCGCGTGAAGTGGTCAGCGCCTGCGGCATCCGGGCCGGGTATGACCGGCTGCTGATCGCCACCGGATCGGACCCGTTCATGCTGCCGATTCCCGGGGCCAATTTGCCCGGCGTGGTGACATTCCGGGACGTGCTGGATGTGGAAAAAATGCTGGCGGCAGCGCGCCGCCATACCCGCGCCATCGTCATCGGCGGCGGACTGCTGGGGCTGGAGGCCGCCAATGGCCTGCGCGCCAACGGGATGCAGGTCAGCGTCATTCACCTCATGCCAACCCTGATGGAGCGTCAGTTGGACGAAGCGGCGGGCTATCTGCTGCAACGCGAACTCGAAGCGCGCGGCATCGAAATCAACACCAAGGCCAACAGCAAGGAAATTTACGGCAAGGATAAAGCCGAAGGCATTCTGCTGGAGGATGGCCGGCGCATCGACGCCGATCTGGTGGTCATGGCGGTCGGCATCAAGCCCAGCATCACGCTGGCCAAAGCGTCCGGCCTTGCCTGCGAGCGCGGCATTGTGGTGGATGATCATATGATCACCTCTGATCCCGCGATCCTGGCGGTGGGCGAATGCGTGCAGCATCGCGGCGCCGTGTATGGTCTGGTGGCGCCGCTGTTCGACATGGCGAAAGTGGTGGCGGGTCAGCTTGCCGATGACGCGGCGGCCGCCTATTGCGGTTCGGTCACCAATACGCGGCTGAAAGTTTCCGGCATCGATCTGTTTTCCGCTGGCGATTTTTCGGATGGCGAAGGCACCGAAGACATTATTCTGCGCGACGCGTCACGCGGTGTGTACAAGCGGCTGGTGCTGAAAGACAACCGCATTCGTGGCGCGGTGTTATATGGCGACACCAGCGATGGCGGCTGGTATTTCCAGATGCTGCGTGATGGCGAAGATATTTCACCGCTGCGCGACAGTCTGATATTTGGTCAGGCCTTTGCGGGAGGCGCCCAGGAAAACCCTAGCTTCGCCGTTGCGGCACTGCCGGATACGGCGGAAATCTGCGGCTGTAACGGCGTATGCAAAGGCAGGATCGTTACCGCGATCAATGATCACGGGCTAACCAGCCTTGAGGAAGTGCGCAGCAAAACCAAGGCGTCGGGTTCGTGCGGTTCGTGCACCGGGCTGGTTGAGCAGTTACTGGTGCTGACGCTTGGCGATGGGTACTCGGCCGGGTCTGGCGTCAAACCACTTTGTAAGTGCACGGATTTATCGCATGACGATGTGCGCCGCCTGATTCTGGCCAAGGAACTGAAAAGCATTCCCGCCCTGATGCAGGAACTGCAATGGATGACCGCCAATGGCTGTTCCACCTGCCGTCCGGCGCTGAACTATTATCTGGTCTGCGACTGGCCGGGAGAATATGTCGATGATTACCAGTCGCGCTTTATCAATGAACGCGCGCACGCCAATATCCAGAAAGACGGCACCTATTCCGTTGTGCCGCGCATGTGGGGCGGGCTGACCAATGCGAAGGAGCTGCGCACCATCGCCGATGTCGTTGATAAATATGATATCCCGACCGTAAAAGTCACCGGCGGTCAGCGCATCGATTTGCTGGGCGTCAAAAAAGAACAATTGCCCGATGTGTGGAGAGACCTGAATGCCGGCGGCCTGGTGTCGGGGCATGCCTATGGCAAGGCGCTGCGCACCGTCAAAACCTGTGTGGGTTCGGAATGGTGCCGGTTTGGCACCCAGACCTCCCTGTCCATGGGCGTGTTGATGGAGAAGATGACCTGGGGAAGCTGGACCCCGCATAAGGTGAAGATGGCCGTGTCCGGCTGTCCGCGCAATTGCGCCGAGGCGACCATCAAGGATTTCGGCGTTATCGCGGTTGATAGCGGATGGGAGCTGCATGTCGGCGGTAATGGCGGCATCAAGGTCCGCGTGACCGATTTATTATGCAAGGTCGAAACCGAAGCGGAGGTGCTGGAATATTGCAGCGCGTTCATGCAGCTCTACCGGCAGGAAGCGCATTATCTGGAACGCACCGCGCCCTGGGTGGAACGTGTCGGCCTTGAGCATGTGAAAGAGAAGGTCGTTAACGATGCGCAAAGCCGCGCGCGGCTGAATGCGCGGTTTTTGATGTCACAGAAATTTGTGCAGAAGGATCCGTGGGCGGAACGCGCCACACAGGGTGTGCATGCGCATGAGTTCAAATCTCTTGAACTGGCAAGTTAAGTGGAGCCCGATAAAATGACCGAATGGCTCGAAGTTGGCGATGTTGCGGATATTCCCAGTCTGGGCGCGCGCGTCGTAAAAACACCCGGCATGAACATTGCAATTTTCCGTACGGCGGACGATGAAATATTCGCGATGGAGGACCGCTGTCCGCATAAGGACGGCCCGCTGTCACAAGGTATCGTGCATGGCCGTTCTGTAGCCTGCCCGCTGCATAACCAGGTGTTCCATCTGGATAGCGGCGTGGGCGCCAATCCCGATGATGGCTGTGCGCGCATCATTCCTGTGAAGCTTGCCGGCGGGCGGATTTATATCGCCCCCAGGCCCCGGCAACAGGCGGCGGAATGAGCACCGCCACGAGCTGTCCCTATTGCGGGGTCGGCTGCGGCGTCGATGTCAAAGTCGCTGCTTCGGGTACGGTCAGCATCAGCGGAACCCAGGATCACCCGGCCAATTTCGGGCGGCTGTGCTCCAAGGGAACCGCCCTTGGCGAAACCTTCGGGCAGGAAGGCCGGCTGCTGCACCCGATGCTAAAGGGCAGGCGCAGCGGCTGGAACCATGCGCTGGATCACGTAGCGGCGCAATTTCGCGCCATTATCGCGCAACATGGCCCGGATGCTGTGGCGTTTTATGTTTCGGGCCAATTGCTGAGCGAGGATTATTACGCCGCCAACAAATTGATCAAGGGCTTTATCGGCACCGCCAATATCGACACCAATTCCAGATTATGCATGGCGTCCAGCGTGGCCGGGCACAAGCGCGCCTTTGGCGAAGACATTGTTCCCGGCTGCTACGCCGATTTCGAGATGGCCGATCTGGTTGTTCTGGTTGGATCAAACACCGCATGGTGTCATCCGGTATTGTACCAGCGGATGATTGCGCGCCGCGAAGCGGGCCGGTTACGCATCATCAATATTGATCCGCGCCGCACAGCAACGTCGGAGGCCGCCGATCTGCATCTCGCACTTCGTCCGGGTACGGATGTGCATCTGTTCAATGGCCTTCTCTGTTATTTGCAGGAAGCGGGCGCGCTGGACCGGGACTATATCGCAGCCCACACCAATGGATTTGACGCGGCCCTGGCGCAGGCCCAGCAACAAAGCGGTACGGTCAGGGCCGTTGCTGAGGCCTGCGGCCTTGCGCCCGCCGATGTGGCGAAATTTTTTGACTGGTTCACGGTGACGCAAAAATCCCTGACGCTGTATTCGCAGGGCGTCAATCAATCCACGCAGGGTACGGACAAGGTCAACGCCATCCTGAATTGCCATCTGGCGACCGGGCGCATCGGCAAACCGGGCATGGGGCCATTTTCGCTGACCGGGCAACCCAACGCCATGGGCGGGCGCGAAGTAGGCGGCCTGGCCAACCAGCTTGCCGCCCATATGGATTTTTCCAGTGCCGATGACATTGATCGTGTCGCCAGATTCTGGGGCGCACGCAACATCGCACAGGCCCCGGGACTAAAAGCCGTGGATATGTTTCGCGCCATTGGCGAAGGGCGCATCAAGGCGGTGTGGATCATGGCCACCAATCCCGCCGTCAGCCTGCCCGACGCCAATGCGGTGCGCGCTGCGCTGAGCAAATGCGACTTCGTCGTGGTGTCGGATTGCGTGCACGGCACAGACACCACAAAATATGCGGATGTGCTGCTGCCCGCCGCAGGATGGGGCGAAAAAGACGGCACGGTGACCAATTCAGAACGGTGCATTTCCCGCCAGCGGGGTTTTATGCCGCTGCCCGGTGAGGCGAAACCCGACTGGTGGATCATCACCGAGGTGGCGCAGCGCATGGGTTACGCAAAAGCTTTCAACTATACGAAACCCGCTGATATTTTTCGCGAACATGCGCAACTGTCCGGGTTTGAAAATTCTGGTGCGCGGCTGTTTGACATCAGCGCGCTGGCTGCACTGGATGACGCCGGATATGACGCGATGAAGCCCGTGCAATGGCCGGTGACCGCCGCACAGCCAAATGGTGTGGATCGCCTTCTGGGGAACGGGAAATTTCCCACGCCGGACGGGCGCGCACACTTTGTTGCAACGGCGCCCGGCATCACCGCCTTCTGGCCGGTTTCGGATTTTCCCATGGTGCTGAATACCGGGCGCAGCCGCGATCAGTGGCACACCATGACCCGCACCGGAACGGTTGGCAAACTTGGCCGTCATAACCCGGAACCCTATGTAGAAATCGGCGCTGCGGACGCGGCAAGATATGGCGTGACGGAACAGGGGCTGGCGCATGTCCAGACAGCGCTTGGCAAAACCGTGCTGCGGGTGCGCATCAATGAAGATCAGCGTCCCGGCATGATGTTTGCGCCCATTCACTGGAATGACCAATTCGCATCCGAAGCGATTGTCGGCAGCCTGATCCCGCCTGTGACGGACCCTGTTTCAGGGCAGCCTGAATTCAAATGCACGCCGGCCAGTATTTGCGCCGCAGAATTTCGCTGGTCTGGCCTGTTGCTTTCACGCGCGCAAATATCGCCGGATAGAATTGGTTTCTGGAGCAGGCGCGCTGGCGATGGTTGCCATATATACCGGCTGGCCGGAAATGATGACCCCGCCCATGCCGACGAATGGGTGCGCAACACTTTCGGCGCGGCGCTTGCGGGTGGCAATGTGGAATATCAGGATCGCGGACGTGGCGTTTATCGTGCGGCCCATATCGGGCAGAATGGCATCGAGGCCTGTCTGTTTATTGGCCCCGGCAATATTCTGCCCGATAGCGACTGGCTGGAATCCCTGTTTTCCGAAACGGCCATGAGCGCCGATGCGCGCGCCGCCATTCTGCACGGCCGGCCGGCGGGGCGTTCGTGCGGCAGCGGCCCCATGGTATGCGCCTGTTATAACGTTGGCCAGAAGACCATCACCAATGCAATCATAACGCAGGGCCTGGAAACCGTGGCTGCCGTTGGCGCAGCGGTGCAGGCGGGCGCCAATTGCGGTTCGTGCCGCCCGGAAATTCAGGCCTTGCTAAACAGCATTACCGTCCGTCAGGATGCCGCCTGAGAAAATTTCACGGAGTGTCCAGACTATGCCGCGTTTCGATGATGCCATTGCCGCGATGGACAAGGTGCACGCACAAGATCCCAATCAGATTATGGATGAGGGCGAACTGCGCCCCGCAGAACTTGTCTATGCAAGGCGCATGAGTGAAATGCTGCAGGCGGTGTATCCTGACGCATCCGAAGCTCTGCGTCTTGCGGCGCGTTGCCAGCATATAAAACGCTGGGAACTTGCGCGTACAGATTATCCCGAAGGCCGTGCCGGTTATCTGCAATGGCGCACCGAAGAAAAACGCCGCCATGCGGTACTGGCGGCGGAAATTCTGCGCCAGGCCGGATATGAAGATGCGGTGGCCGCCCGGGTTGGCCAATTGGTGCGCAAGGAACGCCTGAAACAGGACGAAGAGGCGCAGCGTCTGGAAGATGCCGCCTGTCTGGTATTTCTGGAAGACCATCTGGCGGACTTTGCCCCCAAACATGCGCAAGCCAAGGTTGTGGATGTTATCGCCAAGACCTGGCCGAAAATGTCGGCTCATGGCCAGCAGGCGGCGCTGAAACTTTCCCTGCCCGCCGTATCGCGATATCTGGTGGAAATGGCGTTAGCGGGTGGAACAAACTGATCAGGTTTTCGGATGCGCCATCAGTTCGGCGCGAAATTCGGCAATATCGACATTTTCACCGCTTTCCACATCGATGATTTCGGCCACTTCCGATAGCGCGAAGCGGTGCTCCTGGTTGGAGCTAACCCCCATGCCCTGTAAGTAATAGTCGCCATTCTCGCGATAAATGCGTATCAGATTGAGCCTTCCGCGCCGGCTCTCACCATTCGGCGCCTGCACCAGTAATTCAAGCAACCGGGAGATTTTATCAAACAGAATTTCTGTCACGTTCGTCCCGCCACAAAGCCTTTGACAGCAATTATCCCGGTTTTATACTTCTTAAACTTTAAATATGCTATCGGATTAGAGGATTTACTTTTTCAGAAATCGGGCATGCTCAAGCAGGAATATGGATAGATGCCATTTGTGGTTGATACTCCGTGAAAACCTTACCCCTCGTCTGTGTCGCCAACTGCCATGACCGTCATCGTGGGCTTAAGGAATTCTCATGATAAAAACGATCGCATTGCTTGTGATAACGGGAATTGCATTTGCGCTTTACACGCAGGCAGGGTTTGTCAGCCTGCTTATCTGGGTTTGGCTTTCCATAATGATGCCACAAGCAGAAGCTTATAACCCTGCAATATTGAGTTATTCAAATTTGATTGCGGGTGTGGCAACCGTCATATTTCTTATCACCACCAAAGACAAAAATCCCGCCACACCCAATATTTTTACTATCCTGTTTTTTATCTTCACGGGATTTGTCATTCTCTCCCAGATATTCTCTTTGGATAGCGATCTTTCATATTCTCCGTTCAGGGTTGGAATAACCGTACTTTTTATGACATACGCCGTTTTGGCGCTAGTGAACACCAAAGTCAAAATCCAGGCCTTGTTATGGGTTTTTCTCATAAGTATTGGTTATTATGGTGTTACGCGCGGTTTGTATACGATTGCAAATGGCGGCGCCGGATATATCACCGGCCCTGGCGGAACGCTCATCGCTGACAATAATCAGCTCGCCGTAGGGTTGGCCATGATGGTGCCGCTATCCTATTACCTCACCCGGACGAGCGCCGACAAACGGGCAAGGATGCTGACAATGGGGATATCTTCTCTCAGCATTGTCGCCATTATTGGCACGCATTCACGCGGCGGACTGATTTCACTTGGGGTATTGGTTTTGGGGCTGATATTGCGCTCCAAAAATAAACTGCTCAACCTTCTCATCTTTATCATTGCAATTGGCGGCGCATTACCATTGATGCCCGATGAATGGTTTCAGCGCATGGACACAATTTCCCATGCTGAAGAGGACAGCTCCTTCAACGGACGGGTCGAGGCATGGAATGTCGCGATTAAACTTTCACTTGAGCATCCCATTCTGGGAGTTGGCGCACATAATCAATATTTCCCAATATACAACGCGCATCTTGGAACCCCTATCATGCGCGCAACCCATAATGCTTACCTGGAAATATTAGCTGGTCACGGGTTCCTGGCGTTTGGAGCATTTCTTGGGATGATGGCCATCACACTTCTTTGGTGCAGCAGAATCAAAAAATTAACAAAAAACAAAAATGGGTTTTTATGGGCTAACGATCTTGCAGGGATGTTGCAGCTTTCCATGCTGGTTTATGGCGTTGGCGTGATGGCGCTTTCGATGGAGTTCTGGTTTGGGCTATGGCTCAACATGGCGTTGGTCTGTAACCTGCGTGCAATCATATTGCGTGAATTAAAATTGACATCGACTGCAAAAATGCAAAGGGCGTATGCGTGACCGCAATTATCTGGTTGTTCTTCCTTATTATGATCATCCTGGCACTGCACTGGTACAGACAAAACAGCGGTGCTGCTGGCGCGTTTGACGGCACTATTGGTTATTTCGCCATGAAAGAAGAACCAGAAATTTCCGATGGAAAGGACAAACGTAATCCCTAGCCTCAGATGAGTTTAGATCGAATCGCAACACGCACGATGTCACCCCGCACTTGTTGCGGGGTCCAGGGTTCCAAACTCAGGCCTTAGCGTACAGCCCCTGGATCCCGGAATAAATCCGGGATGACAGACCAAGTTTGTAGCATGGACTAACCTAAAATCATCTCGCTATAGATCGTTTTCTGTTTAGACTGAATCACAAACTTATACCTCGTCATCGCGAGCGAAGCGTGGCGATCCAGAGTCTTACGCAAAGGCCTGAGTTTGCGACTCCTTTGCCAGCCGTAGCCTTCTTGCGAAGGCTTGGTGGATTGCCACGTCGCTTCGCTCCTCGCAATGACGCTTAAGCGGGGCGCTTCAGTCAAATAATGGAACAGTTTAACCCTCCCCTTTTCAAGGGGAGGGAACCCTGGGGCTGCCAGCGGTTATAAACTGCGACTGCGCCGGGATACTCCCTCCCCCCGGAAAGGGGGGCTGAAGATGCATATTTGCACCTGAACCTTCAGGGGTACCAATAAGGGCCGGGGAGGGGGTCAACGGGATGCAAGAGGGGGCTGACTCCGTCCGATCAGAAAACGATCTAGAAATCCCAACTGCGGTTGAACATGAATTGGCCCCGGTAATTATCATACTGATAATTCGGCAGGTTCGAGTTCGAGTCTTCGTAGCCAGCGGTAAGGTTCAGCATGATCTGGCGCAAGGGTTCTGGTCCCGCCTGGTTTTCACTCATCAGTCCGACAATGGTGCCCACCGGAACGCCATAGGTCAGATCGACCGACATATCCAGATCCTTGCGGGTATTCACCGAGACGAACGGGTCCATGCCATCATAAAATTTCTTATCGACAGAAATGCTGGCCAGTATGAACGTGCCGCGCGGCAGCACCTTTGTCAGATTGGCTGAAACCTCATAGCTGTCATAGCCCTCATAGTCCTTATCGGCGTCCACACTGTTATAGGCGACGGCAAGCCTGATGCCGGTTGTCGCATCGATCTGCCGGTCACCGCCAATTTCGACACGCTGATAGTTGCTATCCTGCTCGCTGGAGAATGGCAGGGCTGAAGTATTATTATATCTGCGCCAGCCGGTGGTGATCTGCGCAAATCCCTTGATTTTGGACTGGAAGACGGGCCGCTGGCCACGCAGCGAAAGGGCATAGTCGCGGGAGAATTTCTTGTTATCCAGCTCGATCCAGCTTGCATGCACACGCGGCAGAAGATCGCCGTAAACGGTTTTGTACAAAAAGCCGGCGTTCAACAGCAGCGCATTCACGTCCAGCGCGTCAACTTCCACCTGATCATCATACAGCACGGCCATATCGCCAAATACCTGCTGCAATTTCTGATTGCCGGTGTCTTTCGCTATCTGTGCGGAACCGATGGCGATGCGGCCCCAGTCGTCAGTCTCGCCGCCAGGGATCTGGAATGGAAAGTCGCGCACCAGGACGGCGCCATCATCCGGATATGTGCTGCGGTTTGTATCATAATGCATGCCCAGGCTGATCGCCGCACTGCGCTTGAGCGGGTTCAGGCGCTGTTTTATCAAATCGCGATAACGGCCAATTTCCGCCTGAATGACGCCACCGGGTTTGTGCATTTCCAGAATATCAAGCTGCACGGATGCTTCGTCCAGCACGTCCATCCGGTATAGCAGAATGGCGTATAGCAGGCGCACATCGTCGGCTTCGGGATATTGCAGCAGAATGCGCTCGGTGGTTGCCGCCGCCAACTGGACATTACCCTTGGCGATCAGGTCTTTGACATAACGCAGATTAAGTGCCGGGTCATCGGGGGACGCCAGCACCTCATTATAGCCAACACCGGGTAATTCTCCCGCCTTTTCAGTCAGGCTTTTGGTTTGCGTGGCGCGTGACACCTGTTCACGGGTTTCGCTCCGCACATCCTCGGCTGCTTCCTGCTGGGTAACCTGCGCCACCGCCGCACCGTTCAAACAAAGCAGACCCGCCAAGCCAGATAACGCCACTGACCGTCTTATGAACCCAGGCTTTTGGCGCATGGACCCCCTCCCTAAAAGACAGAAAATACCTATAACATGCTGTTTATGCCTTTCAATGGTTAACCAAGCAAGAATATATTCATCTGTAAGATGCAGTTAATAACTGTTAAGTATAGTCGCTTAAAGGGCTGAGGAGAATCACTATGCGCAAATTTGGGACATTGATGGCGAGCCGCAGGGTTGCTCTGGACATGATGGGAGGCTGCGCCATGGCGCTAATGGGCCTGAGCGTCCTGAGCGGGCCGGTTCTGGGGGCGCAGCAGGCGGGGGTGGCTGCGGGTGTTATCGGCAATCTGCGCGTCTCCGAGGGCGAACGCCCGGCGCCGGAGGCCGTGAAATCCGGCATGGATATGCTGCTGGGGGACCGGGTGAACAGTGCGGCGGCCTCTCGCATGCAGGTCTTGCTGATGGATGAAACCGTGTTCACCATTGGACCGGACAGCGATCTGGTGATTGACGAATTTGTGTATGATCCTTCTTCGCAGGCCGGCCGGCTGACGGCAAACTTTACCAAGGGCGTGCTGCGCTATGTATCGGGCAAGGTGGCGGCCACCAATCCAACCGCCGTCACGATCAGGTCCCGTGACGCCACCATCGGGGTGCGTGGCACGGCCCTGTTCATTATGGATGACCCCGAATCGGCCGACGGCGCCCAGTTTATCGGCCTGCTTGGCCCGGGCGGGCGTAATGACGGCGGCCTGAAGGTGGGCGGCATGACCGTGACGACCCCGCAGGGCGGCACAGACGTATTTCGCGCCGGATATGGAACTTTTGTCACACCGGGGCAGGCGCCAGGGCCGGTCATTCAGACCCCCCCGCGTCTCACCCTTCTGCTGCAAAGTCAGTTAACGGCGCCCGTGCCAACCACAGGCGCCCCGGCAGAAGGTGAAGGTGAAGGTGAAGGTGAATCGGACAGCGGTGGCGGCGCATCTGAAAGCGGGCCTGCAGTAGTAGATGCCGCAGCAACATCCGGTTCGTCGGCAGCTGAAACGGGGATGGATTCAAGGGCCGTTGCCGGGGTGCTGGCGGACCTTGGCGTCGCGGCCGAGAGCACGACGCTGGCGTCGGATGGCGGGGTCATTGGCGGCGATTCTCAACAAGAGGCAAACATGGCGCCGCCCGCGCCAACTGCGCCGCCACCGCCACCGCCACCGACAACTGCGCCACCACCGCCACCACCACCGCCACCGACAACTGCGCCACCACCACCGCCCACCACGACTGCGCCGCCGCCTACGACTACTGCACCTCCTCCTCCGCCACCGCCGCCAACTGGCGCCACGCAGATAGAGAATGTGACACAGGTGGCGCAGAATGATGCGCTTGGCGCCCTGCCATTTGGTGTGGCGCTGCCTTTTGCCATCGAAATGATCTGGTCAAATATCGCAGATGTTGATTTGCATGTGTCTGTCAATGACCCCAACAGTTCCGGAGGAAGAACGGATATCAATTACGCCAATACGGGCAGCTTCACCTCGGCGCCGTTTGCCCTGCTGGATGAAGACCAGACCGGCCTTGGCGGGTCCGAGGTGGTCGGTATATCGGCTCTGACTGCCGGCGCGCCCTATCGCGCCGGGGTGTATAACTTTGGCGCAGGCACAGCAGGGGTCGGCACCACAGGCCTGGCCAACGACGCCAATATCCGCATGCGCTATATCACCAACGGGCAAATTTCCCGTGGACCAGGTGGCAGCACGATTGTCAATGGCACTGTTCGCGCAACAGTCAGCCCAACAGTTGGACAACCGGGCAATGTATGGGTTGGGCTGGAGATTGACGCCGCGACAGGGACGCCCAGGATTCTCAACCGCTTTGGAAACACGGATTCCACAAGCGGAATTGCCGCCATACTGGATGCTCCATAAAGGCTGGGGCCGCCGGGTTGCATCCTGCATTTGGCCATTCCCCGGTCCGGTGTTTTTACCGGTCCGGGAATTTTCTTTTACAAATGGCATTTGCAATTTGCACCGCCTGCGCGTGAATTGGAGCCATGGATAAGAAACCGTCCGCCAGTCATAAACCGGTTCCCGCAGGCAAGCGGGAGCAGACCAAAGAGGCCAATCGCGCCGCCATTCTGACGGCGGCGCGCGCACTGTTTGGCGAACTTGGCTATAGCGAGACGACAGTGCGCGATATTATCGGGCGCACCAGTCTGGCCAGCGGCACGTTTTACAATTATTTTCGCGGCAAGGAAGAAATTTTCAAGGCGCTGCGCGATGAAACGGCGCAGCAGGTGCGCCCGCGCCTGCGCGACGAACGCCTGCGCGCCACGAGCTTTGTGGATTTCATACACCGCACCTTCCGTTCTTTTTTTGAAATCATGGACGCCAACCGCGATCTTTACAGTATCATCCGGCGCAATAGCGGCCTGTTGCGGCTGCAGCAGGACACGCCGGAAATCATTGCCGGATTTGATGAGTTGCGCGACGACGTGAAAGAGGCCATCCGGCGCGGCCTGCTGCCATCCATTGATATTGATTATTTCGTGTCGGCGATTATCGGCGTGGCGCTGGAAGTTGGCGACGTCATGATCCAGCGCATGCCCGTGGATGTGGAAGCCGCCGCGCGATTTGCATCGCAACTGTTTACCGGCGGCATCCCGGCCCTGCCATTGTCTGACCCGGGGTCTGACCCGGGCAGGGTGATCAAGGCATAAAAATGGCCGCACTTTTTTGCGCGGCCATTTTTGGATTGTCCGTGGACGGATCGACTATTCAGCCGCCGCCAGTGCGCGTGGATCGCGGCCTTCGTTGATCGCCTTGAGGAACTTGATGCCTTCTTCGGCAATCGCATCGCCGACCATCGAATCGCCTTCTTCATGCAGCTCTTTCAGATCGACAAACGATGCATAATTGGGTGCGGTGCGTTGCGTGATGATCCCGGATTTCAGCAGCGTCTTGACCAGCGAGCGGAACACGCTCGTGCTTTTTGTCATGCTGTCGCGGCGGCGCTTGTCGGTCATGGCTTCGAATACCGCAGCCTGCACCCATTTCCAGTCCAGGCCAAGTTCCGTGTACAGCGCATTCTTGTGCTCGAAACCAAAGCTGTTGCCTTTCAGCAGCGCGCTGAAAATCGTCCAGGCCCAGTCTTCGATCTGCTCGCGTTCATGTTCGGGCAGATATGGCACGGTCTTGTCCGCCCAGATCTTGCCGAATTTGTGGTGGAACGCCTCGTCGGTCATGGTGAACTGCAACAATTGTTTCAGCACGGGGTCGTTCGCGAACTGGTAGAAGTTCGAGAACAGGCCCATGGCCAGGCCTTCCAGAACCATTTGCAGGCCGACAATCTTTTTCCAGACAAGCGGGCTGTAGACCATTTCATTGATCAGGGTCAGCAGGAACGGATCCATGACCGTCGGCTTGCCCCACATGGAACGGATATAATTGGTAAAGCCGGTCACATGACGGGCTTCTTCGCGGGCCTGATTGGCGGCATATTCCTGCGCCCCCGGATCCAGCAGGATGTGGCACAGATCAGCAGACAGGCTAAGTGCCGCCTGTTCGCCATGCAGAATACCCGAAAGCGTGAAATGCACAGAGCCGTTCACCATGCGAACCTTCTGCTTGTCATTCAGCTTGTCGGCCACGGCGGTACGCAGTTCCAGATTGAAGGTTTCCGGCATGATCATTTCATTTTCAATGTCAAACTTCTTCGAGAAATCGACATATTTCGGGTCCATCGGATCCCAGAAATGGTCATTGGTCGCCGCAATAATTTTGTCGAACGCATTTGAACGCTTCATGTAGCGGTCCGGGTTCAGCATCGCCGGGAAATCGTCCGACTTCACGCATTCATAGGCGTCGTCGATATTGAAGTTTTCCATTTCAGTACTCCTCATTGCTGTAATTCTGTGAAACATCTCAAAGTTTGCGGGCAGCCGGGGCCGTTCATCGTCCCGTCGCCACATCTCGTATGTTTTAATTACACTGCTTTAATTCAAATGTCAATCCGAACTGACATGAAAGTAAACATTGTCACACAGATTTAACCAAAAAAGGGCCGACAATTTTTGTCAGCCCTTTTATTTCAATTACTTGGATCATGATGCGTTTAGATCAAACCGTTTGTCCCTCCCCATTGCCCGGTTTATCCGGGCAATGACAATGTGGGCGTGGATGCGCTTCAACCTGAAATCATCATCCTATAGTCTGCTACCGATGGTTCGGCATGACCTTGGTGGCAAACAGGTCGAGCGAGGTTTTTATCTGCTCCGGGGTATGAATGCCCTGGGGAATCAGCAGATAGCATTCCTTGACGGGGATCGTCTTGTTGACTTCCGCCAGGCGCTTGTTCAGGGTTTCGGGCGAACCGATCAGCAGTTCCGGCAGGCCAAAGCCGAACGGCACCGACCACTGGTCCCAGAACCATTTCATGTCTTCCCACCATTCCCAGGCCTGGGCGTCGGTGGGGGCGCAGATCATGATGCCGCCCCAGCAGGCTTCCTCGCCGGGTTTGAAATCATGCCCGTGGCGCCTGGCCTCTTCGCCCCATTCGCCCCACAGGGTTTTGCAGAAATCCAGATTGTCGGTCAGCACGATCGGCTTGCCCTTGTATTTCGCCCAGAATTTGGCGGTGCGCAGGCTGGAGGAAAAGCCGCCATACAGGGGTATTTCCTTTTGCAGCGGCTTTGGCGCGATGCCGATTTCGCTGAAATTCATCTGCGCGTCCACGCCCTGGCCATATTTGTGATAGACTGGATGGTCATGCGGGTTTTTGAAGCCGGGTGTCGGGAAGTTCCAGTATTTGCCGCGATAGCTGAACGTGTCGTTATACAGGGCCTTGTAGATCACCTCGACAAATTCGGTGAACAGTTCGCGATTCATTACATCGGCGGGACTATCCACATTCCACGGGCCAACGGCCTCCACATCCGGCCTGATCTTGAAATTATCCAGCCAGCGCGCCTGATAGCCGCGCACCAGGCCCACATTGAAACGCCCGCCCAGCATATTGTCCAGGGTCGCGATCTTTTCCGCCGCAATGATCGGGTTGTTGGTGCTGGCGACAAAGCCGCAGGTCATCACCCGCATTCTTTTCAGATGCTGGCCCAGCCACATGGCCATCAGGCAGGGATCATTGGCCATCTCAAAGCCTTCGATCTGCAAATGATGTTCCGGGTGGCCGATGGCGTAATAATCCCGCTCGTCGGCGAATTTGGCGTATTCGGCCAGTTCGGTCAGGAAACGCTGATACAGTTCCGGCTTGCGTCCGGCCATGCCGGCTTCCAGTTCCTTGCGGCGCCCCACTGTGCCGTAGATGAACAAACTAAAATCCATACGTCTCACTCCCTGCTGATTTATTTTGTAAAGTATATGGCATATTCCCCACGGCTCCAGGCTATTTTTTCAGCCTCGGCCATTCGTGCAAGCAAAAAAAAGCATCAGGCGGCGAGTTCGGGAATGCGTTTGATTTCCTCAGCCAGTTTTCGCGTGGCGCGCCACAGATCATATTCGGTTTGCATATCGAGCCGGATGCGCGGGCCATTGCCGCACATCCGGCCAATGCGAACCGCCATGTGTCTGAACACGTTTAACCACTGTCTGAACACGTTTAACCACCGCTAAATTGTAATGAGTTTCCTTACACAAGTCAAAGAGTTACACCAACGGCCCTATGAATTGAGCTGTCATTGTGAGCGAAGCGAAGAATCTCCCTCCGTTGAAAACCGGCGGAAAATACCGGGGGATTCTTCGCTTCGCTCAGATGACAAGGGGGTCTGTTCATCAGGCCGTTGGTATAAGCCCCCTTTTTTCTGCCTCCTTTTTCTATCGCCTGCCGTCGGCGTCTTCCCTCCCATCGGCGCCATGTTCTATTTCCCCTGCCAGTTGGGTTTGCGTTTTTCGGCAAAGGCCTTGGGGCCTTCCTGGGCGTCCTGGCTTTGATAGACCGGCTCGAAAATCCGCCGTCCGGCTTCCTGTGCGGCGCTTCTGCCCATTTCGGTGGCGGTATAGACCATGTGTTTCGCCGCCATCACGGTGAGCGGGGCGTTTTCGCAAATGGTCTGCGCCAGTTCCAGCGCTTTGGGCATCAGCCCTTCCGGCGATGTCACATGATTGACGAAGCCAAATTCATAGGCGCGGCTTGCCGTGACCGGATTTCCGGTCATCAGAATTTCCAGCAATATTTTCTGCGGGATCATATGGGTTAGCGGCGTGGCCCAGGGCATGCCGCGCCCCACCTTGGCCTCGGTAATGGCAAAGCGGGCCGTGCCGCTGGCCACCACCAGATCGCACATTTGCGCCAGCATCCAGCCGCCCGCATAGGCCACCCCGTTTACCGCCGCGATCACCGGTTTGCGCACCTCGATGGTGTCGCCAATCAGCGGCAGAAAATTGCGCGGCAGCACGCCCAGCTTCATGCCCGACATTTCCTTCAGATCGGCGCCTGCGCAAAACGCCTTGTCCCCGGCGCCGGTGAGAATGGCGACACGGGCATTGGCGTCGGCTTCGAATCGTTCAAACCCTGCGAACAGCCCTTCGCGCACGCCAATGTTAATGGAATTTCGCTGTTCCACGCGATTGATGGTAAGGATGGTGATCTGACCGCGCGTTTCATATAAAATGTCGCCAATCGTCTCTTGTCCCATGCCGGCCTCTCCATTCTTATGTTAGTGTGGGATATAAATAGCAGGCCGTAACGCTGGAAGGAAATAGCCATGAAAGAGCAATACAGGATTTTCGGCGTGGAGCTGTCGCCTTACTCGGTCAAGGTGCGGTCCTATTTCCGCTATAAAAACATTCCCCATGAATGGATCGCGCGCAGCGAAGATGAGATGGCGGAATTCAGCAAATTTGCGAAATTGCCGCTGGTGCCGCTGGTTGTTTCTGCGCGTGGCGACGCGATGCAGGATTCAACCCCGATCATCGAGGAGATGGAGCAGACCTATCCCGAGCCCGCAATCGTGCCGCATGAGCCCATATTGGCTTTTATTTCCGCGTTGATTGAGGAATATGCGGACGAATGGTGCAACAAGCATATGTTCCATTACCGCTGGTGGTATGTGCCGGACCAGAAATCCGCCGGGGAGCGGCTGGCGCGCGGCATGCGCCCCAATGCGGCCGATGTGGAAGTGCAGGCAATGGGCGAAATGATCCGTGACCGGATGGTCAAGCGTTTGAGCCTGGTTGGTTCCACCCCGCAAACCCGCGATCAGATCGAAGCCTCGTTCAAACGCCTGCTGGAAATTCTGGAATCGCATCTTGCCCACAGGCCCTATCTGTTTGGCAAGCGTCCGCTACTGGCGGATTTTGGGTTGGCGGCGCAACTGTATGAATGCTGGACCGATCCAACGCCCCATAGGCTGATGGCGGCGCACGCGCCCAATGTGGCTGCATGGGCAGAGCGCATGCTGGACCCGAAGCTGGAAGGGCAGATCGAGACCTGGGAAAAACTGGCGCCTACCCTGACGCCGCTGCTAAGTGAGGAAATTGCAGGCCTGTTCCTGCCCTGGTCGGTAGCGAACGCCGCCGCGCTCAAGCGGGGCGAAGAAAAATTCACCGTTACTTTACAGGGCAAGCCGTTTACCCAGGAGACACAGAAATATCATGCGCGTTCGCTGGCGGTATTGCAGGCGCGCTATGCCGCCGCCAAACAGCATGCGGCCCTGATTGAAATTTTAATGGCGACGGGCTGTCACACCTATCTGGATTGATTGATTGATTGATTGATTGGAGTTTAATTAATGGAAGCGTTTATCGCGGTGGCAAGTGACCCGCTCATATGGACCAGCCTGATTACCCTGACCATTCTTGAAATCGTTCTGGGCATCGATAATCTGATTTTTATCTCGGTGGTCAGTGCGCGTCTGCCCGTGCATCAGCAGGCCCGCGCACGGCGCGTAGGCCTGTCGCTGGCGTTGATTTTCCGGATTGGGCTGTTAGCCAGCATTGTCTGGATTGTGGGCCTGACCCAGCCAATTTTCAGTGTGGGTGATTTTGATTTTTCCTGGCGGGATGCGATTTTATTTGGGGGCGGATTGTTTTTGCTGGCCAAAGGCACCATGGAAATCCATGCCACGGTCGAAGGCGAAGGAGATGACCATGCAGCCGGTGGCGGCAGAATGGCGGTCACATTCGCCGGTGTCATTGGCCAGGTGATTGTGCTGGATATTGTGTTTTCGCTCGACAGCATCATTACAGCTGTTGGCATGACCCAGAATTTGCCGGTGATGATCATTGCCGTCGTCATCGCCATGATCATCATGATGCTGGCGTCAGAACCGGTAAGTAATTTTATCCAGCGCCATCCCACCACCAAGATGCTGGCGCTCAGCTTTTTGCTGCTGGTCGGCATGGCGCTGGTGGCCGATGGGTTGCATTTCCATCTGCCGCGCGAATATCTGTATTTCGCCATCGCCTTCTCCATGAGCGTTGAAGTGCTGAACCTGCTTGCCGCCGGCCGGCGCAGGCGCAAGCATGATGCCGAACTTGACCGGATGCGTGGGGAAAGCAGTGAAGCCGCACAGTGATATTTGCGCCATCATGCGGGCGTGCGCCGAAAGGTTGATGCCCGCATGACCCTGCAAATGCCCGCGCCGGAATCACATATTCTGCTATCGCGTCCGGCGTTGGTTGCGGCGTTGCATGAAATACTGCCTGCTGCCCAGATCATTGAAAAAGAAGCGGAACTGCGCCCCTATGAAAGCGACGGGCTGACCGCCTATGCGCAATTGCCGCTGCTGGCGGTGCTGCCCGATAGTGTGGAACAAATTTCGGCCATCCTGCGGCTGTGCAATGAGATGAACATCAAGGTGGTGCCGCGCGGGGCGGGCACGTCGCTGTCGGGGGGCGCGCTGCCGCTGGCGGATGGCGTGCTGTTAGGGCTGTCGCGGCTAAATCAGATTATGGATATTGATTTTGAAAACCGTTGCGTGGTGGCGCAACCCGGTGTGACCAATCTGGCGATATCCCATGCGGTCGCCCATGCCGGATTTTATTATGCGCCCGACCCTTCCAGTCAGATCGCCTGCACCATTGGCGGCAATGTGGCGGAAAACAGCGGCGGGGTGCACTGCCTGAAATATGGCCTGACCACCAATAATCTGCTGGGGCTTGAGATGGTGCTGATGAACGGCGAGGTGATCCGTCTGGGCGGCAAACATCTGGATGCGGCCGGGCTTGACCTGATGGGCATTGTGACCGGATCGGAAGGCCTGCTGGGGGTGATAACCGAAGTAACGGTGCGCATCCTGCCTAGGCCGGAAACCGCAAAGGCGCTGTTGCTGGGATTTGATTCGGTTGAAGATGCGGGCGCCTGCGTTGCCGCAATAATCGCGGACGGCATTATTCCCGGCGGCATGGAAATGATGGACCGGCCCGCAATACTGGCGTCCGATGATTTTTGCAATGCCGGCTATCCGCGCAATGTGGACGCGCTGCTGATTGTCGAACTGGATGGCGTGCAGGCGGAGGTCACGGCGCTTTCAACGCGGGTGCGCGACATTGCCAAAGCCTGCCGCGCGCAGACAGTTTCTGAAAGCCGGGATGAGGCGGAGCGGCTGGCGTTCTGGGCCGGGCGCAAGAACGCCTTTCCCGCCATGGGCCGGATTTCGCCGGATTATTTCTGCATGGATGGCACCATACCACGTGGCAGCCTGCCGCATGTTCTGGCGCGCATACGGGAATTGTCCGTGCAATATGGATTGCGTGTCGCCAATGTGTTTCATGCGGGTGACGGCAATCTGCATCCGTTGATCTTGTATGACGCCAATGTGCCGGGTGAACTGGAAAAGGCGGAAAATTTCGGTGCGGATATTTTGCGGCTATGTGTCGAGGTTGGCGGTGTGCTGACCGGCGAACATGGCGTGGGCGTTGAAAAGCGTGATCTGATGCCCGCCCAGTTCAGTGAAACAGATCTCGCGCAACAGCAACGACTGAAATGCGCTTTTGATCCCAATGGCCGGCTTAATCCGGGTAAGGTGTTTCCGGTGTTGCACCGTTGCGCCGAACTGGGCCGGGTGCATGTGCATGGCGGCGCGGCCCGCTTTCCTGATCTGCCACGGTTTTAGACTATGATGCGATCAGGTCAAACCGTTTGTGCTTCCCATTGCTGTCATTACCCGGCTTGTCCGGGTAATCCAGGAGCCGCAAGGCAAAGCCCCCGATTGTGTCTGGATTGCCCGGATAAACCGGGCAATGACAATGTAAGCGCGGTAACGCCCGAACGTGCCGGGACTGGCTCACTGCGCTAATTGCGCCTCGATGGTCCGTTCTGGCGGAAACTGTAAAATTGCAATGGTTCCGCACCTGTCGCCTGCTTTAAGTTCCAGTTTCGCATCATGCAGCGTGGCCAGCCCGAGCGTAATTGACAGACCCAGTCCGGCGCCGCCCTTGCCTGCCGTGTCGGCGGCATGTCCCGTTTCAAACGGCAGCAGGACTAGCTCCCTGTCTTCCGGGGGAATGCCGTTGCCCTGATCGTGAAATTCAATGCGCAAACCCTCTTTGCCAATTTCCGCTATCACCCGTACTACCGACTTGTCCGGCGAGAACTTCACGGCGTTGGATAACAGATTGGCCAGCATTCGCCGCATCGCGGCCGGGTCAGCATTCAGCCTGGGGCATCCCGGTGGAATCTGCAATTGCATATCCACCTGCCTGGCCTTTGCCCTGTCCGCCTCTCCCTGCACAGCCTCTTCGATCAGCGCAGGGATATCCACATCCTCTTCATGCAAGACATATTCGGCGCGTTCCAGCCGGGCCTCTTCCAGCACAGCGTCAAGAATCTGGAACAGATGGTTGCCGCTATCATAAATATCGTTGCAATACTGCCGGTAGGCCGGATTGCCAATAGGGCCAAAAACCTCCTGCCGCATTGTATCGGAAAAACCGAGTATCGCATTCAATGGCGTACGAAGCTCATGGCTCATCTGCGACAAAAACCGCGTTTTGGCGATATTGGAGGCATCCGCCCTGAACCTTGCTTTTTCCAGTTCCTGCAGGCTGGTCCGCAACTGCTCGTTTCTGCGCGCCAGTTCTTCCGTCCGGCGGGCGACCTCCTGTTCCAGCGTCTCACGGCTTTGCTGCAGGCGCAGCTCCGATCTTTGACGCAGTGACGCCAGGAACGCCGTGACAGAAAGCAGAAGTACGACTGTCGCGCGGTTCTGGACGATCATCTGCGAAATATCGGCACCCTTGATGATTATGCCACTCACAGCAAGCACCGAACAGATGGCAAGCCAGAGAACTGGCGCCGCCCGCGCGTTCATCCAGGTGGAGAGGGCCACCGCAATAAAATAGGGAAAGGTGCTCAAAGCCACCCCGACCGGGGTAAAGATATCGACAACAAATGTGGCGGTGGCGATGGCGGCCGCCAGAATGACGGCGGCCCTGCCCGTCAGCCGGCTGTCTTTTACAGACGCATGGGGCGCAGGGCCTGCGTTCATCTGTTTCCCCTTAAAACGGTATAGCCCCAGGGCCACTCAATCCGCCATTGCTATGCGATAAATATCCGTAACAGGACTATATCCAACCTTGATTCATGGTTTTCCTTGTTAACTGAAGGCTACACTCACTGGTTGAGGCCGCGCAATGCTTTAATATGCGCCATCCATGAATAATATACTGCGGCGCATGGCTGGCGGGATGCGCTTTTTCATGGCAGAATGCCATCATCGATATTTTCAGGAGCCGCCAATGTCATCTGCTTATCCTCATCTGCTGCGCCCGCTTGATCTGGGCTTCACCACCCTGAAAAACCGTGTGCTGATGGGTTCCATGCACACCGGGCTGGAAGAAATGCCCGATGGCTATGACCGGCAGGCGGCGTTCTTTGCCGAACGTGCGCGCGGCGAAGTGGGGCTGATTATCACCGGCGGCTATGGGCCGAACCGGGCCGGGCGGCTGGCCCCCAATTCCGATTATATTGCGCCCGATCAAAATCTGGAGGGGCACCGCAAGATCACCGGTGCGGTGCATCGCGAGGGTGGCAAGGTGGCGCTGCAACTGCTGCATGGCGGGCGTTATGCGCATCATAAAGACATCGTTTCCGCATCGGCGGTGCCGACGCGCATCAACCCGGTTGTGGCGCGTGAAATGACCACAGAGGAATGCTATCAGACGATTGAAGACTTCGGAACGGCGGCGCAACTGGCCCGGCAGATCGGCTATGACGGCGTGGAAATCATGGGATCGGAAGGCTATCTGCTGACCCAGTTCACCGCCCCGCGCGTTAATCATCGTACAGATGAATTTGGCGGCACGCCGGAAAACCGCCGCCGCATGGCGGTAGAGGCGGTGCGCAATGCGCGCCAGAAAGCAGGCAGGGATTTTATTGTCATATACCGCCTGTCGGCGCTTGATCTGGTGGAGGGCGGCAGTTCGCTGGAGGAAATTATTGCACTGGCGCAGGCCGTCGAACAGGCCGGTGCGAATATCATCAATACCGGCATTGGCTGGCACGAGGCGCGCATTCCCACCATCGCCCATATGGTGCCGCGCGGCGCTTTCACCTGGGCGGTAAAACGCATCAGGCCGCACATCAGTATTCCGCTGGTCTATTCCAACCGGGTGAACAATCCGGCCCAGGCCGAAGCCATACTGGCCGATGGCGTCAGCGATATGATTTCCATGGCGCGGCCCTTGCTGGCGGATGCGGATTTCATGAAAAAAACCCGGGCAGGCAAGGCGGATGAAATCAATATCTGCATTGGCTGCAATCAGGGCTGTCTGGATAACGCCTTCACTGGAAAGCTGACAACCTGCATGGTCAATCCGCGCGCCTGCCGCGAAATGGATTTGAATTTTGCGCCGGCAAAGACGCCCAAACATTACGCGGTGGTGGGGGCGGGTCCGGGTGGTCTGGCCTTTGCCGCAACCGCCGCCGAACAGGGGCATAAGGTTACGCTGTTTGAAGCGGCGGGCGAACTGGGCGGCCAGTTCAATCTGGCGAAAATTATTCCGGGTAAGGAAGACTATGCCGAAACCATCGCCTATTATGGCGCAATGCTGCGCAAATATCAGGTGGATGTGCGCCTGAACAGCCGCGCGCGCATTGAGGATTTAACGGGCAAGGGCTATGACGCGGTTATTCTGGCCACGGGCGTCACGCCGCGCACGCCGGAAATTCCCGGTATCGATCACCCCAAAGTCCTGTCCTATCTGGACGTGCTGGCGGGACGCAAACCCGTGGGCAAACGGGTGGCGATACTGGGTGCGGGCGGCATCGGTTTTGATGTCGCCGAATTCATCATGCACCCGCATGGAGCAAGCGATCCGGCGAAGCCGGACATTGCGCGCTTTAATGAGGAATGGGGCATTGATGGCGATTATTCGAATGTCGCGGGCCTGTCGCCCAAAGGCATGCACATGCCCTGCGGCAAACAGGTGTGGATGCTGCAACGCAAGCCGCATGTGAAATTTGGTTCGACCCTGAGCAAGACGCGCGGCTGGGCTACCTTTGTCGAGATCATGA
>Ga0209851_1000091_pt1 | contig 30866 bp, 32 predicted proteins | sample GWRWT4_14Oct14_FD_187195 | JGI IMG/M metagenome (GOLD analysis project Ga0209851, IMG submission 187195) | Sand microcosm microbial communities from a hyporheic zone in Columbia River, Washington, USA - GW-RW T4_14-Oct-14 (SPAdes) (version 2) | ecosystem: Engineered > Artificial ecosystem > Sand... | reverse complement strand
CGCATGATCCGGCGCGCTTTGTGTCAGCATCCTCGGTGCTGAATGGCGGCGTTGACCCCGAAATGCTGGCCAGCAAGCTTGTTCTGATCGGCGTTACCGGACTGGGATTGATCGATCAACCGGCAACGCCACTGGTTTCACGCATGGCGGGGGTTGAAATCCGCGCCCAGATTCTGGAAGCGGTTTTTGACAATAGCCTGTTGCGCAGGCCCAACTGGACACCCTGGGCAGAGGCCGGACTGACTTTTCTGTTTTGCGGGTTTCTGAGCCTCACGATCCCGGCGGTGCGGCCACGCTGGACACCCGCAATGTGGGGCGCGGGCAGCGGCGCACTGGCGCTGGCGGGGTTTGGCGCATTTGCATGGCAGGGCTGGCTGATTGATGTGGCCATGCCCTGGCTTTCCAGCAGCATGTTGTTCCTGCTGCTGCTGGCCGCCACTCTGGCCGAGGCCGATCATCAGCGGCGGCAATTCAAGCGCGATCTGGAGGTTCAGCGGGAGAAGGAAGCAAAAATTGCGGGCGAACTGGAAGCCGCACGGCGCATCCAGATGGGTATTCTGCCCGACGCCCGCAAAATCCGCGACCCCGGCGGGCGCATTGATGTGGCCGCCTTTCTGGAGCCGGCGCGCGAGGTGGGCGGCGATCTCTATGATCTGTTCCTGATCGATGAGGGCCGCAAGCTGTTCTTCATGATCGGCGATGTGGCTGGCAAGGGCATTCCCGCCAGCCTGTTCATGGCGCTGGGAAAATCACTTTATAAAAGCGCCGTACTGCGCGGCGGCGATAATATTGCTGGCGTCATGACCGAGGCCAATTTCGAAATCTCCCGCGATAATCCCGAACAGATGTTCATCACCGCCTTCGCCGGAATACTGGATCTTGAAACGGGTGAGCTGACGGCGTGCATCGCCGGGCATGATGCGCCGCTGATCAAACCCGCCAGCGGAATAACGCATTTGTTTGAAGGCGCAGGCGGGCCGCCCATGTGCCTGCTGGATGATTTTGATTATCCCGGCGCAAGCGCGCAACTGCGCCCCGGCGACACGCTATTGCTGTTTACAGATGGCGTGACCGAGGCGATGGACCCCGATGGCCGTCTCTATGGTCATGATCGTCTGATGGCGCTGCTGGATAGTCTGCCGGGCGGCATGAGCGCCAGCGGCATAGTTGCGGCCATTCATGAAGACGTGAAACTGCATGCGCGCGGCACGCCCGCATCGGATGATATTGCCCTAATGGTTATCGTGTGGCGTGGGGGGGAATGGGATTGATCGCTTCTACTACTTTGGCAGTATTGACGGCTGTTTCATAATCATTAGTATACAGTAAATAAATAGAGGCACGCCCCTGTGGATAGCGTCATATGAGCGGCCAAAAATTAAGTGCGGGTTAGGGTAACGGGTAAACGCATTGTGCGGTAATTCTGCTGCGCAGATCATACAGAAACTTATCAATGGAGATTTTCATGCGTAATTTATCAAAGTGGGCTATGGGGTTAGCCTCCCTGGCCACAATTACGGCAGCCGTTCCCGCAAGCGCGGCGGCAATCAAGTTTACGGCAATTTCAACCGCCTTTCCTACCCCCATCGGCATTGACCATTACGAACCCACCAATGAGGTCGTAATGTCGGTCAATTATCCTAGCGGCTCGCCTAATAACTTCCGCAAAGTAGCGGCGGATGGAACGCAGACTGCGTTTTCAACCGTTTCCGGCTTTACCGACGAAGTCAAGATTGCGACCGTCCGGTCCGGTAATGTTGGCGGATTTACTGCTGGCGATCTGTTTGTCGGCAATGGTGTTGATGGGGAGATTGCCCGTATTACTGCGGGTGGCGCAACGGTCATCAATCCGTTTGTCAGTCTCCCTGGCGTTGGGAACGGTCTGATGCGCGGCTCGCTGCATGTTGACCGCACCGGTGCATGGGGCGGCGATTTGCTGGCGGCGACGACGGCCGGAGAAGTGTGGCGCGTCAACTCGGCTGGGGCAGCGACACTTATAGCCGATGTTAATACGCATCTGGAGGGACTGATCACAGTGCCGAACGATGTTACCAAGTACGGCGTACTGGCTGGCAAAGCAATTGCAGGTGCCGAGGGCTCGGGCCTGCTCTATGTTTTTGATACCGCTGGGAGTGTTGCTTCCTATAATGTGGGTGTGGCCATTGAAGATATTGACATGATTAACGCTAACGAAAATTTCTTTGGTGTTAATTACGGGACCAGCAAACTTCTAGGGGCTGAAGCCGCGCAATTCGCACCCTTTGTCGGGGATATTCTATTGACCCAGGAATTTGGCGGTGCAAGCGGCCTGTTCCGGCTATACTGGAACGGTAGCAATTTGGTCTCTGAGGCTTTCACCATCGCGTCAGGATCGGCTCCGGTGTCGCAATGGGAACATGTGACCTTTTCGCCAGCGGGAATAGTTGAGATTCCCCCCATCATCACCGACATCCCCGAACCCGTAACGCTGAGCCTGCTTGGCGCGGGATTGATTGGCATTGGCGGGCTGCGCCGCCGGGCATAGCTTTCAAAGCCTTCTTCAGCAGAACGGCGGCTTCCGGGCCGCCGTTTCTGTTTATGGGCTGAAGCGCATGATCCTTGTTCGGTCATACTGAGCGAAGCGAAGAATGACAAAGGGAGTGGGCAGCGCCTGGATCGCCGTAGCTTGTCCTCGGGCCGGCCAAGGCCGGTCCCTGAGGCCGCTGCGCAGCTCGCGATGACGACGAAAATATTGTGATTCTGCAAGAGTTGAAAATGCTGTAATCGGCTATATTCAGTTCGCATGGAATGTGCTTTAAGCTTGGCACTGTTGCTCTTTCCCCCAATCACAAGGATTTCCCTATGCGGCCCTCCGGACGTGCCCCAGACGCTATGCGTAAAGTCAGTTTTGAACCCGGTTATTCACGTCAGGCCGAAGGCTCATGTTTTGTGCGCTTTGGCGACACGCATGTGCTGTGCACGGCGACGCTGGAACAAAGCGTGCCGCCATTTTTGCGCGGCGGCGGGCGCGGCTGGGTGACGGCGGAATATGGCATGCTGCCGCGTTCCACCAATGAACGCATGCGCCGTGAGGCGGCGGCGGGCAAACAGGGCGGCCGCACCCAGGAAATTCAGCGCCTGATCGGCCGCGCCCTGCGCGGCGTGGTGCAGTTCGAAGGCATGGGCGAACGCCAGATCGTGGTCGATTGCGATGTGATCCAGGCCGATGGCGGCACCCGCACGGCGTCCATCACGGGTGGATTTGTGGCGCTGTATCAATGCTTCAAATGGATGCAGAAGTCCGGCATGATCGCCAAACCGCCATTGCTGGATTCCGTGGCAGCGGTTTCATGCGGAATTTACATGGGCGTGCCGTTGCTGGATCTGGACTATCCCGAAGACAGCGAAGCCGAAGTGGACGCAAATTTTGTCATTACCGGCACGGGCGGCATTATCGAAATTCAGGGCACGGCGGAACAAAAGCCGTTTTCCGAAAGTGATTTTACCGCACTGATGGCGCTGGCGAAAAAGGGCGTTGCCGATTTGACGGCCATGCAACAGGCCGTGATCGCCGCGCTGTAAATGCACCGCTCCGCACGGCACGAGAAAAAGCTGGTGCTGGCCAGCCATAATGCAGGAAAGCTGCGCGAGATAGCCGATCTGTTGCGCCCGTTTCACATCGATGTTGTGAATGCGGGCGCGCTTGGCCTGCCCGAGCCAGAAGAAACCGGCGTCAGCTTTGTTGAAAACGCCGAGCTTAAGGCGCGCGCGGCTGCAATCGCAAGTGGCATGATCGCGTTGAGCGATGATAGCGGGCTATGCGTGTCGGGGCTGGACGGCCAGCCTGGAATTTATTCAGCGCGATGGGCCGGGCCGGACAAGAATTTCTTGCACGCCATGCAGCGCGTTCAAGATGAACTGGCGCGCCGGCACAGCACGGATCGCCGCGCGCATTTCGTATGTGCGCTTTCGCTGTGCTGGCCCGACGGGCATTGCGAAAGTTTTCAGGGTGAAGTGCATGGGCAACTGGTGTTTCCACCGCGCGGCGCCCGGGGTTTTGGCTATGACCCTATATTCGTGGCGGATGGGTATGACATCACTTTTGGTGAAATGGACCCGGACGCCAAGCACGCCATCAGCCACCGCGCCCATGCCTTCAAGCAGATGATCAATGCCTGTTTCACACATTGAAGATCCCGATCCGGGCTTTGCGGTTTATGTGCACTGGCCGTTTTGTCTGTCGAAATGCCCCTATTGCGATTTTAACAGCCATGTGCGCGAAAGCGTCGATCAGGCCCGCTGGCGCAACGCATTGCTTTGCGAGATTGACGCCACCGCCGATGAAATCGGAAAACGACGTGTACGGAGTATATTCTTTGGCGGCGGCACCCCGTCATTAATGCCGCCTGAAACTGTTGGCGCCATTATCAACCAGATCGCCAAGCACTGGGATTTAGATGCTGACGCAGAAATTACGCTGGAGGCAAACCCGACAAGTGTCGAAGCGCAAAGGCTGGCGGGCTTTGCAGCGGCGGGCGTCAACCGCGTATCACTAGGCGTACAGTCTCTGAATGACGCCGATCTGAAATTTCTGGGCCGCGGGCATAGCGCCGCCGAGGCGCGCGCGGCGGTTGATCTGGCGCGCCAGCATTTCGCACGCATGTCATTCGATCTGATTTATGCCCGGCCAGATCAGACACCCGCACAATGGGAGGCGGAGCTGAGCGCCGCCATCGCCATGGCCGCCGATCACCTGTCGCTTTATCAGCTTACCATCGAACCCGGCACCGGCTTTGAAGGCGCGGTGAAGCGTGGTCAGTTCACGCCGATGCAGGGCGATCTGGCGGCCGATCTTTATGAGCTGACCCAGGACATATGCGGCGCGCACGGCCTGCCCGCTTACGAAATTTCCAATCACGCCCGGCCCGGCAGCGAATCCCGGCATAATCTGGTGTATTGGCGCTATGGAGAATATGCCGGCATCGGCCCTGGCGCGCATGGGCGGCTTTATCGTGACGGTATGCTGTTTGCGACGGCTAATTTTCGCAAGCCTGAACGCTGGCTGGCGGAGGGCCGCGAAATCTGCGATTTATTGAGCGGTCGAGAGCAGGCAGTTGAAATGCTGATGATGGGACTGCGGCTACCGGAAGGAATATCCACATCACGATTTGAATCACTGGCGGGTGCGTCGCTGCCTTCCGCCAGCGTGCAGGAATTGTTGGCGCAGGAATTATTACTACGCCATGGCGATCATATCAGCACGACGCCCCGTGGCCGATTATTGCTGGATGGAGTTCTGTCGAAACTTCTGAATGATTAAAAGGGGACGCTTCCTTTTAATCCTTCAAGCATTAACTTGAGGTGTCGCGAGCAGACGCAGATAAACATCTTCAAGTTGCTCCAGGGTTTTGTACTGGACAGAAATGACGCCACTCAAATCTGGATGGCTTGTGATTGTCACTTTTAAGCCCAGCCCTTTGGAAATCTGGTCTTCCAAAGCTTTGATATTGGCATCTTTTGGCGCAGCAGGGGCTTTCGGTGAGGCGGAGGCGGGCTTTCGTCCCTTGGCCAGCGCTTCCGCATCCCGCACCGATAGCTTTCCCATTACAATTTGCTGGGCAAGGGCTTCAGGATCAGTTGCGGTGATCAACGCACGGCCATGACCTGCTGTTAGACGACCATCTTCCAGCATCCGCTGTATGCTCTCCGGAAGCGCCAATAGGCGAAGCATATTCGCTACATGGCTGCGGCTTTTTCCGACGACGCGACCGACATCCTCCTGAGAATGATCAAATTCATCGATCAGACGGGCATAGCCGCGCGCCTCGTCCATCGCGTTAAGATCTGCCCGTTGAATATTCTCAATCAGCGCAATTTCCAGACTTTCCGTGTCGGACAGATCTTTGACCAGAATGGGTACGTCATGCAGTCGCGCCATTTGCGCCGCGCGCCAGCGACGCTCTCCCGCGACAATTTCATAATGCTCAGCGAGATCGGCAATGGGACGGACCAGGATTGGCTGCAATATACCCTTTTCACGAATGGAATCAGATAATTCCCTTAGGGACGCCTCGTCAAATCGCTTGCGCGGCTGTAACTGATTGGGCCGGAGATTCCCCACCGGCGCCTGAAATGGTGTCCGTGACGGCATGGCGCGGCCAAATGGCGAGCGATCATCCCCCAACAATGACGATAAGCCGCGCCCAAGTTTTTGCCTTCTAAGATCATCTGCCATGGATATTCCGCAAATTTTTGTCAGGCGGCTTGCGCCTGCCGCTCCTGCCGGAGAATTTCACCCGCCAGTTTAATATAGGCCCGGCTGCCTGCACAATGCATATCATAGATCAGCACCGGTTTGCCATAGGAGGGGGCCTCAGAGACGCGAACATTTCTAGGAATGACGGTATCATAAACCTTCGCGCCCAAAAATCCGCGTACGTCCAACGCCACCTGGACCGACAAATTATTGCGCGAATCAAACATGGTTAGAACCACGCCTTGAATGGCCAGAATGGGGTTAAGCGTATCACGCACCATTTCCACAGTGCGCAATAATTGGCTCAGCCCCTCCAGAGCAAAAAATTCACATTGCAACGGCACCAATACAGAATCCGCCGCCGCAAGTGCGTTGATGGTCAAGAGAGACAAAGCTGGGGGACAATCAACAAGGATATAGGTAAATTTATTTTCCGTTTCAGCAGCATCGTGCAATACATCTCGCAGACGAAAATTGCGCCTTGGCATGGTGATCAGCTCCAGTTCCGCCCCGGAAAGATCAACCGATGAAGGCAACACGAAAAGGCCCGGCACAGCGGAAGCCTGCACCGCCTGGGATAAATTCGCCTCGCCCATCAGCACTTCATAGACTGAACAATGCCGGGACTCTTTGGTGATTCCCAACCCTGTACTGGCATTGCCTTGCGGATCTATATCTACGACAAGAACATGTTCGCCAATAGCAGCCAGCGCCGTTCCCAGATTTATCGCCGTCGTGGTTTTTCCGACCCCGCCCTTCTGATTGGCAATGGCGATAATCCGTGGCCCGGACTGCACAAAAGTTTCACGTGAAACATTCATGGAAGTGGAATTTGCTATGGAATTCAATGCATCAGACACGGTCAACCTCCGTGAGTATCAGCACTTTGCCAGCCGAAGCGGTTCGGCTCGGATGCTGCTTCACGGTCATTTTTCTATATTTTGCGGCGGATGTCAATTCATCATCTATATCTTGTCCCTTTAATAATAAATAAACAGTTTCGGAATTAGAAATAGCGCCTGTAAGTTCAAGAATTCCGTGTACCGATGCCAGCGCCCTTGCCGTAATAATCCGGGCATGACCGCCTATTATCTGAGTTGAAAGATTTTCCACACGGACATTATGAACCAGGGCCGGGGCCCGGGTGACCCGAATCACTTCGCGAAGAAAAACGCTTTTGCGCGCATCACTTTCAACCAGTTGTACCGGAGATACCAATCGCTCCGATAACAAGATCGCCATCACAAGGCCTGGAAAACCGGCCCCGCTGCCAATATCCAACCAGGGCGACTGCAATAAATCGACATAATTTGTAAGTTGTGCACTGTCGCGCATATGGCGCTGCCAAAGCTCGGCCAAGCTATTTTTGCTGACGAGATTTATATGTCGCTGCCACTTGTCCAGAAGCGCTGCATAATGCGCCAAATTCTGACGGACATCATCGGAAATGCCGAACTCCGCCTGAAACTGATCCGGCCCGTAGCATGCCGGCTTTTCCGCACAGGATCCGTTATCGCTCACGCGCGCCTGGCGATAGGATGCTTTTTGACATGCATCAACAGAGTCGTCAGAGCCGCCGGGGTGATCCCTTCCAGCCGCGACGCCTGCCCTAATGTCGCGGGCGACGCCGCCGCCAATTTTTGCCTGACCTCGATAGACAGCCCCACAATACTGGCATAATCAAGATCTGCGGGAAGATAGAGCGCCTCGTCCTTTCGGAACGCCAATATATCTGCCTCCTGCCGTTGCAGATAAACATTATACTGGGCATCGATTTCTACTTGCTCCGCAATCATTGGAGAAAATTGATCCAGTTGCGGCCAGATTGCTGCTAGGCGCTTTAGATCGACCCCGGCATAGCTTAGCAAATTCATCGCCGATCGTGGCTGTCCGTCCTGATTGATTTGAAGGCCATACTGACCCGCTTGCGAAGGGTTGAGGCTCAGTCCTTCTAATGTTGCGCGCGCGCGCTGCAATTCCTGTTGTTTCGCTCTGAAATGTGTTGCCCTGTCGCTCAGAACGCAGCCCCATTTCTGACCCAGGCCGCTTAAACGCTGATCCGCATTGTCAGCGCGCAGGCTTAGCCGATATTCCGCCCGGGATGTAAACATTCGATAGGGTTCCGTGACACCTTTGCTGGTCAGATCGTCGATCATCACGCCAATATAGGCCGTGGCCCGGTCAAGAATTACCCCTTCGTCCCCCGCGCAGATACGGGCCGCATTCAGGCCCGCCATCAGGCCTTGAGCAGCCGCCTCTTCATAGCCCGTCGTGCCATTAATCTGGCCGGCCAAAAACAGACCCTTCACGAGGATCGTTTCAAGCGTAGGCTGCAACTCGCGTGGATCCACAAAATCATATTCAATGGCATAGCCTGGGCGAAAAAACATCACCCGCTCCAGGCCCGGTATAGCCCGGACCATGTCATGCTGCACCGATTCGGGTAGGGAAGTAGAAATGCCATTGGGATAAATCCAATCAGAATCCAGCCCCTCCGGCTCCAAAAAAATCTGATGGCCAGACTTGCCTGAAAAACGCACGACCTTATCCTCAATTGAAGGACAATAGCGAGGTCCCGTCCCGGAGATCTGTCCTGAATAAATCGGCGCCCTGTGCAGATTATCCCGTATGATCGCATGCATGGCGGGTGTGGTATGCGTAATGTGGCAACTCACCTGCTGCGTCTTGATCGCCTCTGTCAGAAACGAAAAAGGTATGGGCGGTGTGTCTCCGGGCTGCTCCTCCAGACCCGACCAATCAATCGTCCTGCCATCCAGCCTTGGGGGCGTACCCGTTTTTAGCCGACCCATGCGCAGATTCAGCCCATACAGGGTTTTTGCCAAAGCGAGCGTCGGCGCTTCACCCACACGGCCTGCAGCTTGGGTAAACTCTCCCATATGGATAAGGCCGTTTAGGAAAGTACCAGTTGTCAACACCAGGGCGCCACAGGCAATGCGCTCCCCCAGCTCCGTTATAACGGCGTTGATGCGTCCTTCTACAATCTCGAAATCACCGGCGGGTGCGGCATAAATATCCAGATTCCGGGTTTCCGCCAGGGCCGCCCGCATATAGTTTCGATACAGCCCACGGTCGGCCTGGGCGCGCGGCCCGCGAACGGCGGGTCCCTTGCGACGATTCAACATGCGGAACTGAATGCCAGACGCGTCGGCCACCTTTCCCATCAAGCCATCCAGCGCATCAATTTCGCGGACCAAATGCCCTTTGCCCAGGCCACCAATGGCCGGATTGCAGGACATTTCACCCAGTGTCGCGAAACTATGCGTCAGTAATAAGGTGTCTGCCCCTGTGCGCGCGGCGGCCGCAGCCGCTTCACAGCCCGCATGCCCACCGCCTACGACAATCACGTCATAGCGCCTTTTAGAGAGTTTGCTGATTTCGGCCATAATGCGCCACCCTAACTAGACTCATCTGAATTGTCAAAAAAACCCATCCGCTGTTTCACGTGAAACATTATTTGCCGATGCAAAACTCCCTGAAAACCACATCCAACATATCCTCTACACCGGCGCGCCCAGTAATGCGTCCCAAAGCCCGCATAGCCAGACGCACATCCTCCGCGACAAGCTCCGGCGCATCCCCGCCCGCCGAAAGAACCCTGTTCAAACTTTCAACACATAGGTTCAATTCGTTGCGATGCCTCTCGCGCGTCAGACCCGGCGTATCGAACCCATCAAGCCGGGAAGCCACAATTTGCTCTATCTGTCCCAATAATATTTCCAGACCTTCGCCTGTTTGTATCGAAACCGGAATAAAACCTTGCGCCAGCATTTCTGCCGCCTTACCAGGATAAAGATCCATTTTATTCACCACACAGAGCGCCGCTGCATCTCGCCACTGTAATGTGCTGCTATCCGCTTCCGGCCAGAGCGCGGCATCAAATATCAAAAGCTTGAGATCGGCCTTTGCCGCTTGCGCAGCGGCCCGTCTGATCCCCTCTGCCTCGATAACATTCTCCGTATGACGCAAACCCGCTGTATCGGCCAGCGTAACAAGATATCCGCCAAGATCGAGACTGACCTCAATCACATCACGGGTTGTGCCTGCCTCGGCTGTGACAATGGCTGCGTCACGTCTGGTTAACATATTGAGAAGACTAGATTTTCCTACATTTGGCGCCCCCAGTATAGCGATCCGAAAGCCGCGCCGCAAAATCTCGCCGCGATATCCGTCAGCAAGATGGGCCTGCATTTCGCCGTGCAGGTCTCGCAACGCCTGTTCTGCATTTTGCGCCAATCCATCGGGCAATTCTTCCTCGGAAAAGTCTATCTGGGCTTCGAGATAGGCCAGGGCCTGCAAAAGCCGACGGCGCCAATCCTCATAGATCGCCCCCAACTGCCCTTCCATCTGGCGCAGGGCCTGGCGACGCTGACCCTCTGTCTCGGCAGCCACCAGATCTGCAAGACCTTCAACCGCAGTCAAATCCAGTTTGCCATTATCAAAGGCGCGCCGGGTAAATTCCCCCGCTTGCGCCGGGCGGGCACCGGGAAATTGCGATAACACCTGCAAAAAGCGCTCAACTATAGCGCGCCCCCCATGCAAGTGAAATTCCGCAACCGGCTCCCCGGTAAAACTATTCGGTGAAGGAAACCATAACAGCAATCCCTGATCTATTACCTGTCCAGAAAAATCCCTAAATTTGCGAATTACGGCCTTACGCGCTTCCGGCAAAGGTCCCGCCAGCCTTTCCGCCATAAGTCCAGCCTCGGGGCCTGACAGCCGCAAAACCGCCACGCCTGCGCGTCCTGGGGCTGTCGCCATGGCGAAAATCGTCTGAGGCGTGGCAATCATCGTACCATATTACGTGCTGTCACCATTCCCCCGCGTCCCGGTCGCACTGCGAAAAAATTCCTGCCAGCGCTCCATCGGGCCGCCCACACCTGTCAAAAAGCCCTTGAACAACCCTTCCATATCCAGCGCCCCGGCATTCTTCCTGAATTGCGCCTCCATTTCCTGCATCATCCGCTTCTGCAGTGGCGCGACATCAGGCAATCCAAAAAAACTTCTGGCTTCAGCTGGCGTACAGTCAATATTAAAGGTGATTTTCATGGTCTTCCTCGCTTGCTGGAATAGTCCTGCGCAGCTATGTTGCAGTCTTATCCTATCATAGAATACAAAGGACCGCGCCATGTCGCGAAATATGCTGGATCGGGAAACCAGTCCTTATTTGTTGCAGCATAAGGACAATCCCGTACATTGGCATGCCTGGGGCGACGATGCTTTTAAGCTGGCGCGCAAATATGGCAAACCGGTGCTGCTCTCTATTGGCTATGCGGCCTGTCATTGGTGCCATGTCATGGCTCATGAAAGTTTCGAAGATCCGGACGTGGCTGAGCTTATGAATGAGCTTTTCGTCAATATCAAGGTGGATCGTGAGGAGCGCCCCGACATTGACGCCATTTACATGCATTCACTGGCATTACTGGGACAGCCTGGCGGCTGGCCGCTGACCATGTTCCTGACATCGGACGGCGAACCGTTCTGGGGCGGCACCTATTTTCCACCCCGCGCCGCGCATGGACGACCATCGTTTCGCGATGTCTTGCGCGAAGTCCATCAGGTCTATATGTCCGAACCGGGAAAAATTGCAAATAACAGGGACGCGCTAAAACAAGCGTTGATACAAATGAGCCAAACCTCCACACAAGGCCTAATGAGCTTTGACATTCTCGATCAGGCCGTGCGCGGCCTTGCGCGCCAGATCGACCCCGTGCATGGCGGTCTCAAAGGCGCGCCCAAATTTCCACAGGCTTCCATTTTTGAAATGCTCTGGCGCGGATATTTGCGCAGCCATGACGACGGCCAATTGAAATTATTGCATACGACGCTGGAAAATATCTGCCAGGGTGGCATTTTCGATCATCTGGGCGGCGGCATCTCGCGTTATTCAACGGACGAAAAATGGCTGGTCCCGCATTTTGAAAAAATGCTTTATGACAATGCGCAATTTATCGACCTTCTCGCTCAGGTCTGGCCTGGAACCCATTCGACGCTCTATGCGTGGCGCCTGTTTGAAACGGTGGCCTGGGTGCAGCGCGATATGGTGTTACCCGAAGGCGCTTTCGCGGCGTCCCTGGACGCTGACAGCGAAGGCGTCGAGGGCAAATATTATGTGTGGGATGAGGCGGAAATTGACAATCTGCTGCGCATGGACGCCAAATTCTTCAAACAGCATTATGATGTGACACCGGTGGGTAATTGGGAGAATATAAATATTCTCAATCGGTTAAAGGACTTCGGTCTCGCCTCCGAAGCCGATGAGCGCCGCCTGGCGCTGCTGCGCGCCAAATTGCTGCCCGTGCGTGACGCGCGCACCCCACCCGCGCGGGATGACAAGGTTCTGGCGGATTGGAACGGCATGATGATTGCCGCTTTGGCCAATGCCGCTGCGGTATTCGACCGTCCAAGCTGGTTCGAGATGGCTGCGCGCGCTTTTGACTTCATCACCGGGAACATGATCACCTCTGATACTCGCATCAACCATTCCTGGTGCGCAGGCAAAGCGTCGGACGCTGAAATTCTTGATGACTATGCCCAGATGAGCCGTGCCGCGCTGGCGCTATATGAGTTAACCGGCATCCAGGAATATCTAGAATGGGCCAAACGCTGGACGCACGAGGTCGATGAACGCTTCTGGGACAGCGAAAATGGCGGATATTTCTATACGCCTAAAGACGCCAAAGACTTGATTGTCCGCACCCGCCAGGCCGCCGATAACGCCACCCCCAGCGGCAATGGCGTTATGGTCTCGGTTCTCACCCGCCTTTCTTATCTCACCGGCGACCAGACATACCGGCAGCGCGCAGAAGCCGTGGTTGACGCTTTCGCAGGCGAGGCGCGCAAAAATTATCTGGCCATGGCCAGCCTGATGAACGGCTTTGAATTTATGGAGCGCGGCGTACAGATCGTAATTCTGGGCGACCGCGCCGACAGACATACCCAAAAACTGTTACAGGCTGTCTATTCACAAGCTGTACCGGACCGGTCCGTCATGGTGATTGCGCCCGGGACCGCGCTTCCAAAAAATCACCCTGCCCGCAATAAAACCCAGCGCGATAATCGCGCCACCGCCTATATCTGCCGTGGCCAGAGCTGTTCCATGCCACTAACCGACCCCGGCATGCTGGCCGACGCCATTGATCCAAGGAAAGTCTCGGCATAATACCCGTTTCCCATCGCCATTGGAGAGCATATGACCACGCCACAAAGCGGCATCTTTGCCCAGGGCAGCCAGTTTTACCTGGCGCTTGAATATCGTTGCACCGCATCACCGCAGCTAAAAGCCGCGATCCAGGCCGCGCGGGCGGCGGCGCTTTCAGCTTCCAATGCGCATGCCGTTTTTGCATTCGGCAATAAGCTGCTGCGCGCATTTTCCGGGCATGGCCTGAATGATTTCAACCCCATCACTGGCGCATCTGGCTTAAGCGCGCCGGCCACCCAGCGCGACCTGCTGATCTGGATACATGGTTCGCGGCCTGACGCCAATTTTGATCTGGCGCGCACTATTCATGGCGCGCTGGAACCGCATGGCGAACTGATGCTGGAAGTGCCGGGTTTCAACTATCATGAAAATCGCGACATGACCGGCTTCATTGACGGCACGGCCAACCCTCAGCAGGAGGAAGCCATTGAGTCGGCGCTGATCCCCGCAGGACAGGAGGGCGCGGGCGGCGCCTATGTGCTGTCGATGCAATATGTGCATGATCTGCAAGCCTTCCATAAACTGGCTGTACCGGAACAGGAGAACGTCATTGGCCGCAGCAAGCCAGACAGTGTGGAAATGGCGCCAGAGCGCAAGCCCAAAGACGCCCATATTGCCCGGGCTGAAGTTTCCGGAGACGGCGTCGAGCTGAAGATTTACCGCCGTTCATTCCCCTATGGCGGGGTGCGCCAGCACGGGCTTTATTTCCTTGCTTTCGCCTGTGATCAGCACCGGTTCGACGCCATCCTGAAAAACATGTATGGTGTGTCTGGCGATGGGCTGCATGACCGCCTGCTGGATTTTACCCAGGCCGTTACAGGTTCATACTGGTTTGCGCCATCTCAGGAAGCGCTGGAAAACATGCTTCGTTAACTTCAGGGAGAAAGAAAATGAGTGGAGCAGAAATAAGTATTCCGTGTAAAGACGGCTCCATGATGGGCTATCTTTCCATGCCGAAATCAGGATCCGGTCCGGGTGTGGTGGTGATGCAGGAAATTTTCGGGGTCAATCAGGTGATGCGCGACATCACCGATTCCTTTGCCGCAGAAGGCTTTGTGGCGCTATGCCCCGATCTGTTCTGGCGTATTGAACCGCGCGTCAATATTACCGATAAATCCAAAGCCGAATGGGACAAGGCGTTTTCGCTGTTTGGCAAATTCAACCGCGACACTGGCATAGAAGATGTCGGCGCCACGCTCGCCACCTTGCGCAACATCAAAGGCTGCAACGGCAAGGCCGGCACGGTCGGATTTTGCCTGGGCGGATTGCTGGCCTATCTTTCGGCAACCCGCACCGATGCGGATGCCGCCGTCGGCTTTTACGGCGTCAGCATCCCGGATTTCCTGGGCGAAGCCTCGAACATCAAAAAACCCCTGATGCTGCATATTGCAGGTAAGGATGGTTTTGTCCCGCCAGCCGCCCAGGCCGCCATGCATGCGGGACTGGACGGCAATAAATTCTGCACCCTGTATGATTATCCGGAACAGGACCATGCCTTTGCGCGCATGGGAGGGGAGCATTATGATAAGGCAGCGGCAAATACAGCAATGTCCAGAACCGTGGATTTTTTCAGAAAAAACCTGGCTTGATACATTGCCACGCACCCTTTCCGGATTTGTCCGTAATCTGATAATCGCCTGCGCGCTCTCCGGCGCGGGCCTTGTCCAGGCGCAGCCAACGGCGCAATCGGAAGTTCCAAGCGAGGACATTGCCCCCTTCGTTATTGCCAATGTTGAATTCACCCTGCTGCATGAACTGATCCATGTGCTGATCGATGAAGCTGGCATTCCCGTACTGGCGCGCGAGGAGGATCAGGCCGATTATCTGACCGCAGTGATATTTTTAAGCCAACAGACCGGTCTGATTTATCCGTCGCCGGCTCAATCCCGCAATCCGTCCATTGCCTGGCCGCCTGCTCTCGGGTCACCGGCACACAGCACTATCACGCGCATGCAGGCCATAATTGACGCCTGGCGCATTGAATGGACTATCGCGGAACAGGATAATATGGAAATACCTTACGCCGACCCGCACGCGCTGGAAATTCAGCGCTATTACGACCTTGTGTGCCTGACCTATGGGCGTGATCCCAAACATCTGGAAGATTTTCGTATCGAAAATGAATTGCCTTCGGAGCGTGCGGAACTTTGCGAAGATGATTTCGCCAAGGCCGAGCGGGGCCTGGAATTTATCAAAACCACACTCAAGAACGGCGCCAGAACGCCACTTGGCAATGCGGGTCACACGCCGCCGGACTTCGTCATCCAGCTAAAATTCGAAGACGCAATTTCACCCCAGCACAAGCAGTATAAATTATGGCTGCAAAACGCTTCGATCCTTGCGCCACTGATCGAAGCGCTGAACAGGGATTATTATCTGCCACGCCCGATTTCAGTGCGCTTTCGCGTATGCGGACAACCCAACGCCTATTGGGAACCCAAAGACGCCCAGGTCAATATGTGTTATGAACTGCTGGACCGCTTCGTGCATCTCAGCCGGTTCCACAAGGAATATGCAGTGGACCGGCGCAAAAGCGTACTGGGCAGAGCCAAGGCGAACAACGCGTTTCAGTAACGCCGGAAGTTACGTATTCATCGAAGCGAAAAATTCCGCATTGCTCTTGGTCCCGCGCAGCTTGTCGAGCAGGAACTCCATCGCGTCCACCGTGCCCATCGGATTGAGTATGCGGCGCAACACGAACATTTTCGCCAGATCGGCCTGAGAGGCCAGCAGCTCTTCCTTGCGGGTACCCGAGCGGGTGATGTCAATGGCCGGGAAAATACGTTTGTCCGACACTTTGCGGTCCAGAATGATTTCGCTGTTGCCGGTGCCCTTGAATTCTTCGAAAATCACTTCATCCATGCGCGAGCCGGTATCAATCAGCGCGGTCGCGATGATGGTCAGTGAGCCGCCTTCTTCTATGTTGCGCGCAGCGCCAAAAAACCGCTTGGGACGTTGCAGCGCATTCGCGTCCACACCGCCCGTTAACACCTTGCCCGATGATGGCACCACAGCATTATAGGCGCGGCCCAGACGGGTAATCGAATCAAGCAAAATCACAACATCGCGCCCATGCTCGACCAGGCGCTTGGCCTTTTCCAGCACCATTTCCGTTACCGCCACATGGCGGGTCGCCGGTTCATCAAAGGTTGAACTGACAACTTCGCCCTTCACCGAACGCTGCATGTCGGTGACTTCCTCAGGCCGTTCGTCAATCAGCAGCACAATCAGATAACATTCGGGATGATTGGCAGCGATCGCATGCGCGATATTTTGCAGAATCATGGTCTTGCCGGTGCGCGGCGGCGCGGTTATCAGCGCGCGCTGGCCCTTGCCAAGGGGCGCCGCCAGATCAATGACCCGGGTGGTCAGATCCTTTGTGCCCGGGCCCATTTCCATGATCAGGCGTTCATCAGGATAGAGCGGCGTCAGATTGTCGAAATGCACCTTCTGGCGGGTGCGTTCGGGATCTTCAAAATTGATCGTATTGACCTTCAACAGGGCAAAATACCGCTCGCCATCCTTGGGGCTGCGAATACGGCCCTCGACGGTGTCGCCGGTGCGCAACGAAAATCGCCGCAACTGATTGGGACTGACATAAATATCATCCGGCCCAGGCAGATAATTCGCCTCGGGTGAGCGCAGAAATCCAAAGCCATCCTGTAAAACTTCCAGAACGCCCACACCGGTAATTTCGATTTCCCGTTCCGCCAGCTGTTTCAGAATGGCGAACAGCATGTCCTGCTTGCGCAGGGTACTGGCATTTTCAACCTCTAGCTCTTCGGCATAAGACAGCAATTCGGTAGGTGATTTGGATTTCAAATCCGCGAGTTTGACTTCTTTAACGTCCATAAGGTCCATGGGAGTTCTTCCGCTTGAAAAATTTTGTGAGGATGCCGCAAGGGACAAAAGGAAAATTACGGGGGAAGTCGCCATATCCAGAAAGGAACGGCGGAAAAACGGGGCAAGCGGTAATTCTGCTATAGCAAGGATGTAGCGTGTTTCACCCTCTAACGCAATATATGAACGCCAATCGCCTAAAATTTTCCAAACGGCCGCACAATCACCAGAATGACGATAGCCATCATCAAAACAAAGGGAATTTCATTGGCAATCCGGTAGAACAGCCCGGGCCGGGTCCGGATATCGGCCTCAAACTCCCGCCGCCAGCGGCTAAAAAGCCCATGAATTGCCCCTAAAGCCAGCGCCAGGGTCAATTTCAGCCATATCCAGATATCGTGCCAATCAATCACATTGGGCGTCAGCAGCAGCAGGCCGCCAAGAATAAATACCACAATCATGGCAGGATTTATGATCCCGCGTAATAAGCGCCCTTCCATCAATTTGAATTTTTCCGATTGTACAGACCCCACCGGCGCATCTGTATGATAAACGAACAGCCGCGGCAGATACATCATGCCCGCCATCCAGGCAATTACCGCAATGATATGCAGGCTTTTGATCCATAGATAATAAGCACTCAAAAATTCAAACATATCACTTATCCACCATGCACCTGGCAGCGCCGCTTCCGCACAGAACAGCTTGTGACAGCGCATTCTGAACCAGCTGCGCCAGACCCTGAATAAAATGCGGCTGCACCCCAAGCGCTGCAATTCTTATGTAAACCGGAACACCCGCCTTCATCGCCAGATCCCGGTATTCCATATCCAGTTCCACCAATGTTTCGGAATGTTCGGAAACAAAGGCGATGGGAACAAGAACCACGGGCATTTTGGCTTCACCCGCTGCATGCAACCTTTCTTCTGTAGAAGGTCCCAGCCATTTTAGAGGACCGACACGGCTTTGATAACATATTTCCCATTCGTCCCGTTCAAGCCCTAATTTTTGGGCTATGGCAAGCGCAGACTTTTCCACCTGCATGGGATAAGGATCGCCTGTATCCACAATGCGCTGTGGTAATCCATGCGCCGAGAATAACAGCCGGGCTTTTTTTACCCGGCCTGGACCAATATAGGCTGACGCCTGATCCTGAATAAGTGCTGCATGCGCTGCAATAAACTCCGGTTGCTCCGGATAACAGCAAATCACATGTATTTTGGCAGTAAAGTCCAATTTTTCTGCTTCAGCATACCATTCCTGAAGGGATGACCGTGTGGTCGTCGTTGAAAATTGCGGATAGAGCGGCAATAGAATCACATGTTCCGGTGCAAACCGATTTATCTCAACCAGAACATCCTTTGCCCTGGGATGCCAATAACGCATCATATTGAAACAGCGGACAAAGCCATATCCCTGATTTTTCAAATATTCCTCAAGGGCCTCTGTCTGTTTTTTTGTTTCCGCTACAATGGGCGAACCGCCCCCTATCCTGGCGTAAATATCCTGCGCTACTGCGGTCCGGCGCCAAGCAATCAGACGCGCCAGAAACCAGCGGATAATCTTTGGAGCTGCGATAATATTAGGATCGGAAAATAAATTTATCAAAAAAGGCTGGACCGCAGCAGGCCTGTCAGGCCCACCCAGATTAAACAGAACCACAGCAACTTTTTTATCTGTCATGCACGCCAACTTTTCACAAACTCCACCAGTTGCGCAACATGCTCAGGCGGTGTTTCCGGCACGATGCCATGTCCAAGGTTGAATATAAAGCGCCGGTTTCCCATCATTAAAAGGATCCGTTCTGCTTCCTGCAACATCGCTTTGCCTCCCGCAACAAGCAATAACGGATCCAGATTGCCCTGCACTGTAACTTCCGGCTGCAAGTAATGATGCGCAAATTCAAGGGGTAATCCTGAATCCACACTTATTCCGGAAACACCAGTTTCGATCGCAAAATCACGATAGAGTGGCCCAACCCCTTTTGGAAATCCAATAATTGGAACATCTGGACAGGCTAATTTAACACGCCGCACAATTTCCCTTGTTGGCGCTATGCACCAGCGGCGAAATTCAAGCTCGGGTAATGAACCTGACCAAGTATCAAATAATTGCAGTACCTCGGCGCCAGCTTTTACTTGCTCAATCAGATATTGCGCGGTCACCTGCACCAGAATATCTATCAATTGTGCGAATCCTTCCGGATCCCCATAAGCCCAAACCCTGGCCGCCGCCTGATCCCGGCTACCCATGCCGGCAACCATATAGCTCGCGACTGTCCAGGGCGCACCCGCAAAACCGATCAGACACACTTCCCGTGGCAGCCGCCGCCGTAACAGGCGCACTGTTTCATATATGGGCGCAAGCCGCGCCATCGCCCTCTCAGGCTGCAACAAATCCACATCAGACCGTTTCTGAATAGCAGGCGACAACAGGGGTCCCAGACTTTCCTCAAACCGCACCCCCTGGCCCAGAGCATCCGGTATGACCAGAATATCTGCAAATAGAATAGAGGCATCAAAACCAAATCTCTCAATTGGTTGCAATGTCACTTCCGCAGCCAGTTCCGGCGAATAACATAAATCCAGAAAACTGCCGCCACGTGCGCGCACGGCCCGATATTCCGGCAAATATCGTCCCGCCTGGCGCATGAACCATATTGGCGGGCGCGGCAATATCTCTCCCGCCAATGCACGGATCAGCATTTTTTGGCTCATATGCTGGAAATTCCTTTGATTGTTAGGGCAAGACCGAAACGTTCCACAATTTTTCTTCTTCCCTTTATAATTATTAAATAGATTGTAGAAGTAGTAGGTCTGCTGAAAACCGGGGATAAAATGATTTACCGGTTTTATCCCTTTATTTTGTTTCTGAACAGCTAGAGTTCTCAGTGGAAATCATGAGTTATCCCGTAATTCACAGATTGGGTATTTTGTTATTCCTGACATGGAATTGCGCATATGAATAACCGGTAAGTCAGGATGTTTTTTCAATGGTTCATTATTCACGATTTTACACCCTTGATTCACCTGATTCACAATCTGCTAGTTTCTGATGCCTGATAATTCTCAGTTACAATTTGAACCGTCAAAATTGGCGACCTATTTTCATCTGCACCTGGTTTCCGATGCAACCGGTGAAACTTTGAATTCTGTCACCAAGGCAGCCATTGCCCAATTTGATAGTGGCATTCCAATTGAACATACTTATGCGCTGGTGCGTACAACCCGGCATTTGGACCGGGTGCTTAGCCAGATAGAAGATATGCCCGGCATCGTGATCTACACACTTGTGAATTACGATCTTCGAGATATGCTTGAACAACGCTGTGCGGATTTACAACTACCGTGCCTATCCGTGCTGGATCCTGTTATCCAGATTATCGGGACTTATCTTGGTGCTGGAATATCCCATCGTCCTGGCGGTCAGCACAGTCTTACACCTGAATATTTTCAACGCATTGAAGCCTTGCAATATACCATGGCGCATGATGACGGACACTCAACGCATGACCTTCATAACGCTGATGTCATTTTACTGGGGGTTAGCCGTACATCCAAAACCCCGACCTGTATTTATCTCGCTAACCGGGGATTAAAGGCCGCCAACATCCCGATCGTGTCAAACATTTCATTACCAGCCTCGCTAGCCCAACTTACCAAGCCACTGATCATTGGCCTGACTACTAATCCTGATCGCCTTGTTCAGGTTCGGCGCAACCGGTTATTATCCCTGAATGAAAATGAAGAAACCAGCTATACCGATATGTACCATGTTAAGGAAGAAATACGCCATGCAAGACGCTTATATGCGCAGAATAACTGGCCGGTGATAGATGTGACGCGGCGTTCTATCGAAGAAACCGCTGCGGCCATACTGAATTTGTTATCCAACCGCGAAACAAGCAAGGCAAAACCATAATGGCCGCTATGGCTCCACGCGCTGGCATTATTGGTTGGCCTGTCACGCATTCGCGCTCACCCATGCTGCATGGTTACTGGTTGCGCAAATACGGCATTAACGGAAGTTATGAACGCATTCCGATTGCACCGGAAAATTTTGCTGCTGATTTTCGTGCGCTCCCCTCACGCGGATATATCGGCGCAAATGTCACCATTCCGCATAAGCAAGCAGCGATGAACTGCTGCGATGAACTGGATTCCAACGCACAAAGATTGGGGGCGGTGAACACCATTGTCATCAAAGATGGGTGTTTTTATGGCTCAAACACAGATGGTTTCGGGTTTATGGAAAATCTGCGCCAGGGCGCACCTGATTGGAAACCCCATGCTGGGCCAGCTGTTATTATTGGCGCGGGCGGCGCTGCGCGCGCCGTGATTGCCGCCCTATGCGATGCAGGGGTGAAAGAAATTCATCTGTTTAATCGCACCCGCGCGCGCGCAGATCAAATTGCCGCCGATTTAGGCGGTTCCATTGTCACGGGCGACTGGTCTGGATTGCAACATGCGCTTTCGGATTGCGGCTTGCTGGTTAATTGTTCCAGTCTTGGGATGGCGGGTCAGCCGCCACTGGAAATTTCACTTCAGGCATTGCCGCCCTCCGCCTATGTGACCGATCTGGTCTATACACCGCTTCTGACCCCCTTGCTGATAGCAGCGGCGGCGCGTGGAAATCCCACTATTGATGGTCTTGGCATGCTATTACATCAGGCGCGTCCGGGCTTTGCGGCATGGTTTGGAATCATGCCCGAAGTGGATGAAACCCTGAGAAATTTGCTATTGCGTGATATTGAAGGTGCAAAAGGAGAATAGTCCATGATCATTGTCGGCCTGACCGGCTCCATTGGCATGGGAAAATCGGAAACGGCGAAAATGTTTCGCAAGCTCGGTATTCCTGTTTATGACGCGGATGCGGCCGTGCATGCCATTTATGCGCCGGGGGGTTCGGCGATGGCCCCGATAGAGGCCGCGTTTCCCGGCGTCACCAACGCCAATGGCGTGGACCGCGACGCGCTTGCGAAACGGGTGCTGAACGATCCTGTTGCGCTGAAAAAACTCGAAACTATCGTGCATCCGCTGGTTGGGCTGGAACAGCAAAAGTTTCTCGAAAAGGCAGCGGCTGAAAACGCAGACATAATTGTGATTGACGTGCCGTTGCTGTATGAAACGGGGGGTCAAAAGCGGGTGGATTGTGTGGTGCTGGTAAGTGCGCCTTATGAACTGCAACGCGAACGGGTATTGGCGCGCCCAGGGATGAGTGAGGAAAAGTTTCAGTCGATTCTGGCGAAACAGATTCCGGATTCCGAAAAACGTCGGCAGGCCGATTATATTATCGATTCAAGTCAGGGCATTGAGCACGCCATGGCGCAGGTCGAAGCCCTGGTCCCGTTACTCAAAAAACTTCCGGCGAAAATCTGGGCCGCGCGTAAACAACAAACTGAAAAAGGATAGAGATTGCGGGAAATCGTACTGGACACGGAAACCACCGGCCTTGATCCGCGCAGCGACCGGATTATCGAAATCGGCTGCATTGAGTTGTTCAACCATGTGCCGACGGGGGTGACCTTTCACACCTATCTCAATCCCAAACGCGATATTGCCGCCGAAGCCTTCAATGTGCATGGCATCAGCGCGGAATTTCTCGGTGACAAGCCGTTATTTGGCGATATCGCGGTGGCATTCAGTGAATTTATCGCTGATACCCAGCTGGTTATCCATAATGCGGCGTTTGATCTGGGCTTTTTGAACAGCGAATTTGACCGTATCGGTTTTGGTAAATTACCGCCGGGCCGGGCAATTGACACGCTGATGATTGCGCGGCGAAAATTTCCCGGCGGGCAGAACAGCCTGGATGGTCTGTGCCGCCGTTTTGGCATTGATATATCCGGGCGTGAACAACATGGCGCATTGAAAGATTCGGAACTGCTGGCCGCAGTCTATCTGGAGCTGATCGGCGGCATGCAAGGTGGTCTGGCGCTGGAAACGTCTGCGGCGGTGGGCCTTGGTGGGGTCAGTTCTGCAATGGTGGCCAGAAACGCGCGGCCAGCACCTTTGGCGCCCCGGCTAAATGAAGCCGATTGCGCCGCCCATAAGGCGTTTGTCGCCACCCTGGGTGGAACATCCCTCTGGAAGGGTTGATTATTGTTGCTTTGCGGCTCCTGATTCCGTCTGTAGCTGCGACATGCGCTGAAGATATAGCTGCGCAAAATCAATATTATCCAGCATCAGTGGCGCATATCCGCCATCGCGGGTCATATCGGCAATGATGCGCCGGGCAAATGGGAACAACAGTCTGGGGCATTCAATCAACAGCACCGGCTGCAACGAATCAGCCGGAATATTGATCAATTGAAAAATGCCACCATATAGAAGCTCAGCCAGAAAAACCGTAGCTTCTTCCTGTTTGGCTTGAACCGAAATTTTCAGCTCCACCTCGTAATTCGGCTCAACGCCACGGCGAACCTGCACGTCAATGCCCACATTAATTGCTGGCGCTTTGGCGCCCCTGGTCAGACTGCCCGGCGCGCCGGGATTTTCGAAGGATTGGTCTTTGACATATTGTGCGGCAATTGACAGCCTGGGGGCCGCTTCGGCGGTGGGTTCTGGGCTTGCCGCGCCCGTGTTGCTATCGCTCATCTGGTCTGCTTTCCTTGTGTCGGTTACCGCAAGGGGCTATCACGGATCCTGCGCTCCGCCAAGACCAGCTTTATGCCAGTGGCTAAGCCAGCAAGGATAAGATAAGGTAACCCCGCAGGCCATCCGGGCCAGTCAGTGAGTTAGACTATGAACCAGGGATTTCAATTTTTTGATCTGATCTTTCTAGGCATGATCGCCGTCTTTATCCTGTTGCGGCTGCGCAATGTGCTTGGTACGCGCACCGGCCATGAAAAGCCCCCGGAAGATGTCCGTCCGGGCCGGACCGGACCCGGCGGTCATACCAAGGAAGGCACGGTCATCAACCTGCCGCGGCGCGGCGGGTTGGGCGGTGCTGATACGGCGCTTTCCCCAGAGGAAATCCGTTTGCGGCAGGTTTTAACGGAAATTGCCCTGGCGGACGCCCAATTTGATGCTGTTGATTTTGCCGATGGCGCGCGCCAGGCCTATGAAATGATCGTCATCGCCTTTGCCCGGGGTGATCGGGATATGTTGCGTAATATGGTGGGCGATGAGGTCTATGCCAATTTCGACGCCGCCATCACGGCGCGTCAGGCCGCTGGTCAAACCATGGAAACGCGCCTCGCCGCTATCAAGGATGCACATATTACGCAGGCAAGCCTGCGTGGCAAAATGGCCGAAGTGACGGTGAAATTTACCGCTGATCTGATTTCGTCCGTAATGAACGCCTCTGGAGAACTGGTACAGGGCCACCCCACTTTGCCGCAACAGGTATCGGAACTCTGGACCTTCGCACGTGACACAGCGTCCGATGATCCGAACTGGACCCTGATTGCGACTTCCGCTGACGCCTCTCCCGATGCCAGCAACGCTCCCTCGAAAGCGTAATTTCATTCTTGCATTGACCGGCGCAGTGCTGGCAGGCGTGCTGCTGGGGGTGTTGGCGGGGCCGTCTTTGCGCCAGGCGTATGAAAAATTCACCGCTCCGGCGCCTGATCGTCTTGTTCTCAAACCAGTCGCTTATGCCGAACTGCCGGGCTGGGCAGAGGATCGTCCGCAAGATTTTCTGCCGGCTATGCTGCGTTCCTGTGCGCTTATCCGCCGCCAGCCGCCGCAACGCCAGCTTGGGCCAGACCCACGCCTGGGTACGGTTGCCGATTGGCTGGAGCCCTGTGCAGCCATTGCTCGCGAGAGCACCATCGCCGATCGCGCCCCGGAATTTTCCGGCAAGCGCACGCGCGCCTATATTGAGCGGCTTTTCCGCCCGTTTCAGGTGCTGAATAACGCCCGGCAAAACGGCTTGTTCACTGGCTATTATGAACCCGAACTGCGTGGCAGCCTGCAACGTCACGGGGCCTATCAGGTGGCGCTGCTGCGCGCGCCTGAAAATCTGGTAGCCGTCAATCTGGGTGATTTTAATCCGCAATGGCGCGGGCAGCGTATTGCTGGGCGGGTAAGCGATGGCAAATTACGGCCTTTGCAGGCGCGCGCCGAAATTGTGGCGGGCGCGCTAAACCGTGAAAAACTGGAACTGCTCTATGTGGATGATCCCGTCGATGCGTTCTTTCTGCATATTCAGGGTTCGGGCCGGGTGCGGCTGGACGATGGCCGGGTGATCCGGCTGGGCTATGCCGGGCAGAACGGGCATCCCTATGTGGCGATCGGCAAAAATCTGGTGCAGTCCGGCGCGATCCGGCGCGAAGATATTTCCATGCAGTCGATCCGCGCCTGGCTTGACGCCAATCCCGGCGAACGTGACGCCGTGCTGAATGCCAATCCGTCTTATGTGTTTTTCCGTGAACTCGCAGGCGGCGATCCCGCACTTGGCCCCCCCGGCGCGCAGGGCGTACCGCTGACGCCGGGGCGCAGCCTTGCGGTCGATCCGGATTTTCATGCGCTTGGGGTTCCGGTCTGGCTGGACAGCGTGACACCCGATGGCGAAGCCTTACAGCGCCTGATGGTGGCCCAGGACACCGGCGGCGCCATTCGCGGGCCGGTGCGCGGCGATGTGTTCTGGGGCTTCGGCGAACAGGCGGCGCAAAATGCCGGACGCATGAACAGCGCGGGACGTATGTTTATCCTGCTGCCGCGCGGTGTCGCGGAACAGGCCGTTGGGGAGAAAAACTAAAATATGCCGCCCATTAATCCAAACATCGCCCTGTTCGTTACCTGTCTGGTGGATTTGTTTCGCCCGCAGGCCGCCTTTGCGGCGGTCGCATTGCTGGAAGCTGCGGGCTGCACGGTGGATGCGCCCGCCGCCCAGACCTGTTGTGGACAGCCGGCTTATAATTCTGGGGATAAAAAAAGCGCGGCGGCATTGGCCGTGCAAACCCTCCGTCTACTGAGCGATTATGATTATGTGGTGGTTCCCAGCGGTTCCTGCGCGGCGATGATCAAACATCATTATCCTGACCTGCTGGCGGGCAATGCCGCGCTGGCGGCGCAGGCGCGCGCGCTTGCAGACAAGACATTTGAACTGACACAGTTTCTGCACGATGTGATGCATTACAAACCTGCCTCTGGGATCGGTGAGAAAATTACTTATCACGACGCCTGCTCAGGATTGCGCGAATTGGGCATTCAGGAGCAGCCGCGTAAACTGCTGCAAACAACGGTCATAGAAAATGACGACGGCGAAACCTGTTGTGGATTTGGCGGTACGTTCTGTGTGAAATATACCGGTGTTTCCACGGCCATCGCAGACAAGAAACTGGATAGATTTTCCGCCACCGGCGCCACTATTGTGGTCGGCGGCGATCTGGGGTGTCTGATGCATCTGGCGGGACGCGCGGCGCGCCGTGGCATGAATTTACACTTCAGGCATGTCGCGGAAATATTGGCGGGGGATGTTCAAACGCCCGCCATTGCGGAGCCCGAGAAATAAATGCAGCGCCGCCCCGCCGCCTTTAACGATAACGCCGCCGAAGCCTTGCTGGATGCGGATTTGCAGCGCGCGCTGGGCGCGGCCGAGGCGGGCTTTGGCGTCAAACGCCGCAAGGCGATTGAGGGCCTGCCGGAATTTGACGCGCTGTGCGATCAGGCAGCAAGCATCAAGGATCATGTGCTTGATCATCTGGATGTGTATCTGGAACGCTTTGAGGCGCAGGTGTTCGCCAGCGGCGGCATGGTGCACTGGTGCGAAGATGCAGAGCAGGCGCGCCAGATCATTCTGAAACTGTGCCGCTCGGTCAGTGCCAAAATGGTCACCAAGGGCAAAAGCATGGTGGCCGAGGAAATTGATCTGAATCCGTTTCTTGAAACGAACGGCATTCGTCCGGTGGAAACCGATCTGGGCGAATATATTATTCAGTTGGCGGATGAACCGCCCAGCCATATTATCGGTCCGGCGCTGCACAAAACCAAAGATCAGGTGTCGGATCTGTTTCACCTTCATCATCCAGCGCTGGGTTTTGCTGAAAGGCAGACCGAAGGCGAGGCGCTGGTGGGCGAGGCGCGCGCCATTCTGCGCCAGCAATATCTGCAGGCCGATGTGGGCATTACCGGCGCCAATTTTCTGATTGCTGAAACCGGCAGCACCGTCATTGTCACCAATGAAGGCAATGGCGACATGACGCAGATTTTTCCGCGCATGCATATTGTCATCGCCAGCATTGAAAAGATTGTCCCGACCCTGGAAGACGCCGCCACCTTGTTGCGGGTACTGGCGCGTTCGGCCACGGGTCAGGAAATGTCCGTATACACCACATTTTCGACGGGGCCAAAACGCAGGACCGATGCCGATGGGCCGGAACAGTTTCATGTCGTGCTGCTGGACAATGGACGCAGTGATATTCTGGGCGGCAATCAGCGCGACATTCTGCGCTGCATCCGCTGTGGGGCCTGCATGAATAATTGCCCGGTCTATATGGCGGCGGGCGGGCATGCTTATGGGGCAACCTATATGGGGCCGATGGGTTCGGTGCTGACGCCCAATCTGACCAGTTTGCACAAAGCGCAGGCACTGCCCTTCGCCTCCAGTTTTTGCGGCAAGTGCGAGGCCGTGTGTCCGATGCGCATTCCCCTGCCCAAACTGATGCGCGATCTGCGCAATGCGGCGCATGAACAGCGCATCACGCCGGTGCGCGAAAGGCTATGGCTGGCGCTCTGGTCCTGGGTTGCGCAGCAGCCGGAACTGTATCACCGTCTTGGTGGCATGGGTTTGGCCGTGCTGAAATTACTGGCGCGCGGACGCGGGCGGTTTCACTGGTTGCCGCTGGCGGGCGGCTGGACGGCGACGCGGGATTTTCCCGCACCGCAGGGTGAAAGTTTTATGGCGCAATGGGCGCGGCGCGGGAAACCAAAAGCATGAGCCAGCGACGCAATGCCATTCTTAATCATATTCGCGCATCCCATGCCGCGCGTGGCGTCGTGAGGCAGGAACATACCGCCGCTGCGCATTTGAATGATCGGAAGAAAAATCTGATACCGGCGCGGGGCCGGCTCACGGGCGCCGCCGCCTGTGCGCAATTTATAATAGCGGCGTTAAAAAACCAGGCGACAGTGGACAATATAGAATTGGCCGAACATGTACCACAAGCCATTGGCGCCTATCTTGCGGGGCATGGTCTTGCGGGGCCTATCCGGCTTTGCGGCGACGCGTTTCTGGCGGCCATGCCCTGGAATGCCATTGCGCATTTTAATCCAGCGGCGGGCGCGGTTATGGAAAGTGATGGGGCCGGGGTTTCGGTGGCGCTGTGTGGCATTGCCGAAACCGGCACGCTGATGCTGACCTCCGGGGTCAATAGTCCCAGCGGGCTGAATTTTCTGCCGCCCACCCATATTGTGGTACTGCGCGCGGCGGACATTGTGGGGGCGCTGGAAGATGGTTGGGACATGTTGCGGCGTATCTCGAACGGGCAAATGCCGCGCACGGTCAATCTGATCACCGGCCCGTCGCGCACCGCCGATATCGCGCAAACCATGTATATGGGCGCGCATGGGCCAAAGCGCCTGCATGTGATTGTGGTGGAAGGCGCATCCGTAAAGGTTGAAGGCAATGCCTAGGCCGCGCAAGCCACGCCCGGTCAATGAAGAGGAAAGCGCACTGTTCGCAAGCACGATGGCCGATGCCCGGCCGCTGAAAAAAACCCCAGGCGCGCGGGACATTTTACCAGACATATTGAATGTAACACACAGGCCAAATGTACAAATTCGCCCGCGCACGCATCCGCCGATCGAAGATCGCCCCGCGCCCGCCATTCGCGCCAAAGATCGCGCGGCGCTGCGCGGCATGGATGGAAAAAACGCCGAACGTCTGGCCCGGGGCAAACTCGAAATCGAGGCGCGGCTGGACCTGCACGGCCATCGTCAGGACACCGCGCAACGCGAATTATTGGATTTCATCCGCCGCAATCATGCTTACGGCAAACGCTGTGTGCTGGTGATTACCGGCAAGGGGCGGTCATTGAAAAATCAGCAGATCGAGGATGGCGCCGCAGGCGGACGATATGTCATCGCCGAACGTAAGGGCGTGCTGTTCGATCTGGTTCCTGAATGGCTGGCGGGGCCAGGCCTTGCGCCCTATGTGGTTGCGTTCACCCCCGCCCAGCCCCGCCATGGCGGCAGCGGCGCGCTCTATGTGTATTTGCGGCGCGAGCGGGGTTAAGCTGCGCCTGCGGTAGTCTGTTTTCCCGGAGTCTGATTTTCTTCCTTGTCATCAAACACCGCTTGTACTGTCCATGTGCCATCTTCCGCCAGATTGGGTGTCACCGCCGTTGCGCCATCGAGCCGGAAGGCCCGTAAAGTCGCACCCAAGATAGCGTCTGACACATTCGTCAACAGGCTGATTCGTTTAGACATGCTGCCGCTCCTTTCACGCCAAAGATATCAAGATAGCCCAAGGTCGGTTACTGCTTTCTTTCGTAATTCTGCATATTTCTCCTGGTTTAAGAAGAGCGCCACACTCAAGTCTTTGTCTTGCCCTTTCACCCAGCCAGTCAGTCTTCCCTCAAACCCATTTTCATTACGCTCTAAGGCCTCCGTTAAGAGAATGATTTCGCGTTCTCGGCCATCCGCATCCGCCTTTTGCCTGGTGATGGTAACGCCATCTCTACCAACGCTAATATCAGACTGAGGGTCCTTCGCCCTTTCCGTAAGCACATTCAGGAACCTGGCGATTTGATCCTTGAAAGAAAAAATTACTATCATCACGGTGCACGGCCAGGCCAGATGACCGATTAAATCAACAATTTGTTTAATAACATCCAGGTCATTAGCCGACATACGCTTCTAACGTCTCCATGGGAGCTTTTCTGTCCAATGTAACGAATTTTGATAGCTTGCGCCAGCCCATCCCTCCCCTACAGAATAAACTTCGACAGATCCCGTTTGCGCGCCATATCGCCGATATGGTTTTCAAATAGATCGCGCCATGTATGTTTGCGCGGGGATCGGGTTAAGCGTTATGGTTTTTTTGGCGCCTGAAATTCATTCAATAATATTCCAGGGCCTTCACTGCCGATAAATATATAATCAACGAAAACGCGGAGGACGCCGCCAAGTGGAATTTCTTTGGGTAAATATTCAGCGACCTGGTCCTGAATATACAATGTTGAACTATTCCCCTGTGCGGTTTTGACTTTGATGCATTTGGATATGGGCAAGGTATCGACAGTTTCTTTTGGTATCCCCTGCATGACCATCATTGTCTTTAGCGCTCCTGTGTCACAATCGTCTGCATAGGAAATCAAACTTACGTCAAGCATCAGTTTTTGAGGTGCAACAAGTGTAACGCCGGTTTGCGGGCGAGGCTGTTTCAGGATTTCATCGAGGTCTGCGTGCTTATATTGTGAAAAGTTAAAAGCCCACGCACTCCAGCAATAACTATAGAAAACCAATCCAAAAAAGACTGTGCGTAGCTTCACCGGATTACCCCCCTACAGAATAAACTTCGACAGGTCGCGGTTCCTGGCCAGATCGCCAATGTGTTTTTCGACATAGACGGCGTCGATGCTAAGCGCTTCGCCTGCGCGGTCGGTGGCGGAAAAACTGATCTCGT
>Ga0209851_1000090_pt1 | contig 31124 bp, 26 predicted proteins | sample GWRWT4_14Oct14_FD_187195 | JGI IMG/M metagenome (GOLD analysis project Ga0209851, IMG submission 187195) | Sand microcosm microbial communities from a hyporheic zone in Columbia River, Washington, USA - GW-RW T4_14-Oct-14 (SPAdes) (version 2) | ecosystem: Engineered > Artificial ecosystem > Sand... | reverse complement strand
TGTCGAGAGTTCGTGATATGTCCGATTAGTTAGCACGTCAAATGTCCGATTTTAGTGTTTGGCTTATCCATCAACGCGATGGGGGTCAGATGAGGTTAAATCGGGAACTGACGGAGGCTATACGGATGCAGCGTTTTGGGGCGGTATATGAAGATTTTCAGAAAGCCCGGCTGGGTTGCGATGAGGCGGCGCTGATGCTTGGGTGCAGCGTGCGGCATTTTCTGCGGCTGCGGGAGCGGTATGATGATGGCGGCGTGGAGCGGCTGCGCGATGGACGCATTGGGCGTGTCTCGCAGCGCCGCGCGGCGGATGCGGAGGTTGCGCGGGTTACACAGCTGTACCGTGAGCGGTATGCGGGGTTTAACGTGCGGCATTTCCACGAGTTTGCGGTGCGTGAGCACGGGGTGATGCGCGGCTATAGCTGGACGCGCACGGTGCTGGCCCAGGCTGGCCTGGTTATGCCCGGCAAGCGCGGCGGGCCGCACCGGCTGCGGCGTCCGAGGAAGCCAATGCGTGGCATGATGCTGCATCAGGACGCCAGCAAGCATGTATGGTTCGGCGATGATTATTGCGATCTGGTGGTGACGCTGGACGATGCGACGAGCGAGATCACCAGCGCCTTTTTCTGCGAAGAGGAAGGCATTGCCAGCAGCATGCGCGGCCTGTATGAGACGATCGCAAAACATGGCCTTTTCTGCGCGTTTTACACAGATCGCGGCAGCCATTATTTCTTGACGCCGGAGGCGGGCGGCAAGGTGGACAAGAGCCGCCCGACGCAGGTAGGCCGGGCCTTGCAGCAACTCGGCATCGAGCATATCGCGGCTTATTCGCCTGAGGCCAGGGGCCGTTCCGAGCGGATGTTCGGCACCTTGCAGGGGCGGCTGGTGAATGAGTTGAAGCTTGCCGGCATCGACGATATGGACGCCGCCAACCACTATCTGCGCGAGGCGTATCTGCCACGCCATAATGCGCGCTTTATTGTGGAGCCGGAATGCGCAATTTCCGCCTTCATGCCGGTCGCGGGTTTTGATGTCGCCAATATCCTGTGCATTCAGGAGCAGCGCGTCGTAGCCGCCGACAATACGGTGCATTACAGGGGCTTGAAACTGCAAATCCCGGCCAGCCCTCACCGCCACCATTTTGTCAAAACCCAGGTGCGCGTTCACCACTATCCCGACGGCGCCCTGGCTATCTTCCACGGGCCCAGGGAAATCGGCCGCTATGGCGCGGACGGAAGCCTGAAGGAGGAAAAGAAAATCGCCGCTTAAGGGCCGCCCCGCCGTCCGGGCTACGCCCTCCCGGCAAGGCGGCCCTTAAGCGCAAGCGTAGTCGGACATATCATGTGTCAACTAATCGGACATCTTTATTCGCTATCGACAGCGGTTTTTTCATATTCAGCATGACCATCCTTACGCCCCTTCGCCCATCGCGGCCAGGCGTTCGGCCTGGTCGTGGGCGATCAGGGGGTCGATCAGATCATCCAGATCTTCCCCGGTTATCACCCGCTCCAGCTTATAGAGGGTCAGATTGATGCGGTGATCGGTGACACGCCCCTGCGGAAAATTATAGGTGCGGATGCGTTCGGAACGGTCGCCGCTGCCGATCTGCCCCTTGCGATCCGCGGCGCGGGCCTTGTCCTGGGTCTGGCGCTGGTTATCATACAGTTTGGCGCGCAACATCATCATCGCCTTGGCGCGGTTTTTATGCTGCGATTTTTCGTCCTGACACTGAACAACCACGCCGCTGGGGATATGCGTGATGCGAATGGCGCTGTCGGTGGTGTTGACATGCTGACCGCCCGCGCCCTGCGACCGGTATGTGTCAACGCGCAAATCCTTGTCATCCACCTGAATGTCAACTTCTTCAGCTTCCGGCAGCACGGCGACCGTCGCTGCCGAGGTATGGATACGTCCCTGCGCCTCGGTGTCGGGAACCCGCTGCACCCGGTGAACGCCGGATTCATATTTCAGGCGGGAATAAACATTCTGGCCGGAAACAGAGGCGATAATTTCCTTATAGCCCCCCAATTCGCTTTCGGACGCGGAAAGCACTTCCATCTTCCAGCCCCGCGCCGCCGCGTAGTTCTGATACATGCGAAACAGATCGCCCGCGAAAAGCGCCGCCTCATCGCCGCCGGTGCCCGCGCGCACTTCGAGAATGGCGTTCTTGCGGTCCGCCTCGTCCTTGGGGGCCAACAGGATCAAAAGTTTATTTTCCAGATCCGCCAGACGCGCCTGCATGACGCCGCGTTCATCATGCGCCATCTCGCGCATTTCATTATCCGTCGCCGGATCGGCGATCAGCGTTTCCAGCCCCGCAAGTTCTTCACGCGCCGCGTTCCATGCCTTTACGCCTTCGACGACCGGCGACAATTCCGCATATTCGCGTGACAGCGCCACAAAAGTTTCCGGCGGCAGTTGCGCGGCCAGACGCGACTCCAGTTCCTGATGGCGCGTAACGACTTCCTTGAGCTTCGTCTCGGGTATCAACACTTCTATATGACCTGCATTCAGTTTTGCGGCTGCGCGCCAGCGGCCTGAATGGCGGCGGCTTTTTCCTGCGCCGTCTGCATGGCGGCGGCTTTCGCTTCAACCATCTCGACGATGTGATCGACCAGGCGCGCATTTTCCATTTTGTGATCGGGCACGCCCGCCACATAGACCATGCCTGATCCAGCGCCGCCGCCGGTGAAGCCAATATCGGTTTCGCGCGCCTCGCCGGGGCCGTTTACGACACAGCCCATAATTGACAGTGTCACAGGCTGGGCGATATGCGCCAGGCGCTGTTCCAGCGCTGCTACAGTTTTTACCACGTCAAAGCCCTGACGCGCGCATGACGGGCAGGCGATGATATTGACGCCCCTGTGCCGCAGGACAAGCGCTTTCAGTATTTCAAATCCGACCTTGATTTCTTCGACCGGATCCGCCGACAGGGACACCCGGATCGTGTCGCCAATGCCGGCCCATAACAGCATACCCATGCCAATCGCGCTTTTGACCGATCCGGTCATCAGGCCGCCCGCTTCGGTGATGCCCAGATGCAGCGGAAAATCGCCCGCCTCAGCAAGTTTCTGATAGGCGGCGACCGCCAGAAACACATCCGATGCCTTGACGCTGATTTTATAGTCGCGAAAATCATTCTCTTCCAGAATGCCTGCATGATACAGCGCGCTTTCCACCATTGCGTCCGGACAGGGCTCGCCATATTTTTCCAGAAGATTGCGCTCCAGCGATCCGGCGTTGACGCCGATACGCATGGAACAGCCATGATCGCGCGCCGCCTGAATGACTTCGCGCACACGTTCTTTGGAACCAATATTGCCGGGATTAATGCGCAGGCACGCCGCGCCCGCCTGTGCCGCCTCTATGGCGCGGCGATAGTGAAAGTGAATATCGGCAACAATGGGCACGCCGGATTCCCGCACAATGGTTTTCAGCGCGCGGGTCGCATCCTCATCCGGACAGGAAACCCGGACAATATCCGCACCGGCCAGTTCCAGGGCGCGGACTTGCGCCAGCGTCGCCCTGGCATCCCCGGTAATCGTATTCGTCATGGATTGAACGCTGATCGGCGCATCGCCGCCAACCGGCACCTTGCCGACAAAAACCTGGCGGGACTTGCGGCGTTGAATATCGCGGTAGGGCCGTAAACTCATGTGCGGACCGGTCTCTTGGCTGTGGGATGACACTGAACTGCTATATAGCATGCGGGCCGGATCGCGCCAGTGATCAGATATGCGGGCGGGGTAATTACCCGCTGAATTTCGCCCGCAGCGCATCTGCATCCAGCGGCAGATCGCGAATTACTGCGCCCTTAGCGCCCAAAGGCGGCATCGCCGTCCCTTCCAGATATATAATCAGCGCCCCGGCATTGCCGATCATTACTTTCAGGCCGGTTTCACCCGACGGCGGAATATATTCCTCTCCTGTCCGCATGACCCAGGATTTCAGTATCTCGCCATTGGCCCGCGATATCCGCAACCAGGTGTCCGCCGAAGCCCGCAGAACGACGGGCGCCGTTAAAACCGGCGCAGTTACGGGAGCTTCCACGGCAACAGGCGCCGGAACTTGCGGCGGCGGCGCGGTCTGTGCGTTCAGGGGCGGGATGGCGGCTGAATAATTTTCGCCAAGCGACTCCGGCGTCAGCGCCGCCCCGGGGGTAATTTCAACCTCTCCCACTTCTTCGGCAAGAATGGCCTGTGGCTGTTCGGGGTTGGCGCCGGTTTCTGGCGCATTCAGTGTCGCGGCGGCTTCGGTATCCTCCTCCGATGGCGGCTGGATGGGCGGCGGGTTCTGGCCCACCAGTTCCTCGACCGAGGGGATCATGGGCGCTTCCGGCGCCATAACGGCAGTCTCATCGGATACTGCTGGCAGCGGATTGGGAACAGATGGTGGGTCTGCCTCTGTCTGCTGCACTACTGGCGGCAGGGCAGCGACGGAATTCTGTGCGGCCTGGTTGTCCAGATCAAGATACCAGAAGCCAAACACGCCCAGCGCCAGCACAAGCGCCAGAGCCAACAGGCCTCTGCTCGGCCTGGGCTGGCTCTGGATGGCAACAGGCATTTGCCTTAACTCCGCAGAAAGCGCCGGTTCCAGCTCCAGCCGCGCACGGCGCACCATTTCATCGGGGTCAAGCTGAAGATATGCGGCATAGGAACGCACAAAGCCCAGCACATAGACCGGCGAAGGCAATTCGTCATGACGCCCGGCCTCTATCGCCTCCAGATGATGGGGGCTGATACGCAATGACCGGGACACGTCCTGAAGCGCCTGGCCGGACGCTTCGCGCACCAGCCTGATATCCCGGCCAACACCGGAATAATCTCGCGCATCTTCAGCTTCATTCAACATACCGCCCCCGGTGCAGTGCAAAAATGGCAAAACTGCCTGCCTCGCCATCCGAACCGTAATTCAGGGCTACGTCAATAATTTAAACATGCAGCAGCGCGAAAATGCCCTTCAGGGTGCGTTGCACGCAAATCCGGAACATAACGCCCTGCCCGGTCATATGGGTCCGGTCATATGGGAATATTGTGCAATTGCGCAAATCTTTCCAATTGCGCGCGCAGATCAGTGCTGTTGGCCGCCAGTGCCTTCTCAACCAGTTCTGCGGCCCCGGCTGCGGCCAGGTTCATGACCATCAGCTTCACAGGGCCAATGGACATCGGGCTCATGGAAAACGCCCGATAGCCCAGACCTATCAGCGCCATAGCTTCCAATGGCCGTGACGCCAATTCCCCGCACAGCCCCACCGGCACGTTCTGGGCGTCGCATTGTTGCACAATTTGACGCAGCATTTGCAGGGCAGGCCCCCCGAGCGGATCATAGCGGCCTGCAAATTTGGGATTTTCACGGTCATAGGCATAGAAAAACTGCATTAAATCATTGGAGCCGATGGAAATGAAATCTACCAAAGGCAGAAGCTGCGGCAGTTGCCACACCAGAGCGGGGACTTCCAGCATTGTGCCGACCCGCAGGCTGGAAGGCGGCGGCAGCCCCAGACGCTTTTGACGTTCCATTTCCTGATCCACCAGGGCGCGCGCCTGTTTGAATTCGCTGATCTCGCTGATCATCGGAAACATCAGGTTCAATGCGCGTCCCGCCGCCGCTGCCAGCAGCGCCCGCACCTGATAGCGCAACAGGCTGGGGCGTTCCATGGCAAGACGGGTGCCGCGCCAGCCAAGCGCCGGATTTTCTTCGCCGCGCTGGCGCAGATAAGGCAGGCTCTTGTCGGCCCCTACATCCAGGGTACGGAAAATCACCCGGCGATCGCGCGCGGCATCCAGCACTCTGGTGTACAGATCGCGCTGCACCTCAAAGCGGGGAAACACGGCGGAAATCAGAAACTGCAATTCGGTGCGAAACAGGCCAATGCCATCTGCGCCGGTATCATCCAGATGCGGTAAATCCACGACCAGACCGGCATTGATATCCAGCCTGATCGCCACCCCGTCCGTGGTAATGGCGGGTTTTCCGCGCAGTGCATCAAACTGCGCCTGCTTGCGCGCCCGCACCGCCATACGCTCGGCATAGGCAGTAATGACATCCTCGGTCGGGCGGACATAGACCGCGCCCAATTCACCATCCAGAATGATTTCGTCACCAGGTTCCACCCAGTCCAGAATGTCGGCGGCGCCGCCCACCATCGGAATTTCCAGCGCGCGCGCGACTATGGCCACATGCGAGGTGTCGCTGCCTTCCTCGACCACGACGCCCGCCAGTTTGCTGCGGTCATAATCCAGCAGTTCCGTAGGGCCGAGACTGCGCGCAACGACGATTGTGTTATCCGGCAACTGGGCTGCGCCAGGTACGTGAATCTGCCCGGTCAGATGGCGCAGCAGCCGGTTGGAAAGATCATCCAGATCCTGAAGGCGTTCGCGCAGATAGGGATCACTGACCCGCTGCATGCGCGCGCGATTTTCCATCTGCACCCGTTCCGCAGCGGCGGCGGCGGTCAGGCCCGATTCCACCGCCTCGCGCAGCCGGTTGGTCCAGCCATGATCCTTGGCGAACATCTGATAGGCTTCCAGCACATCGCGATGTTCGCCGGCCCGCGCCAGCTTGTCGCTGGTCAGCATCACTTCCAGTTCGCTCAGCAGGGCCTGCATGGCGTTATCCAGCAATATCCGCTCCGCCTTGATATCGGAGGCAATGAAATGCGTGATATCAACGCGCGGCGCATGCAGGACAACCTTGCCAAAGGCGATGCCTTCCGCCAATCCCCGGCCAAGAAAGCGATGCGATCTGGCTTCCGCCAATACCGCGCCAATGCCTGTTGGCGCGCCATCCCGCAGGCCGGGCCTTGTGTCAAGCTGCGCCTCGGAGGCCACGGCTTCCGCCAGAACCATGGCGATGGTTTGCAGGCTTTCTATTTCTTCTTCTTCATAATGCCGCATGGTGCGGTTCTGCACCACCAGAACGCCGATCACCCGGCCGCCGCGCAGCATCGGCACGCCCATCAGGGATTTGTAGATTTCTTCACCCGTTTCAGGCCGGTAGGCGAAATGCGGATGCGCCTGCGCATCGGGCAGTGAAATATAATCCGCCGTTTGCGCAATCAAACCGACCAGGCCTTCGCCGATCTTGAGATGGGTTTTATGCCGGGCGGCGGGATTGAGCCCCTCGGTCGCGAACAGTTCGAGCAGATTGCCCGCGCGCAGCAGATACAGCGAACACACCTCCGACACCATATTGGCGGCGATGGCGCGAACGACCATGTCAAGCCGTTCCTGCGTGTCCTTCGGCTCTGCCATGATTTCGCGCAGACGCCGGAGCAGCACACGTGGCCCTCCTGGTGAAACCTGCGGCACTAAGCTGTTTTCCTTCGCGTTGCTTCCTTAAATTGGATATGCACGAAATATACCAAATTCAGCCAGCATCGAGACCGAACGCGGTATGCAGCGAACGCACCGCCAGTTCGGTATAGTCTGCCGCGATCAATACGCTGATTTTAATTTCCGAGGTCGATATCACCTGAATATTGATGCCTTTTTCGGCTAGTGCCGTGAACATGCGGGTGGCGACGCCGGCATGGCTGCGCATGCCCACGCCGATTACCGACACTTTGACGACATTGGCGTCATTCAGCAGCTGGCGGTAGTTCAGGTGCAGCTGCAAACCCGAAATAACCTTGACGGCGCGGTCCAGATCGGCGCGCCCGACGGTAAATGTCATATCAGTGGAGGCGCCGTCTTCCGACACGTTCTGCACGATCATATCGACATTGATATTTGCATCCGCCAGCGGCCCGAAAATACTGGCCGCCACGCCGGGTTTGTCCGCCACGCGCAAAAGTGTGATTTTTGCCTCGTCCTTGGAATAGGCAATACCGCTGACAACTTCCTGTTCCACGATCTCTCCTTCATCAACAACCAGCGTCCCGGGCCGGTCTTCAAAACTGGACAGCACCTGCACCCGCACATTATGCACCATGGCCAGTTCGACCGAGCGGGTCTGCAACACCTTGGCGCCTAGCGACGCCATTTCCAGCATTTCCTCATAGGTAATCTTATCAAGCTTGCGGGCCTTGGCAACAATGCGCGGATCGGTGGTGTAAACACCGTCCACATCCGTGAATATATCACAGCGATCCGCCTTGACGGCCGCGGCAACCGCCACTGCGCTGGTATCCGAACCGCCCCGCCCCAATGTGGAGATGCGCCCGCCCGGCGCGACACCCTGAAAACCGGCAATCACCGCCACCTCTTTGCGTGCAAAGCCCGCTTCCAGCACGCTGGCGTCAATATCCAGAATGCGCGCCGAACCATGCGCGTCCGAAGTTGTCAGCGGCAATTGCCAACCCATCCAGGATCGCGCCGGCACGCCGATTTCCTGCAAGGCCAGCGCCAGCAGCCCAGCCGTAACCTGTTCGCCGGTGGCCACCACAACATCATATTCGCGCTTGTCCGGCAGTTTGGCCGCCTGATTGGTCCAGGCCACCAGCTGATTGGTCGTCCCGGACATTGCCGAAACCACAACCGCCACCTCATGACCGGCATCCACTTCGCGTTTCACCCGCGCCGCCACATGCGCGATACGCTCCAGGTCAGCTACCGACGTGCCGCCAAATTTCATGACCAAACGGGCCATTTCTCTACCCATGCTTCTATGATAGGGATACGCGGCAGGCGCCGCGCAAATGCCGGTTATCCATACTGAATTGACCCGCACGGCGCAAGGCGCGCAGTTTTATAATATTCCCTGCCCCATATCGCGGGGATGACACGGTGGTGACACGGTGATGACGGACAGTTCGAGCATAGATGCCACAGAAGTGGCGCGCTTTTCCGCCCTGGCGGCGCATTGGTGGGATCCAAACGGCCCGTTCCGCCCGCTGCATGTCTTCAATCCTGCCCGGCTTGCCTATATTCGCGACCAGATCTGCACATATTATGGGCGGGACGGGCTCGGTCCCCTGCCCCTGAAAGGTCTGCGCCTGCTGGATATTGGTTGCGGCGGCGGCCTGGTCTGCGAACCGATGGCGCGGCTTGGCGCGGCGGTTACCGGGGCCGACGCCTCAAGGGAAAATATCAGTGCCGCCGCCCAACATACGCAGACCCAGGGCCTGGTTATTGATTACCGGCACAATAGCGCCGAGGAACTGGCCGGGGCGGGTGAGCTGTTCGACATTGTGCTTAATCTGGAAGTGCTGGAGCATGTGGCCGACCGCAGCGCGTTTCTGGCCGCCTGCGCACACCTGCTGAAACCTGGCGGCATCATGATCCTGGCCACACTCAACCGCACCCTCAAGGCCTACGGGCTTGCGGTGCTGGGCGCGGAATATGTGCTTGGCTGGCTGCCGCGCGGCACCCATGACTGGAACAAATTCATCACGCCCGACGAATTATCCGCTCTGCTGGCGGCACAGGGGCTTAAAGTCCGGAGTGGGACCGGCGTCATTTATCAGATTCTCAGCAACCGCTGGGCGCTGAGCCCGGACATGGGTGTCAATTACATGCTCACAGCCACCCGCCCAGAGGCACACGCCCAGCCTTGATGGTGCCGCCGGGCATGCGCAAATTGCGTTGCCCGGCGTAAAATGCGACACTGCGGCATGATCGGTAATATGCGTAACCCTGAAAAATTTCGTGATCCGCAGCGCACCCTGGACGGGCAGGCGCGGGCCAGTGTCGGATTGCGCGGGCTTGAGACCCTGTGGTTCAATACCGGTACGTTATGCAATATCACCTGCGCACATTGTTATATTGAATCCTCACCGGTGAATGACCGGCTGGCCTATCTCAGCGCTGCCGAGGTGGCGCGCTATCTGGATGAGATTCGCGACTGCCGCCTGCCTGTGCACGAGATCGGCTTTACCGGCGGCGAACCTTTCATGAATCCGGAATTTCTTTCGATGCTGGCGGACTGTCTCGGGCGCGGGTTCCGCGTGCTGGTGCTGACCAACGCCATGCAGCCAATGCAGCGGCCGAAGATTGCGCAAGGGCTGCTGGAAATCCACCGCCGTTATGGCGATAAACTGACATTGCGTGTCAGCCTGGACCATTACACGCCGGCCCTGCACGAACGCGAACGCGGCGCTGGAACCTGGGACGCCGCTCGCGCCGGTCTGCAATATTTATCCGATCATGGATTTTCACTGCATGTGGCCGGGCGGCTGTGCTGGAACGAGGATGTCCAAACCGCGCGCTCTGGATATGCACACCTGTTTGCAGCCCATGCCATTCGCATTGATGCCTATGATCCGGGGCAACTGGTTCTGTTTCCGGAAATGGATGAACAGGCCGACGTGCCGGAGATCACCACAGCCTGCTGGAACATATTAGGCAAAAGTCCTGATTCAGTGATGTGCGCCAGCAGCCGCATGGTTGTGAAGCGCAAGGGGGCTGCACACCCGGTGATCACCGCCTGCACTTTGTTGCCCTATGATGCGCGTTTTGAAATGGGCGAAACACTGGCCGGGGCGAGCGGGCCGGTTTCACTCAACCATCCGCATTGCGCCAAATTCTGCGTACTGGGCGGCGCGTCCTGTAGCGTCAGGGAATAATTTTACTGTTGACGTTGCATTCATGCGGGTCTATCCCAAGCGCCACGTGGTGATTTGTGCCGACCGGCTTGCGGCCACGTTAAAGGATTCGCTAAAATGGTCGGGCGCTGAGATGCTTGCTCAGGCCCCGCACCAAAGGTCGGGGCTTTTTTTGTGAGACATATCAATGCCTGATACAGAGTATAAAGATGGTTCCAGCCAGTGGCGGCCGCGCACCAAGGCCGTGCATAGCGGCAGCCAGCGTTCGCAGTTCGGTGAAACCTCCGAGGCGCTGTTTTTAACCTCCGGCTATGTTTACACCTCGGCCGAGGAAGCGGCGGCGCGCTTCCGGGGCGAGGATGACGGCTTCATCTACAGCCGTTTTTCCAATCCCACCGTTGGCATGTTTGAGGCCCGCATGGCGGCGCTTGAAGGCGCTGAAGCCGCCTGGGGAACCGCCACCGGCATGGCCGCCGTTTCCTGTTCGCTGCTGGCTATGCTGAAGGCCGGGGATCATATTGTCGGGGCCAAGGCCCTGTTTGGTTCCTGCCGCTATATTGTCGAGGAAATGCTGCCGCGCTACGGCATACAATCCACCCTGGTCGATGGCCGCGATCTGGCGCAATGGCAGGCGGCGATACGTCCCAACACCAGGGTGCTGTTTCTGGAATCGCCCACCAACCCGAACTTGCAGGTCAGCGATCTGCGCGGTGTGGCCGCTATCGCCCATGCGGCGGGCGCCCGCCTGGTGGTAGACAATGTTTTCGCAACACCCATATTGCAGCGGCCGATGGAATTTGGTGCGGATGTGGTGGTTTATTCCGCCACCAAACATATTGATGGCCAGGGGCGCTGTCTGGGCGGCGTCATTCTGGGCAGTAAATCCTATATTGAAAATGAAGTAAAACCCCTGTTGCGGCATATGGGCCCGGCTCTGTCGCCGTTTAACGCCTGGGTCATGCTGAAATCGCTTGAGACGCTGGATCTGCGGGTGCGCGAGCATGCGCGTAACGGCGCGCGTATCGCGGAATTCCTGGCCGGCTGCCCGGGCATATCCAGGGTGCTGTATCCCGAACGCAAGGACCATCCGCAACATCAACTGGCCATGTCGCAAATGAGCCTGGGCGGGAATATTGTCGCCTTTGATGTTGGCAGCGGGGACCGGGCCAAGGCAGCGGCTTTCCGGTTTCTGAATGCCCTGAAACTGGTGAAAATCAGCAATAATCTGGGCGACACCAAAAGCCTGATCACGCATCCGGCCACGACCACGCATTTCCGGCTGACCCCTGAGGCCCGTGCAGAACTGGACATCAGTGACGGCTGTGTGCGGCTTTCCGTTGGACTGGAAGACATGGCGGATATAGAAGCGGATCTTGACCAGGCCATCAAAGCCGCGCAAAGCTAGCGGCGCAGCCGTGGCAACAGAGGATAAGGCCCATGTATGAGACAGTCACACGCGACATCCGGGTTGCGGTCGAGCCGAAATTTCTGGACGATCAATCAGAGCCCGCGCAGGGCCGTTATGTCTGGGCCTATCGCGTCACCATCCGCAATGATAGCAGCACAACCGTGCAGCTGCGCAGCCGTTACTGGCGCATCACAGATGCTACCGGGCGCATTCAGGAAGTGCGCGGCGAGGGGGTTGTCGGCAAACAGCCCACCCTGCGGCCCGGTGACAGTTTTGAATATACCAGCGGCACCCCCCTGCCGACGCCATCGGGCTTCATGGGCGGCACCTACCAGATGCAGACCGGCGAGGGGGAGCAGTTCGATGTGGAAATTCCCACCTTCTCGCTGGACAGCCCGCACCAGCCGGTGAGCGTGCACTGACCCGTCCCCGGCCCATAACCGGTATTCCAGCAAATGTTTGATCTGCGGCCCCTGTCTCTGGTGATCGGTTTCATGCTGATTGCGCTGGGTGCGGCCATGCTGGTTCCGGCGCTGTTCGATTTTGCAGCAGGCAATCGTGACTGGCGGGGGTTTTTACTGAGCGCGGCACTGACGCTTTTCATCGGCCAGGCGATGATATTGGCCGGGCGCCCGCAGGCCGGAAAAACCCATCCGGACATGAATCTGCGCCAGGCTTTCCTGCTGACATCGCTGTCCTGGATCATGATCTCGGTATTTGCAGCATTGCCATTTACGGTGGTGGCGGTGGATCTCGATATTGCAGACGCCGTATTCGAGGCGGTGTCGGGTTTCACCACTACAGGATCAACGGTGATCGTGGGGCTGGATACAACCGCGCCCGGCACCCTGGTGTGGCGGGCGCTGCTGCAATGGATTGGCGGGGTTGGCATTGTCGTCACCGCCATTGCGGTCATGCCGCTGCTTCAGGTGGGCGGAATGCAGCTTTTCCACACCGAATCCTCCGACCGTTCGGAAGAAAAAATTCTGCCCCGCATGACGCAGATCTCGCGCAGCATCGGCCTGATCTATCTGGGGCTTTCGCTGGCCTGCGCGCTTGCTTTTTGGGCCGGCGGCATGAATGCGTTTGATGCGCTGCTGCATATGATGGGGACAGTTTCCACGGGCGGCTTCAGCACCTCGGATAAATCATTTGGCAAGTGGGACAGTGCGACGCTCGACATTGTGGCGATTGTGTTCATGTTTCTCGGCGCGCTGCCGCTTATGCTGTTCTCGCCCGCGCTACGCGGCAAACCGCGGGTTCTGTTCGGCAATACCCAGGTTCAGGCCTATTTCATGATAACCGTGTTTTTTACCGCTGTGCTGACGCTGTTTCAATGGTACAGCGGCATCCATGACGGTTGGCTGGCGGTCCGTTATGCCGCGTTCAATACCGTTTCAGCCATCACCAGCACGGGCTTTATGAATACCGATTATGGCATATGGGGCCCGTTCGCCACGGCGGTGTTTATCTGCATCATGCTGCTTGGGGGCTGCTCCGGTTCGACTGCGGGGGGGCTGAAAATATTCCGCGTTCAGGTGCTGTACCAGGCGGTCCTGAAGCAGATCAGGCATGTAATGCATCCTAACGGCGTCTTTACGGCGCGCTATAATGACCGGCCGCTGCTGGACACGACCATCAATTCGGTTACCGGATTTCTGTTTCTCTATCTGCTTACTTTTGCGCTTAGCGGGTTCCTGCTTGCGGCCATGGGCATGGATATGACCAGCGCATTTTCCTCTGCCGCCGCGACACTTGGCAATGCCGGGCCCGGCATGGGGCCGATCGTAGGACCGGCAGGAAATTTTTCCACCCTTGGCCCGGCACAAATCTGGGTACTGACGATTACCATGCTTCTGGGGCGGCTGGAATTGCTGACAGTCTATGTGCTGCTTCTACCCCGATTCTGGCGGACATGAAATTGGCGCTTGCCAGAAGCCGCCTGCATCGTATCTGATAGCGGGAACCGCTTGGCACGCTACGGAAGACGGCGGCGCAAGCTGGCTGGCACAATCACCAGTTCAACCGAGGGAGAAACAGCAATGGCGCCAAAACTCATGCTGGAAGGCATCAAGGTACTTGATTTTACTCATGTTCTGGCTGGTCCCACCTGCACCCGGCTGATGGCGGAATTAGGCGCCGAAGTAATCAAGGTTGAGCCGCTTGCCGGCGATATGGTGCGCAACCTGATGGCGATCAAGAATGGCCGCAGCGCCTATTATATTCAGCAGAACCGTGGCAAGCGCAGCCTGTGCCTCGATCTGCGCACGCCGCAGGCGCAGGAAATTATCTACAAACTTGTTCCGAAAATGGATGTGGTGGTTGAAAATTTCACGCCTGGCGTCATGAACCGCCTGGGTCTCGACTGGCCGCAGCTCAGCAAGCTTAATCCCGATCTGATCATGTGTTCAATTTCCGCATTCGGGCAAAGCGGGCCGCTTAGCCCGCTTCCCGGTTTTGATTATATTGCCCAGGCCTATGCCGGTGTGATCGACATGATCGGAGAGCCGGACGGCCCGCCTTATTTCGCCGGTCTGGGACTGGGCGATGTATCCACCGGCGCGCATGCGTTTGGCGCCATCAGTGCGGCGCTGTTTCACCGCGCACGCGGCGGCACGGGGCAATATCTCGACATCACCCTTCTGGACAGCCTGTTTCATTGCCACGAGATCAATGTGCAGGGCCATGATGGCACTGACGGCGCGTTTGTGCCCAAGCGCGCGGGCCTGCATCATGGCGCCGTTTCGCCGCTTGGCCTGTTCAAGGGCAAGCAGCATTGGATTGTGATCATCGCCCTTACCCAGCAGCAATGGGAAGGCCTGTGCAAGGCCATGGGCCGCGAGGATATGGTGCGCGATCCGCTGTTTAAAAGTCCCGCCAAGCGCATGCAGAACAAACAGTTGCTGATTGATATCATCGAACAATGGCTGGCCGGCGTCGAAAGCGATGATGTCGCGCTGCGCGCGCTGGAGCAGGCGCATGTCCCTGTTGCCCCGGTGCTGAGCGTACCGGAGGCGATGGCGCATCCGCATCTGATTGCACGCCAGACCGTGCGTACCGTCACCGACCGCGCCTTCGGGCCGGTCAAGGTGCCTGGCATGCCCTTGCGGTTTTCCGCCTTCCCGGAAATGCTTGATTTGCAGGCGGACTTTCTGGGCGAAAGCAATGCCAGGGTGCTGCGCGACTATCTGGGCATGAGCGATGCCGATGTGGCGCGACTTGCGAAAGAAGGGGTGCTGGGGTCCGAGCCTGTTAAAGTGGCCTGAAAGGAATGCCTGACGGCGGGGGGGGATTACTGGCGCAACTGCCAGATCCCCGACATGAAATAGGCCACCGCCAGCACCAGCGCCAGACCAAAGGCCGGTACAAGGACGGCATCGGCCACGCCCAGCATATCAATCAGCAGCCCCATGAAAAAACTGCCCATCGGCGCGCCGCCGACATAGGCAAGCTGAAAAATCGACAGAATGCGGCCCCGGCTTTCGGCCGGGGCGGCGTGCTGCACCAAAGTCCGGCTCATGATGACCGTAAGACCGCCGCTGCCGCCCCATATAGCGGCCAGCAGGCACATTATACGTATGGATGGCGCCAGCGAGATCAGGCCGATCACAAGGGCGCTGACGCAGCTGGCCAGCAGCATTGTGCGGCCCTGATTGCGCACAGGATGCATACGCCGCAAGGCCAGCACCATCGCCGTAGTGCCGGCCATGAAGCTGATATTCAGCATCGCCAGTTCCACAGAGCTGCCCTGATACAGATCGCGGACCATCAGCGGAATTTGCACCAGGAACACGCCGGTGAATAATGTCCCTATACAGAATAAAAGCAGCAGAATGGGACGAATGGCCGCATCCCGCATGGCCACGGCAAAACCTTCGGCAAGATTTGCAAACGCCCCCGCTTTTTGTGAAAGCTGTGGCTGCGATGCAGGCAGCCTGGCGGTGAAATAAGCCGAAACCAGCACCAGCCCCCCCTGCACAAGCAATAAACCAATCGCACCGCGCGGATCGGACGGACCCGAGCCCAACTGCACCGCCAGCCAACTGGCCCATCCGCCAAGTGTCAGGCCGGCAATCTGGCTGGCGAATTGCAACCCGGTCATGGCCGTGACGGTACGCTGAATTTCGCCATCATCCACCAGGCTCAGCATGGCGTCGCGCGCTGGGACAATGAACGCGCCCATGACGCCAATCGACACGCTGATAAACACCAGGACGCCATAACTTAGAAATCCGGCGCCAATGCTTCCTGCCAGTGCAATCGGAAACAGCGCCATCACGATCTGGAGCCCGATCAGATAGCGGCGTAACTCGCTCCGGTCCGCAACCACACCTCCCAGCAGGATGATGGTGAGCATCGGCAGCATGGTCAGCATCTGCGCCAGCCCCACCTGTGACGGGCTGGCGTGCAGAATTTGCGTCATCAACCAGATGAACACCACATTCTGTATCCCGATGGCGCAGAAATAGGGGCACATGCCCGCCAGATACCAGAACCGGGCGGAACGGGCCGGTGCCTTGCCGCCTGCCGGATCGGGGTTTGCGGCTGTTATTTCACCGGGTCGCATGACAGTGCTTTAGTCACTTATATTGTGATGGAAATTGACACAATTTGGCCCCATTGTCTTACCAGACTGTTTAGCCAGACTGTTTAGGCTTAATAACTCGAAACCCGAAGGATAATCCGCATGAATATCCGGATTCTGGGCTTTGCGGCAGGCATTGCCATCGCTGGCGCATTTGCCGTTCCGTTGGCATTGGCCGAAACCGGCCCCGATGTCAGGAATATCCCTCTGGATGATGCGGGGCTGCGCACACTTGATCAGCAGCATCTGCGCCTGGCGCGCAAGGCCGGCACGGTTTGTGTCCATCTGGCGCCCGGCGGCGTTGTGCGAAATGGTTCCGCGCCCATACCGCTGGATGGCTGCATGATCAGCCAGCTTGACCATCTGGTCGCGGAAAAGAATAACCCGGCCCTTTCGGCCTATCATCAGGCCATCCGCCCGGGCGAACGCTATGACCAGAACCGCTCCAGCCTGTATTGGCGCACGGTGCGCACACAGCTGCTGGCCAATCATCCGGAATTATCCGCCCCGGCCCCCAAATAGTCTGGACCTGCCCTACGCATCATGCTATGGCCCTGCCCTGAGATGAAAGGTGATTTCATGCCCCTGGCGCCAGTGACCCAGCGACGAAGAACGCTCATCGCGCTCGAAACCCGAGCGCGACCCTAGGCGCGCGCCTCACCCTCCCCCGTCCGTCTGCCAACGGACATGAAAGCGGAAGGCGCGGCAGCGCGCTGAGCTATCCGCACAATTTCTCGCTGGGGAGGTTTTATCATGATCGACTATCGCACCGAACGGCCGGAAGATACGGCCCAAATCGAATATTTGCTGGACAGGGCCTTTGGTCCGGGGCGCTTTGCCAAGACCGCCTATCGCTTGCGTGAAGGGACGGCGTTTATTCCCGAACTGTCCTTTGCCGCCTGGGAGAATGGCGTCATGCGCGGATCGATCCGCTATTGGCCTATCGAGATTGGCGAGATGCGGGCCCCGGCATTGTTGCTGGGACCGCTGGCAGTGGAGCCGGAGCACCGGGGGCGCGGCATCGCGCTGGGGCTGATGGAACTGTCACTGCGCAAGGCCGCTGAACTGGGCCATAAAATTATCGTTCTGGTTGGGGATGAACCCTATTACGCCAGGGTTGGCTTTGCCGCTGTCACTGCACAGGCATTACGTATGCCGGGACCGGTTGACCGCACCAGACTGCTGGCGCGGGAACTGACACCGGATGCGCTGAAGGGCATCTCCGGTCAGATCCACAAGGCGCGGCAGACAGCCGCTGAGCGGCCATCTACGCTGCGCAAAAAGCGCGCCGCCAACCGGTAGGCGGACCTGAACATTGATCGGGGACAGAATGATATTCTGTCCCCGATCAAGGTGTGCCGCGCTTATTTCATTTCAAAGCCTTCATAATTATGGGCGGCCACTTCATCGCATTTGGCCTTATAGGCCGGCGCGCCCGCGGCATAGAGCAGGAAGCCGCGCTTCTTCTCCGGCATATTGATATTCACGCCCATGAACCAGCTATCGACCTTCGTGAACAGCGAATATTGCGAAGTTTCCGCGACATGCTCCGTCCATTCCTTCTCGGCCTCTGCTGTCGGCTCGACGCGAGTCAGTTTGTGGTCGCGCATATATTTCATCAGATCCGAGACCCATTCCACATTCTGCTCGATGCAGCGTGGGATGTTGCAGAATGTCGCGCCATTATGCGGGCCAACCAGGGTCAGGAAATTCGGGAAATCATGCCCGCCAATGCCCAGATAGGTGACCGGGCCATCCGCCCATTTATCCTTGAGCTTCTTGCCGCCAACGCCGGTAATGTCGATGCGGGTGAAGGAGCCCGTTACCGCATCAAAGCCGGTCGCGTAAATCAAGATATCCAGCTCATAAATCTTGTCGCTGGTTTTCACGCCATTTTCGACGATTTCCTGAATTGGCGTTTCGCGCAGATCCACCAGCGTCACATTGTCCTGATTGTAGACTTCGTAATAACCGGTATCCATCGGCACGCGGCGCATTCCGAAACCATGATTTTTTGGAATCAGCTTTTCAGCCAGCACCGGATCCTTGACCCGCTGGCGGATTTTATTCGCCATGAATTCCGTGATTACCGCATTGGCTCTCGGATCCATCATGGTGTCAACATAATTACCCAGCCATTTTTCAAATCCGGGCCGCTCATACAGATATTCGAAAAACGCCTCGCGTTCTTCGGGCGACACTTCGAACACGGATTTCTTCACGAAATCATGCATGAAGCCCGCAGAGGATTCCTTGCATTTGGCGAAAATCTGGTCATAGCTCGCCTTGATCTTGGCCTGCTCCTCAGGTGTGATCTTTGAATTGCGCAGCGGCGCGCAGAATTCCGGCGCAAGCTGGAACACCGTAAGATGTCCTGCGACCTTGGCCGCTTCCTGTATAAACTGCACGCCGGTGGCGCCGGTGCCGATCACGCCGACGCGCTTGCCCTTCATGCCGATATCCTTGCCGCCAAAGCCCTTTTCGTCTTTCGGCCAGCGCGAGGTATGGCAGGAAAAGCCCTTGAATTTATCAATGCCGGGAATTCGGGGCATCTGGGTGGCGGACAGCACGCCGACAGCGGTGATCAAAAACCGCGCACGGGCCTTTTCGCCCTTTTCGGTTTCAATCTCCCAGAGATTTTCCTTCTCATGGTAGGTCGCGGCCTTGACCCGCGCATTGAAAGTAATGTCCTTACGCAGATCAAATTTTCTGGCGACCAGATCATAATATTCCATATTGTCCGGCTGCGGCGAGAAATGCTCTTTCCAGTCCCATTCCTGCAACAGCTCCTTGCTCCAGGAATAGCCATAGGTATAGCTTTCCGAATCAAACCGGCAGCCCGGATAGCGGTTCCAGTACCAGGTACCGCCGACATCACTGCCGTCTTCGAACACGCGCACCGAAAGCCCCAGTTCGCGCAGGCGGTAAAGCTGGTACATGCCGGAAATACCGGCGCCGATGATGATAGCGTCATATTGTGGTGTTGTGGACATGGTTTTCCTCATCTTCCCTGGCTAATTTTATGATTAGATCAGTATCTATCAGGAATGGCGGGTGCATTTCAACTGCTATGACTTTTCCTAACAGATTCAGATAGATACCGCTTTTATCCGACGCTGGATTGATCAGAATCAATCCGGAGCCGATTTACCCATTTCCGGCATGGCGGCGCGCCGGGATTTCTGCATTGTGGCAATGCCGCATGGATAGTGTATTAATTGATGCGTCTTCATCAAAAAAAAAACCTGTTTCGTCATTTGCCAGGCGCAGCGGCGCGGCACTGAGGGGGATGGGTTGCGCGTAACGGATTAAACGAAATGGCTAACATCAAAATTGTTGTGGTGGGCGCGGCGGGGCGGATGGGGCGCACCCTTGTGCGCCAGGTGTCGCAAACCCCGGATTGTGAAATTTCCGGCGCCACGGAACCTGCCGGGTCAGAATTTCTGGGGCGCGATGCAGGCGTGCTGGCCGGGCTTGATCCGCTGGGTGTGGTGATTACGGGTGATCCGCTGGAACTGATCGCCAAGGCCAATGCCGTGCTGGATTTCACTTCGCCTGCTGCGGCGTGTGAACATGCCGCGCTGTGCGCCCAGGCGCGCATCGTACATGTCATCGGCACGACCGGGTTCGATGCCGCACAGGAAGCCGCCATTGCCGCCGCCGCGCGGCACGCCATCATCATCAAGTCGGGCAATATGTCACTTGGTGTCAATCTGCTGGCGCAACTGACCAGACAGGTTGCTAAACTGCTGGACAGCACATTCGATATAGAAATTCTGGAAATGCATCACCGTCACAAGGTGGACGCGCCATCGGGCACGGCACTGCTGCTGGGCGAAGCGGCGGCGCAGGGGCGCGGCGTGAAACTGTCTGATACCGCCGCGCGCGGGCGCGATGGGGTAACGGGGCCGCGCAAGGCGGGCGATATTGGCTTTGCAGTATTGCGTGGCGGCGGAGTGGTGGGCGAACACAGCGTGATCTTCGCCGCCGACGATGAAATCATCGAACTGCGCCATCAGGCGTCTGACCGCTCGATTTTTGCGCGCGGCGCAGTTGCCGCTGCAAAATGGGGCCAGGGCAAGCGGCCTGGGCTTTACTCCATGATGGATGTGTTGGGTTTCAGCGCATGATGCGATTAGAGCGGTATGATTTTAGGTTGAATCACATTCCCCTCCACGTCATTGCAATGACGATGTAGATGGATTTTGAACAAACCTAAACGCATAGCGATCAGCTCTGCACAGCTGAGCCTCCCGGCGTTATTCAAGCGGCAGGCGCACGTAAATAAAAAGGCCCGCAAGCGCAGTGCTTGCGGGCCTTTTTAGACCTGAAAAATCTGTACTTTGTTACGCCGCCTTGCCATTGCGCAGCAGCTTGCCGGGCAGTTTATCAGATGCAGGATCAAAGGCGTCCACGCCTTCCTCGCGCAGCAGCACGCCATTGACGATCACTGCATTGATGCCATAAGCGTCGGCCACCAGGCGGTCGGCGCCGGCCGGCAGATCAAAGACGCGGCGCAGTTTTGTGGTCCCGACAGTTGCGGGATCAAACACCACCACGTCGGCGGGCACACCGGTTTTCAGCGTCCCGCGATCGGTAATACCGAACACTTCCGCCGGGCGCGATGTCAGCATGCGCACAGCCTCTTCCAGCTGGATGGCTTTTTTCTCGCGCACCCAGTGGCCCAGCAGATAGGTGGAGGCGCAGGCGTCGCACAATTGGCTGGCATGCGCGCCCGCATCCGACAGGCCCAGAACCGTGTTTTTGTTCTGCAACAGCGGCAGCACCTCGTCTTCATTGGCATTGGCGACCGGCATGCGGAAACGGGTTTCCAGATTATCGGCCAGCGCCAATTCCAGGCTGAGATCAGCCAGATGCACGCCGCGTTCCTTTGCGACATCGGCCAGCAGGCGTTCTTCAAGTTCTGGCGCATGCGGGCAATAAGTGATGGTAGCGCGGCTCCAGGCGCTGCCGATACCGCCTTTGATGACTTCGCGGAAAGTCTCGCGGAATTCGGGTGAGGCATAGATTTTTTTCTTGCCTTCGAAGTCGGCCTGCGACACCGGTTTGAACGCCGGATGGCTTTCGAATATGAATGGCGCCTTGAACTGCAATTCAAAATTCAGCGAACGCGGTGTGACCTGCGGATAGACTTTATTGCCGGCCGCAACCAGTTCGTCAGAACGCTTCAACTGTTCAGTCGCGGTACCGATGCCCAGCCCGCCGCCGCCAATACCGGCCAGCAGCGCGGTCCAACTGACCGGACGCCCGGTTTCCTGATACAAGGTGGCGAATTGATCAAAGGCGAAGTCCGCCCCCGCTGTCGCCTGGATCATGCCCTTGCCGGCATCGCCGAGCGCACCGGCCAATGAGCGAATTTCATCAAAGCTGGCCAGGCGGCTGGGCACCGGACGGCCATCATAACCGACATGGGTGAACGCCTTGGAGGTGGCAAAGCCCAGCGCGCCCGCTTCAATGGCGTCAAAGACAATTTTGCGCATTTGCGCGATTTCGTCTGGCGTCGCCTCGCGTTCTGTGGATTCTTCGCCCATCACATAAAGCCGCACCGCTGTATGGCCAATCAGCGCGGTGACATTGATGGCCGTCCCCCGGCTTTCGATCGCGTCCAGATATTGCGGGAAAGTTTCGAATGGCCATTTTTCGCCCAGGCCCTCTTGAAGGGCGGCGACGCTCATGCCTTCGACATTTTCCAGGGTGCGCATGATCAGATCACGGTGCGAAGGGCGGGTGGGCGCAACGCTAAAACCGCAATTGCCCATGACAACCGTCGTCACCCCATGCCAGGGCGAAATCGTCAGCATACGGTCCCAGATGATTTGCGCATCATAATGCGTATGAATATCAACAAAACCGGGGCAAACAACCTTGCCATCGGCATTGATGGTTTTGGCGGCATTGCCGGTCGCCTTGCCCAGGGCGACAACCTTGCCGTCCTTGATCCCAACATCGCCATGATAGCCTTTGGAACCGGTGCCATCGACGATCAAGCCGCCGGTAATTTTAATATCATAATCCATTGTTTTCCTCCTTGATGCGGGACCAGAAATCAAACAGCCGGCGCAGCGGTTAAACCGCGCCGGCTGCGAGAATGCGAAGTCAGCGCGGTTTAGGCAGCGACTTTAAGCTTGTACAGCTCCGCGACATTATTGTGGCAAATGTCGTTGCGCTGCTGTTCCGTCAGATGCTTGGAATGCTCGTTCAACATTTCCTGCGACCAGGGCCAGGTGGCGTCGGAATGCGGGAAATCATTCGCCCACATCAGACGCTTGGTGTTGACCATATCCGACATCTGGAACGCCACCCAGTCATCCTGGAAGGTCATATAGATGTTTTCCTTGAAATATTCGGACGGCAGCTTTTTCAGCTCCTGACCTTTCATCCAGAAACGATGCCGCTTATAGGCGTGATCCATACGGTACATGAAGTGCGGCGCCCAGCCGGCATCGGCTTCAACGCAGACGATCTTGAGCTTGGGATTGCGCTCAAACACGCCGGAAAACACCAGCATGCCCATAATATCCTGACAGCCGCGGATAATGGACTGGAAGGCGTTGATGCGCGGGCCGCGCACGCCGCCACCCAGCACGCCGCTGCTGTCGCCAGCAGTCAGAATGTGGAAGGACAAAGGCAGTTCCAGATCAATGGCGGTTTGCCAGAATTTGTCATAGTCCGGATGGTCGTAATCATGCTCGGCCGGAATGCCGTTCATCATGACGCCGTCAAAGCCCTGCTTCTTGATCTCTTTCAGATCCTCGATGCCTTCGGCGATGGAGCCCATGGAGATCTGCGCCAGCGGGATGAGGCGTTTGCGGTCCGTGGAGCAATAATCCAGCAGCCAGCGGTTATAGGCCTTCATGCAGGCCCGCTTGTAGACGAAATCCTTGTGATTGCACAGCAGCATGCCCACGCTCGGATAGATGATCTCGGCTGCGACGCCGTCACGTTCCTGATCGGCGATACGGAATTTGGAATCCCAGCCGCCTTTGTGCAGGCTTTCAAAACGCGCGCCGTCAATCCGTAATTCTTCGGGCTGTTTCCCGGCGGCGGCGATCAGCGCCATCGGCACAGGATTGTCCATGCCATTGACCACATAGATATCACCAATGCCTTCCACGAATTTGATGTGGGGGGCGACATCGCGAAATTTCGGCTCGATATAGTCGATATAACAGTTTGGCGGCTCGGTGATATGGCTGTCTGCAGAAATCGGTTTCTTGATCATCCTGGTTACTCCTCCTGTGAAATCAGCAATCTCTTATAACATATTTTTATGAAAAGCGTCCTGTTTGCAACTTATTTTTATCGTAAACAGGACTTTTCATGTTTTTACGCGCTATAGGTCACTTTGCCCTGAGACAGGACGATGTTCCCTTTTTGGGTTTCAGCCTGGATAATCGCCTCGCCTGGCGAGGTTTTCCAGACCTTGGTGACGATGGTGTCGCCAAATTCCACCCGGTCGGCAAAACGCCCGGTCATGGAGGTGAATTTGGCCGGATCATTGCCGCACAGCACTTTGAGCGCGGCGCGGCCGACAAAGCCATAGGTGCATAACCCATGCATGAAGGGTGCATTAAACCCGCCCAGTTTGGCGAATTCCGGGTCGATATGGATAGGATTCCAGTCACCGGACAGGCGGTAAATCGCGCCCTGTTCCAGCAGCGGGGTTTCCGAAACCACGGCATCGGGCGCGCGGTCCGGGACCGCATTCTTTCCCTCGGTTGACGGGCCGCGTTCGCCGCCAAAACCGCCTGCGCCACGCACAAACAGGCTGGCATAGGTGGTCAGCAGCACGCCGTCCTTGTCTTCCAGCGTGCTTTCAATGCCGATCACGGCGGCCTTGCCCTTGTCCCACACCTCGACGATCTTGCCATAGACTTTGGCCTTGGCGCGCGGCGGGATGGGACGTTTCAGCGTAATCGCCTGTTCGCCATGCAGCAGCATTTCCAGCCGCAGATCGATATTCTCCATGGCCCCGATCATGCCGCGCCCGCCCGGAATCACCGCGAAAGTCGGCAGCACTTTCGGCCCCCGGCCTTCATAGACAAATTCAAGCTGATCGGCGGGTTTCGCGCCAACGCCCAGCGCATACAGAATCGTATCCTTATGATCCCAGCTTACATCGACCGCTTCAAACACATGACCGAGCAGTTTTCCATTCAACGGTAATTTCGCCATGTTCATTTCCTCTTCTTTTCTCAGGGGATTAATAATCAGCGGGTGCATTGGCGGGCTTTTCACCCAGTGGCGGCCAGGACATTACACCTTCTTCCAGCGGCACCTGCAAAGATAGCAGGATCTGCGAAATCATGCGCCAGTTGCCAATGGATGCGACAATTTCAAGTTGCGCCGCTTCGTTCGGCACATGCTTCACACATTCTTTCCAGGCGGCATCAGAAATCGCGCCATTTTGCAGAATATCGTCGGTCGCCTGCAGGACGGCCTTGTCCGCATCGGTCAGGATTTTGGAATTTTTCCAGTCCTTCACCGCCAAAATTACATCTTCGGGAATATTCATGCCCACTGCCACCCGCCAATGCTGGGTCCATTCATAATTGGAGCCGGTAGCCCAGCCCAGCCGCATGATGATCAGTTCGCGCAGCCGCCCGTCCAGCTGATTGCCCTTTAACAGCAGCATGTTCAGCGTATTGCCGATTTCGCGCGCCAAAGGCGGGTTTTTCAGCAGAATGCGAAAGATGCTGAGCGGCGCCATCATTTCAGGAATGCCTTCCGCGATGGCGGCTTTTTTGGCGTCCTCGATCGATAGCATGGCGATGCGCGGCGTATGGCCGGACGATGATTTCATGGATGTCTTCCCTGTTTGATGGCGGCTTTTATTTGGTTATGGGGCTAATCTATTATAAGCTTCTGCAAAACTGCTAACAAAAAAGGATCAGGGAAATGCCTCCGAAAAAATCATTGGCCATGGTGCTGACCGGCGCGAAAAAAATCGAACGCATGGATTTGCCCGTCCCGCCAGTTACCGCCGACACCGCCATTATGCGGGTTGAGGCCTGCGGCATTTGCGGCAGCGATTACGAGCAATATGAAGGCTTTCTGAATATGCCGATGAATGTGATCCCTGGCCATGAGCCGATCGGGTTCATCGAAGCCATTGGTGATAATGCGGCGCGGCGCTGGGGCGTTAATGTGGGCGACCGGGTGGCGGTCGAGACCATGATTTCCTGCCGCTTCTGCCCGCCCTGTCTGGGGGGCAGCTATCATCTGTGCGACAATCGCCGCATCTATTCCTATATTCCGATCGATGATGGCGGCGGCTTGTGGGGCGGTTATGCGGAATATATGTATCTGGATCCCAACACCATTCTGCACAAGCTGGATAAAAGTCTGCCGACCGAACTGGCGGTGATGTTCAATCCGCTGGGCGCGGGGTTCCGCTGGGCGGTGGAAATTCCGCAAACCAAACCGGGCGACACCGTGGTGATCATGGGGCCGGGCCAGCGCGGGCTTTCCAGCGTCGCCGCGGTAAAGGCCGCAGGCGCAGGCAAGGTCATCGTGACGGGCCTGGAGGCGGACCGCCCGAAGATGGAAATCGCCAAACTGTTTGGCGCCGATCACACCATCGACGTGCAGAATGAAAAGGCCAAAGAGAAGGTGCGGGAATATATCAATGGCAAGGGCGCGGATGTGGTGGTGGACGTGTCGGCCTATGCCACCGAGCCGGTGACCGATGCGCTGAATTTCGTGCGCCCCGGCGGTACGATTGTGCTGGCCGGCGTCAAGGGCTACAAGCCGGTGCCCGGCTTTATTTCCGATATTATCGTAATGAAGGAAATCACCATCAAGGGCGCCATGGGCGTGACCTGGTCGGGCTATGCCAGCGCAATTGAACTGCTGGAAAGCCGCAAGGTGCCGTTTGAGAAAATGCACACGCATGATTTCGATCTCACGCAAGCGGAGCTGGCGATCAAAACCCTGGCGCGTCAGGTGCCGGGCGATGAATCGATCCACACCTGCCTTATCCCCAACATGAAATAGAAAAATAGAAAGTAGCGAGTATGGATTTTGTACGTGACTGGGTGGAAAAGTCACCCTATGCGCTGGCGCTTGGTGTCAAGCTGACTGCGTTGAGCGAAACCGGTGCAGCGTTTTTACTGCCCTTCAATGAGTGTAATGCCAATCCGGGCGGTGCGCTGCATGGCGGCGTCTATGCCTCGCTCTCTTCTATTGGCGGGCATACTGTGGCGCGGGCGGCGTTGGGCGCGGCAAGCGGACCGTGGCACACGATCGGCTTTCAGATCAATTATCTGGCGGCCGCCATCAATGAAGATGTGATCGGTGAAGCGAAACTGCTGCGCAAGGGCAAGGAATTATGCTTCGTCGAGGTCACCACCCACACGAAAGACGGCAAACCGACAGGCCATGCGACGCTGGCGATGCGCGGACGCATGGGGCTTGCACCCGCTAAAATGGTGAAATGTCCGGTGGATGCGGGCGGCGATGAGGTCAGCCCCATGGGAAAGATGATGGGCGGCGTCAGCTTCATCGCATCACGCGGCCTGAAAGCCGAACAGATGGCGGACAGCCGCGCCCGCATGGTCATGCCCGACATTGAGGCGAACCGCGATCTGAATGGCGGGCATCATGAAGGCGCGGTGCTGGCGTTGCTGGATACCTGCGGCGCGATGGCCGCCTGGGCGGAAACCGGCCCCGGCCCCTACAAGGCCTCGACCGCCGCCATCCAGGCGCAACTGCACAAGCCGCAGCCCAAAGGCGAACTGGTGGCCTATGCCCGTGTCGTCAACCGCGACACGGAAATTTTCTGGAGCCATGTGGATGTCGCTGAAAAGCTGAGCGGTGATCTGATCGCCCAGGGCACGGTACTGTACCGGATTGTAAGGTAGGACGCCCGTGCGGCCGGTTACAGCGGCGCGGTCAGGCTGAAGAAAAAGCGCGGCGATTTGCCTTCGGTTCCGCGGGCGGGCACGCTGGTGGTGAGGGGTTTGGCGATCTCGGCATAGCCTAGAAGCCTGGTGCTGAGCGTAAAGCGCGCGCCGCCGCCAAGCGAGGCAGCCGATTGCTTCCAGGGCCGGTCATTATTATCAATATGCCAGACCGTGCCGAGATCATAAAATCCGTAAACTTCGCTGGAGCGCAGAAATTCATGTTCATATGGCAGCGCATATTGGCCCTCGGCGCGCATGGACACGCCGTGATCACCGGTCAATTGCGACGGATCATAGGCATGGCCGAACGGCACGCCGCCATAACCGAATTCCTCCGATGAAAATAGCTGCGACAGGGCATATTGGGCATTCAGGCCCAACACCGCGCGCAGCCGTTCGGTGATGGTCTGTATCCGCATGGCGTTGCCGGAAAATTTGGTGAAATCCTCGCGCCCGCTAAACCGGGTGCGGTTCAGATCGCCGCTATTGGTGGCGTGCAGAATATCCAGCCCCTGACTTACATCGAGACCAAACAGATTGACGCCGCCAAAGCTATCGGTGAAATCCGCCGACGCCCCAGCGCGCAGGACACGCAGCCGGTCCTCCGTCAGCAGCGAACTGCGCAAATCGGTGCGCGAATTTTTGACCGTGAAGCTGCCCTGAAAGGAAATGTTCTGCCGGCGTGATCTGATCCAGGGATGGCTGAGCGACGCCGTGACAGAACGGTTCTGCCCTTCCACGTCAAACGGCTTCAGCGACGCGCCCGGATTGGACCAGCTGATATTCGCCGAAACTCCCGCCAGCGTACCTTCTGTTCCCACCGGTTGCACATAGCCAAAATCGAAGAAACGCAGTTCATTGGTATTCTGGGTGACGACGCTTTGCCCGCTGATGCGTTCAAAATTACCAAACAGATTGTTTACCCCGCCCTGGGCGCGAAACTGCACCGCGCCGATAAATTCGGTGCCGCGATTATCCACACTCAGCGCGGCGTCCCAGCGATCATCTGATAGTTGCAAGGCCAGATCGGTCGCGCCCGCCGTTTCAAAGGACGGAACCAGAACGGCCTTGGCGTTAATGCCCGGCAAATCATTGATCAACAGCACATAACGTTCCAGCACATCGCTTCTGAGCGGGACACTGTCCGTGATTTTTTTCAAATAGGCGTCCAGCAGCGCGCGGCGCGCGGGCACATTGCCCTCTATCGTTACCTTGCCGATCGTCCCTTCGAAGATCGCGATCTGCACATTGCCATTTTCCACACGCTGTGCGGGGGTCGTCGCACGTGTCAACACATAACCAGAATTGCGGTAAAAAGCGGTAATGGCGTCTGTAATCTGGTACAGGGTTGCCAGTGAAATTTCCTTGCCCAGATATGGCTGGTAAATCGGCCCCAGTTCCGCCTCGGAATAAACCGTATTGCCGCGCAATTGTATGGCGTTCAGTTTGAACCGGATTTTTTCCGCGTCCTCCGGGGGCATCTTTTTCTCGTCATCCGGCAGCAACGGTTCTTCCACCGCGCGCGGAAGCTGGGGGGCTTCAAAACGTTCCTGCAAACGGCCCGGATCAACCGTGCCTGGCAGGTTAGGCGGCGTCTGGGCGTGAACCGGCGCCATGGCCAGAAGAATCCCCGGCGCCATGCCAAAAACAAGATTTATGAGTGCATTACGTATGCGGAGCATTACTATTTCCTGAAGCCAGAAAAGACGCTGTCAATCTTTGGACGCCAGCCGGCGCCCCAGCGTTTGAATTTGGTCATAATGACTTTTTTCCTGGGTTCACTGGCCACCGCTTCGGAGGTCCAGTCCTGAAACCGCCATACCTTGATATCTTTGGGGGCCTTGACAATCAGGTCCGGTGTCCAGCCGTAAGAAGCCTGGAGCAGCGCCTGCGAACTGGCATAATGAAAACGCGGGCCGATAACAGTCAGCGGCAGAAATACCCCGTGGGCCTTGGCGAAGGCCAATATTGCTTTCTGGCGGTCGGATTCTTCATCCGGCGCCAGGGTTTCGACCAGAATATGCCAGCAGTCCTGCGCCCCGCCCGCCTGGTTCTGAACCGTTTCGCTAAAGAAATAATAGGGTTGCGAACATTGCGCATAGGGCTTGAAACCCGCGCCGGTTTTGGACCGGGATACCCGGAAATAGGCCGTCTGTTTAACGGCCTTGCCGCTGAGCAGAACCAACCCGAGTTTGGCGTTCAAGAATTTGGCGCCATCATCTTCCACGGCATAGTAAACCGTCCATTCGCCATCTGGCAGCGGCATGGCCATACCGCCCACTGTCACACTGCCCTTGACAATCTGACCCGTCTCCACGGCAAAGGCGGGGGAGCTTATCCCCAACAGTGCAACAATCAAGCCAATGACGGCCGCCATAACGACCGCACCCGCAGCCCCGGATACAGGCTGCGCTTTTTTCACCCGCATGTCTTGCCCCATTTCAATACCCCCATCCCCGCCTGACAGACACAGTAGGCAAAATCGGCTAACAGCCGCAGCCCGCTGCGCGGGTTTGTTCAACCTCTTCTACGATCTCCAATAATTCCGTATCATCGACACTGTCATTACCCCCCTGTTCCCCGCCATCCAGCAACAGGGTCACATCCATTTCTGCAACATCTGCTTCTACATCGGCATCGGGGGGGGCGGGTTCAGACGCGGGCTCGCCCGGCTCCGTCGTGGTGGACAGTCCTTCGGTGACCTCAACAGGCTCGCCCGTCTCACCCTGCACCACAATACTTCCGTTTTCGACGATGGCGCTGGACGTGCCATCTTCTTCCACGGTCACCGTCAGTATGGTGCCGCGCACGCCAATGGTCGAAGTCGGGGTTTTGATCTGATAGGCCGCGCTGCCCATGCGGCCCGTTACAAAACGCGCCACCCCCAGCGTTGCATTGACGACCATTCTGGAGTTTTTGGCGTTTGGATCATATACAAAGGCGTCAATGGTCACCTTGGAATCCGGTCCAACAGTCAGCAATGTATCGTCGGGAAACTGGATTTTGGAGGCGCTGTCCGCCTTGGTGGAAATGACTTCATTGAAAAACACCTTGTCCTCAATCGAAAGCCGGCGCACATCGGAGCCTGATATGCCCTCAACCTCGCGCACCACGGCAGCGGCAGCGCCAACGATCAGTTTCTCGGCCTTTACCGGCTGCATGGCCAGCACGGAAAATGACAAAATCAGCCCAAAATGTATAAATCCCGCCTGCATCACTGGCACCTGTAAAACATGAGCCGCCGGTGGCGCGCCCCCGGCGAAAATCACCCGCAGATTGAATATTAAAACCGGAATCGCTGCTTAAAAAAAAACCTTTAGAGCCATGATTATATACCAATCTTAGATTATACCTACATGGTAAATCAGGCTTCACTATGGTTAACAGCACAGAGTGTGCCAATTAACACACAATAAACACAATTTATAACAAAATGAAGTTCATACTAAATAAAGCTGGCGCCCCGATGGGGGGCCAAGTCATGCTTCAGGCCTGATGGGCGATTCACATGCCTGCACAGTCTGTTTCAATTCGGGTTTGGGAACAATGGAGCAAGCGTCGCCAATGTACGCAAGGGTACGTGAGGGCGACCGGCAGCCCATTTTTTTTGTTCCCAGAATAATCCTGATATTAATCGCCCTTTTAGTTGGCATCCATGTGATGCGCGGCCTTATTTCGCCTGCATATAACCAGTTCACACTTAATATGTTCGGCATCTTGCCGG